>Ga0172370_10001039_pt1 | contig 43330 bp, 40 predicted proteins | sample LakKiv5m_FD_114538 | JGI IMG/M metagenome (GOLD analysis project Ga0172370, IMG submission 114538) | Freshwater microbial communities from Kabuno Bay, South-Kivu, Congo - kab_022012_11.5m | ecosystem: Environmental > Aquatic > Freshwater > Lake | place: Democratic Republic of the Congo...
ATTGCCGGCATTTCAATTCTGCGACAACGGATATTCTATCTGCTGCTTGCCTATTTCCTGATAACGTTATTCTCCATGTTTTTTGCAGTAAATTATAAAGAGAGCTTCTTCGATATTTCAAAAACCTATGCGATGCTTTTGTTTACAGCCTATGCCTCATTAATTTTCACAGCTACACCTGACTGGCTCGATAAATTACCGAAATTTGTTATTGTTTCAGCACTAATTGCTTGTGGGATAGGATTTTTCCAATACTACAATTATGTTATTATGGCAACCGTTGATGCCCTTCCCAACGGAGATCCGATAATATATAGGGTAAAGGGGTTGATGTCCCACAAAAACGTTTATGCCATATCGTTGCTACTTATGCTTCCGTTTACCGGTTTTGGAATCTACCAATTCAGGAAAAGCTGGAGGTTTCTTTCCATTTTAGCTGCGATCCTGATTTTGGTGTTAATCTTTTTACTCAGAACCCGTTCGGTATGGGTTGGGCTTATTTTTTCGACTGGAGTTTCGGTTGGTATATTGATTTTATACGGCAAGAGTTTTAATGTCCCAGGGCGGGTTCGACTGTCATTATTCATCGGAATTTTTATTGCTTTGTCTGTTGTTGCAGCTTTGTTTGTGGCCGGTAAACATTTCGACAATATTTACATTCGCCAATTGCGTACCATCACCAACCCCAAGGCGAGTAATAATATGTTTCGTATTAAGATATGGGATATGAGTACAAAAATGGTAGCTGATCATCCGTTAACAGGTGTTGGGGCAGGAAACTGGAAAATAATATCACCCTATTATTATGAAGGTTACAACTTCGAGAAAAATCAGCTCAACTGGATCAGACCCCATAACGATTACCTTTGGGTTGTCACCGAAAAGGGGATTATTGGTTTTTTGGTGTTTCTTGGCATATTTGTCCTCACCTTTTATTATATGTTCAAAATATTCCTATCAGGAACAAAAACCGAATATAAGGTTTTTTCATTATGCATGCTGGCTGGATTACTTTCATATCTTAGCGATTCAACATTTTCATTTCCACTCGAAAGAACCGAAATTCAGGTCTATCTCGCAATAATTCTAGCCTCCACGGTTGTAATTTACAATACTTTTAATTCGCAAAAAGGCTTCAAAATAAACAAGTTTTTATTTATAATCCCGGTCATAATCCTACTCTCCATATCCATTGCCTACAGTTATTCGGCACTCAATCTGGAGTTCAAGGTAAAAAGAGCCAGAATTGCTCATTTGCGATCCGATTGGAAGGGATTGCTGACCGAAGCCAAATCGATCAATACTTTCTTCAGGGACCTGGATGCCGAAGCTATGCCTGTTGAATGGTATTACGGTCTTGCCTATGCCAGTTTAAATGATAATGAGAAATCAAAGGAACATTACCTGAAAGCTTTTAAGGCAAATCCTACCAAAATTTCAATTCTTAATAATCTTGGTCAGATTTATTTCAAAGAAGGACAATACAACGAAGCAAAAGAGTGGTTTAATAAAGCACTTTCCATCCTGCCTGATTACCTGGAAGCAAATGTAAATCTCTCAGCGACATACTATAAACTTGGGGAGTACGAAAATGCACTCGAAACACTAAACAATATCCCGGTCAAACAAAGAGATGAGCGGATAAATAAGAATATGGTTTCCATCGAAAAGTTGATCAGGCAACAAAAAGAGAAGAATAGCCATAATTAATGGTGATTCCTCTCCTAAACGGGAACTTATGCTGTGATTGCCCTAACCTCATTTGCAACAACTTATCCGATATTTTAACGAGCTGTGATACTTTACGGAGGTATTACTTATTCCTTGGGTCTTCTTCAACAGTCAGTTTTTCCATCTTATCAACAACCATGCTGGGGAAACCGAATTCTTCGTCAATCCTGCCCAATAAAAGATACACCCCATGACCGCGGAAAGTGTACTTTTCCAGGGATTTCGGGAAATGCGTGGTATCGAAAAATTGAAATAAAATCTGATTAAAAAAATATTTTTGGCTATAAACGTATTATTCACATATTCAATACGTTAAAAATAAAATATCTTTTTGAACGTGTGCTTTTCTTTCCAAGTTGGGTTAACGCCTTTGAACTCCAAGAGCTGGACGACAAACCCCAAACCAAAAACCTTTCAAAACCTTTTCCAATTTCCAGAGGCAGATATTCTTCGGGTGATTTCGTTCAACGGTTGAGTACATCGGCAGTATGGGATTGCTAACTACGTCGTTTTATTTCAGCACAAATATTTTGGCTGGGCAGGATGTCCGGTTTACTAATAAAACCCTTATTATAGCTACCCTTTGTTACACAATGCATTGAACCTGTTCATTCATTTTTAGCACAAATTCAGAAGATTCTCATACGAATTTCAAACACTTATTATTCACTTGTTTACCGCTAATATCGCAATGAGTCTTCAGCCATTTTTGTTACAACCTCATTTTCAAAATTGTAAAGTTTTACAAAGGTTTGCGAAGAAGCTTCAATGTTCTGTGGTGTTATGACGACAAAATTCATCGTGGTTCTTTTTGGATTATGATCAATCCATGTTCCTGAATTCGCATAAATACATTTCTTATTGTCATAGTTTTCAGGTGCATCCATTTTAGGTACGTGCGTGTGGCCAAATACAACAATTCGTTTATCTGAGTCAGGGTTCATAAAGTATTGCAAAATTGCCTGATAGTCGGTTTCGGTAGCTGAACTAACGGAATCGATTGCACGAGAAGCAACAGTATGTACAGGTACATTATTAAGCGTTTGTCTTGTTTCCCAATTATCCTGAATCCCATGGAAAAGATTTACATCAATCAATCCGCCGGGAGAGGATTGATAAGGAATAAGATCGTTTACGGAATACGTCCCTTGGAATCCATTAACATTTGTTACAATAATGTCCTCATCAAATTTATTAGTTATAGGGTATAAATTCACCGACTTATACCACATCTTCCAGTACCGAAATAATAAATCCTGGGACTCTCCGCCAGAAATATTTGGGGTAACTATCGGTAGAGTATCGCCCGGCGAAGGCATTCCCTGCTTAACAAAGAGTGCAGCAATTCTTGTATAAAAATAACCGGGTGGCAATATGGTACCCGGAGCAACATCCTGATTTGAGATCGGATCGGGCGCACAGAAGAAATTGTAGCGGTGACCATGCTCAATAGCAATTTTAGGACAGTCAACCGGAGAGTAAGTACCTAAACCCAAAACTTCATCCCGTTGCTGGTTTATCCCCGGAAGGATACTTTCGATATTTGCGGCTGTAATTGTCAAATCATGATTACCGGGCACATAAGTAAGCAAAATATTCCCTTCCTGGATGATGCTGTTAAATGCATCAAATACACCTTGGTTGGTCGTCTCAATACGTTGCATAAAATCAGCCTGATCCTTTCCCTGATAAGTATTTATAGTAGCAGGGACAAACCATTCATCAATCAAATCTCCCGCGATAACAAGTTCTTTAACATTTGGAGCTGCCTTAATCTGTTTAAGCAATTTTTCGAGCGGCTTAAGGTTGTCTTTGCACTCCGCATAATCAAGGTCTGCACCGAGATGCAGATCGCTGATCACAACAATCATATTCCTTTCCGTACCGCCATTGTTAAATGGGTTTATTCCCTGATCTGATGAATCCGACTTTTTGCATGATGTATATGCACTACAGAATACAATCAACAAAAATACACTTAAAACTCCCGAAATAATTTTCATTAATATGCCAATTTTAATTCTTCCTACTCGTAAAGCTTTTCGGAATCTGCTCCGTTTTTTTAATTGATTTCTGGTCTTCAATTTTTTTCATTTATAATTGTACGATTTATCAATTGGGCTGGTTAACCTTATTTTTATCTTCTTTTATTAGGCCGGGTAGCCAGCCCATGCTGAACATAATGGCAAAGAATCCTGCTTTCGTTTCGTCTGACAAATATATTAATGGATTCATAATGAACTGAAATGATTTTTCACTCTTATTTTCTTCCATTCTCTCAACTGTTTTCATCATATATTTTAATCAAGCCTGTCAAAGAACTTGGGGTAAAAGTAAACTATTTTCAAATATTCACATCAGCCGCCGGACTTTCTATCCGATCAAATCAAAGCCCTTTAAAATCCGCATATGCCGGTCATTTGTAAGCCATCAACCTTAACTGCATAATGACCTGGATCATATAAAAAATTCCGATCATCTGTTCTCTGGTGTCATTTGCAATTGCAGCTTCCATTGAAATTTCGCCACCATATGCTGCTGTCTGCAACAAATCGTATTGGAAATACCCTGAAAGTAACGATATAATCTCCGATGCAAATAAAATCCAAATGCGTGTAATTGCATTCTTTGCTCTTTGCCCGTTTGGTTTAAAATTTTCCATATTATTCCCGATTATGAACAACCTGCCTGCAAACAGGCCAAAACCATATTAATGTAACACAAATTAGTCTTCACGACACGGTAACTCGCATATTTATATTGTAATCCAACAGTAAAAGCAAAAAAGTTACCGATCCTCAAAGGGATGTTTAATTGTCTAAAACTCCTCTTTTCCCTGACCGGGATTGCAAATCGAGGTGGTTTTACTTATTTCCCGAACAACATCCTTCCGTTAAGTTTCATGTTACCCTGGCAGCACTAAAAGTACCTGCCAACAAATCCACGAGGCAGTTGGAAATAGCCCTAAACTAAAACCTTTAAAAACCCTTTCCAATTTCCATAGTCATGTATTCGTCCCGGGATTTAGTTCAATCCGTCAACGGTTGGCTATAAACCCAGTGCGTGTTGATTACCATACAGTTTACGGTTTTATTCATAGACGAAATAAATTTAATTGTCCAAGTTAATATTAATTCTGAAACCGTCGAAAATTTATTTTCTGCGGGGTTAACAAATACGAACAAGGTTAAAACTTACAAATTTTCAGCATTGAGTTTATAGCGTGTTGTGCGTCTGTTCTTTCAAATTAATTATTTATCCCATTCTTTTAAAGACTTTACTAAAATCCAGTCGTTATCTTGCTTTTCGTATATTCTCAAAAATCCTTTATTCTTTTTAGGACCATTTATGCAGAAGAACCTAATTAATGCATATTTACCATCTTTCGATACTAATGGCAATCCAAACTCTTGTACCTTACCTATATTTTTTTCAAATCGTTCCCAGTAATCAAATTCCTTCTCTTTTATATAGTCACTTTCAACTTTGGCAATAAAATTAACCACTTTTTGTTTTTTAATAAATCCATAAGCTCTAAATGGTTCATTTTTTATAAGTTCCGTATTTTTATTTTTATTAACCTGATTTGAATAGAAATCCATATCCTCAGTTATAAAATATGGGAAAAGAGATTCAAAAAATACTGGTTCAAGGTAAGATTTAGCAGGGCTTTGAAGGGCAGAATTAAATCCGTCAACTATTTTGCAATCCCTGTTTAATATTGTTGTATCACCTTTTACTATTATAGATAGTATTTCATTAATTAAAATCTCGTCATTTAGGTCTTTACCACTGAATGATAATAATGAAACGACAATGATAAAAGTTGCTAATATTTTTATCTTCATAGTTCCTGAAGTGTTAAATTTATGTTCCTATTGAATAGCGCACAACGAGCGCGTATCCACCATTATGTTGGTTATTTCCGCTCTCTGTACTCCTGATCCATTTAGCTAATTTATTAATATTTAACTTAATAGGCTTTTCAGCCTTATTGTTTCTAATTCTCTCCATTGCTTTCATCACTTTTCATTCATGGTTGCCGAACTTACAGTAAAAGTAAACTATTTTTCAAATATCCAAATTAGCCGGTGGACTTTTTATCCCATTAACAGGAAACATTAACGGTTTCACAAAAAGTGTCGGTAAAAAACGAAGATCCTTAATAGTGAAGCAAAAATTCGTTAGTAAAGATGCTCTGATTTCGTGCCCACAAAAAAAAATTTCGTGCTTATCTTTTAATAACTTCGCGCCCACAAAAAAAAAATTCGTGCCCACGAAATTTGTCGATTTACAGCAAGTTTCTGAATGAAGTATTAACATATTAATTTACCGGTACATATAATATAAGTAATGAATTGCTTTTATTTACCCAAATAAAAAGCGCAACTTTGTATGAAGCTGCGCTTTCTTTTTGCTCCGATTAAGTTAACCGAATGCCAAGCATAAGTAAACCGGGCCCTTATGCCTTCTTTTCATATTTCATCGTCTTCAGCATATCCTTAATTTCCGGCCCCGGACGATAAATAACCCTGGAACTTTTAATGGATGCAGCGGTAACAGCATCGGCGGTTAATTCGCCTGCGCTCCGTACATTTACACTAAACGATCCAAGCTTACCAAGATAAATCGACCGGCCTGCCGAAAGCTCATTGTTAATGGCTTCCAACAAACCGATGATAACTGCGTACACATCTGTCCGGCTGACAGTACTGTTATTGGCAATGATTTTCGACAATTGGTCAATGTCGGTCTTGCCTGAAGATTCAGCTAATGCGTAGAACTTAGCTGGCTCGGCTGCATTCTGCAGGTTCTTGCGAGCGATTGTCTTAATTTTGAGGGTCATAAAATTAAATGTTTAAGGTTAATAAATAGGTGAAAGAAACTATGATTTACTAAACTGGTTGCGTTGTTCTTAGCTAAATCTCCAAACTTTTACCAAACTTCAAACAGGATGCTAAAGTAAAAAAAAACTCAATTCCAAACAAATTTTTATAAAAATATTGTAAAAAGTTAAATATGTCCAATGTGTCGCTGATCATAACGCTTAAGTCACTGAATGAAATACCTTTAACTACTCCCCTTCCGGCTTGTAAAATAGCTTTATCCTTATGGAAAAGCCGTTACCGGTCTTTTGGCTGTCATCCGGAAAATTGCTGCCGGTATAAGTACTTCCGCAAGATAAAAACAACTCCCCCACCCTTTTGTGCTTAGCGGATAAGCAGCCATACATTGTAAATGATTATCTTCGTTGGGTTATTTGAAATTAGGGATGAAACAAAAATTAAAAGCATTTTCGGAATTTGCCAGGTGGCTGCTGCCTTTGGAGGTGGAATACCTCAAACAGGCCGAACAATTCCAGGATGCCGGATTAAAAGTGGTGCTGCTTAAGATTGCGGCCTATAACAAAAGTGGCAAACTTAAATTTGACGAAACCGTCGATAAACGGAAATATTCGTACCTTAAGAACTGGATCATCCGTAAACTGGATGCTGTGGATGTCGATCAACACCTGCTCCTCCTCTGCCAGTTGGATAAGAAAGTGATGACCGATACGCTCCTGCCCGAGGATGAAAAACAAATCCTCAACATCATCAAAAACCAGAAAGATTACCCCTATTACTTCATGCGGATTTATGATCTCGTGCTGGATTACCAGTCCTTTTTGCTGATCAGGGTGCGCCACCAGTATGGCGAACTTGTGGCAGAATACCTCGAAAAAAACAAAGCCGCCTACGAACGTTCGAAGATGATCTTTGGCCGCCTGAGTGAAGCTACCCGCGACATCATTAGCCAATATGCCTTTCATAAACAGGAATCGCAGAAATGGGAAAGCTTCCTGAAGGAAGTCTTTTTCGACGAGTCATTGGACGGACTGAACCGCTATTATGCGATCGTGCGGCTTACCTTCCTCTATTATAACTACAACCGCCTCGATCAGATCGTTTCGTTGTACGATTACCTCGATCGTGAAATTGAGAAAGGCAAGTTTTATTCGCGCCGGATCCTTCTCAACTACTATTCGAACCGCCTTATCCTTCATGCCAAGCTCAGCGAGCCCGAAAAGGCCCTGTTTTACGGTTATCTTTCAATCCGCGATAAAGGCAGCGACTACATCCATTACCTCAATAATTTATGTTCGGTATTGCTCAGGCTTAAACAGCATAAAACCGCGCTCGACCTGCTGCAGAAATCCATCCCCGACCTGAAGAATACAATCAGCTATCACAACCGGGTTGGCTTTGCTTCATTGTTTATCAAGAGTTTAAATGCCAATGGCAAGCCTTCCGAAGCCGAAAGCTATGCTTCGTCGTTTTATAAGGCGTTTAAGGATAAAATCATGGTGCACCGCTGGCATACATTTTTCTCGGCCTATCTACAGGCTTTGCTGCTCCAGGAAAAATACCAGCAGGTTGTATTTATCAGCCGCCGGCAGAAGATCATCGACCGCGAGAAGGATTACAGCGAACGGCCTGCTTATATTCCGACCATATCGTGGTATTATTACCTGTCGCTTTACAAGACCGGGCAGATCGGTTTGGCAGAACTCCGTTCGGTGATTGATGAATCGTCAGGGAGGTTTATCAACCAAAGTGCCATTGCCGAGCTGAAGGCCGAAATCAGTCAGCATGTTCCGGAGTTGTTTAAATAAGCAGGAATATTCCGGAAATTTGAGGACAATATTATATGAAATGGGCTGAATAATGAATTATTTAACCACAAAGGAGGAAAGAATTAACCACGGAGGAAATAAGAATTAACCACAGAGAAAAAAGAATTAACCACAGAGAAAACAGAGAAAGGCACGGAGGGCCACAGAGGCAGCAGCTCGAAATATAAATCTTTGTGGTTCTTTTCATAATTCTCTGCGGCCCTCTGCGTAAAACTCTGTGGCCCTCTGCGTAAAACTCTGTGGCCCTCTGTGGTTACCTCTTCATTTCCAACCAAATTTTTCTTTGGCCCTCTGTGGTAAAAACCCTGTGGTCCTCTGTGGTAAACGCTTTAATTCTCTGTGGTCCTCTGTGGCCATCTGTGGTAAACTCCTCAATTCTCTGCCTTCTTCTCCGTGGCTCTCTGTGGTAAAAACTCTGTGGTCCTCTGTGGTTAACTCCTCAATTCTCTGCCTTCTTCTCCGTGGCCCTCTGTGGTAAACGCTTTAATTCTCTGTGGTCCTCTGTGCCCATCTGTGGTTAACTCTTCAATTCTCTGCCTTATTCTCCGAGGCCCTCTGTGGTAAAAACTCTGTGTCCCTCTGTGGTAAACGCTTTAATTCTCTGTGGTCCTCTGTGCCCATCTGTGGTTAACTCCTCAATTCTCTGCCTTACTCTCTGTGGTCCTCTGTGCCCATCTGTGGTTAACTCTTCAATTCTCTGCCTTATTCTCCGTGGCCCTCTGTGGTAAAAACTCTGTGTCCCTCTGTGGTTAAATCTTCATATCATGTATGATTCTACGTGGTCCTCTATGGTTAACTCTTCAGCTCCAGCAGCGAAAATATGTTCATCGATGAAATTTGTCAAGCATAAGTCGCGCCCGCAATCCTCTTTCCTATATTATTTATTCACAATGCTTTATCACGAATAACTAATTAATTTTTTTCGATAGTCGATGCCCTGAATTTTGCATTGCATCATTTTGTTTGCAAAACCTCTTGTTTACTTTGTTCCGTCATTCTGATAAATACCAAAAAATTTAGTTTACATGAAGCGTTTTGAAGGTAAAGTAGCCATCATCACCGGCGGTGCCGACGGCATCGGCAAGGCAACAGCCCTTAAGTTTGCTGCGGAAGGTGCCATTGCCGTGATCTGGGATGTGCAGGAAAACAAAGGCCATTCGGCAGTGGATGAAATCGTTGCCGGAGGCGGAAAAGCCTTGTTTTTCAACATCAACACCACCAATTACACCGAAGTGGAAGCCGGAGTTAACAAAACCGTTGAAGCCTTTGGCACCATCGACATCCTGATCAACAATGCCGGGATCACACGCGATGCATCCCTCAGGAAGATGACCGGCGAGATGTGGCAGCAGGTAATCGATGTTAACCTTACAGGGGTTTTCAACTGTACCAAAGCGGTTGCCGACATCATGGTGGCAAAAGGCAAAGGAAAGATCGTAAATGCTTCTTCGGTGGTAGGCTTGTACGGCAACTTCGGACAAACCAATTATGTAGCCACCAAGGCAGGCATCATCGGGATGACCAAAACCTGGGCCCGCGAACTCGGAAGGAAAGGAATCAATGTAAATGCGATAGCCCCCGGCTTCACGCTTACCGAAATGGTTGCCAAAATGCCTGCCGATGTGCTGGAATCGATGAAAGCAAAGGTGCCGCTCGGAAGGCTTGCCACCCCCGAAGAAATGGCCGATGCCTATCTGTTCCTTTGTTCTGAACAGGCGTCGTATATCAATGGCGTTACGCTAAGTGTTGACGGAGGGATGACGGTATAAATGTAAGTATGACCAAACCTGACAGGTTTACAGATATGATACGAATGAAACGAAACGCAATCATACATTCTTCAGGAGCCTATGTCCCCGAAAGGGCTATCCCGAACAGCTATTTTAACGAATTGCTTGGCGAGGATGTGGATAGCTGGCTGCGTGAAAATGTAGAGATTTACGAAAGGCGCTGGTGCACTGCGGATCAATCCACAGCAGACCTGGTGATGGAAGCAGCAAAACGGGCCATGGAAAACGGTGACGTAAAACCCGAAGACATCGACCTTTTAATCATTTCGACTGATACGCCCGAGTATATTTCGCCTTCTACCGCTTCGAAGGTACAGTATAAAATGGGCATGGTCAATGCCGGCACATTCGATGTAAATTCGGCCTGTGCGGGCTTTGTAACCGCTCTCGATATTGCTTCGAAATACATCAGTTCCGACGAAAGATATAATACCGTGATGGTGGTAGGAGCTTACGCGATGAGCAAATACCTCAACATGGCCAACAAAAATACGGTTACACTGTTCGCGGATGGTGCAGGTGCCTTTATCCTGAAGTCGGAAACCGGAACCGATCGTGGTTTCCTGGCAAGCGAACTGATCACCAGGGGCGAATACTGCGACTATATGGGAATTTATGGCGGAGGGACAAACCAACCCATCACCCAGGAAGTGGTTGCTGAGAAGAGGAATCTTCTGCAATTCGTAAAGAAGTTCCCCAAGACACTCAACCCAGAGATGTGGTCGATGATGACATTGCGTTTGTGTAAACGACTGAAAATAACCCCCGACGAGGTAAATCATTATTTCCTTACGCAAATTAATGTAAACAGCATCCGGCAAACTATGGATATTTTGGGACAGCCGTATGCAAAGGCACAAACAAGTATGCATTATTATGGTTACACCGGCTCGGCATGCATTCCGCTTGCTTTCAGCGATGCCCTCAAAGCGCAGAAGATTAAACGGGGAGACCTGCTTTTCTTTATCGGATCGGGTGGCGGACTGGCCTTTGCAATTGCAGCATTCAGGTATTAAATTATAAAGGAAGATCAAAACAGTGGCAACACAGGAACAAGTTACGGGAACATGGATTTTGATCGCACTATATATGGTGGTAATCCTGTATTTTGTCGTCAGGGGTGCGCTGAAGATCAAGAATATCTCCGATTATGCCATCGGGAACATCAGCTTCTCGCCGGTAGCCGTCGGATTATCACTTGCCGCCTCCATGACCAGCGCAGCAACATTCGTCATCAATCCCGGTTTCATTGCCAACTATGGTGTTGCAGCCTTCATTTCCTATGGCATCGTGTTTCCGTTTGCCGCAATCTTATCGCTGATTGTGCTCACCAAAAGTTTCAGGAAGCATGGCGAAGCTGTGAAAGCACTAACGCTTGCCCAATGGATCGGGAAAAGATACAAGAGCAAAAGCTATTCGCTATTTATGGCTTTCATGTCGCTATTGCTCATCACCTTTATTGTTTTGATCGTTGTCGCCATTACCAAAGTACTGTCGCATGCGCTTAACGTGGCCGAAATGTATATTCTTACAGGCATTGTGATCTTTATCTTCGGCTACATGATGTTCGGTGGTGCCAACTCGATGGTATATACAAATACCATCCAGGCGGTAATAATGCTTGTGGTTGCCTTTATCCTGCTGGGTTCCGGATACGAACATTTCAGGGATGGCATCAGTGGGTTCATTTCTAAAATAACAGCCATCGACCCGCAGCTTGCAAAGGCAACTTATCCGTCGAGCCCGCTTTTCAGGGATTTATACGAAATCATTTTTGCCCAGTTTATCGTGGGGATTGCCGTTGTTGTCCAGCCACACATCATCACCAAATCGTTATTACTTAAGAAGGAAAGCGACGTGAACCGTTTTCTGCTGGTAGCAGCTATTGTGCAGGGCATATTCTTCCTCGTTGTCCTCACCGGCTTTTATGCAAGGCTTAGCTTTCCCGACCTGATGGCCAACGGAACTCCCTTGCGCAATGACGGTATCATCCCGGCTTATGTAGTTGCATCTTTTGCCAACAGTAAGCTTGCCGTCGTGGTCGGACTGATCGTAATATTGGGATTGATCTCGGCAGGGATATCCACACTCGAAGGACTTATCCAATCTGTTTCCACAACCATCACCAGCGACATCATCCGGCCTTTGTTCGGGAAATACGTTCAATCGGAGCTGGCATACGTGTCGATCAACAAAATCTCGATCGTTTTCTTAGCGGTCATATCCATCCTGGTTTCGCGGGATCAGATTGTAAATCCGAAATTAAGTGTGGCCATACTTGCACAGAACGGAGTTTATGCGTACTTTTCGGCTGCATTTATCCCGGTGATCTTTGGCATATTTTTACGCGGCGTCGATACAAGGGCACCATTCTGGGCGACCATCACAGCCATTATTGTACATTTCGGGATATATTATTTCCTTCCCTGGTTAGTGGCCGACTATGGCTGGAGCTTTGGATTCTTTACAAATTACCTTGTTGGTACGGTGCGGAACCCTGCCATTGCCGCCTCCGGGGCAATCATCGTTTCGACTGTTGTGGGATTACTGATTCATCAATTTACTAAAAATAAAGCATTATGATGTCGTTCGACTGGTTTGATAAATGGGCAGGATACCATCCGTTCAAGATCGCTTTCAGGGATTTTGAGAGCGGGCTTGAGTACAGCTATTCCCAGTTTAACAAACTCGGTAATCATTTTGCCGGGATACTTCACAACGAACATGGTTTTAACAAAGGCGACAGGCTGGCCGTGATCGCCGAAAACTGCCTCGAATACATTGTACTTTTTGCGGTTGCTCAAAAAACCGGAATTGTCCTGGTGCCGCTAAATTACAGGCTCACTCCTTCAGAACTAGAATTTGTTATTTCGGATGCAGATGTAAAAGGAATCATTTACGACGAGAAATTCCTCCCGAAAATCGAAGGTCTGAAAAGTTATGGTGCTACAGGATTTAAGCTGGCCATGGAGGCATTTCGTGCATTGAACGCGGCCTGCATTTCGAATAAAATTCATCCTTCCAAACCCAATTCGATCATCACCGAAGACGATCCGCTCTTTATTTTATATACTTCAGGAACTACCGCTTTTCCGAAAGGCTCGCTTTATACACATAAAATGTTGTTCTGGAACAGTATCAACACCGAACTGCGTCTCGACCTGACTTCAAATGATGTATCGTTAACCTGTGCGCCGCCATTTCATACCGGTGGCTGGAATGTATTGCTTGCACCTTTTATTCATCATGGGGCATACACGCTCATCATGCGAAGCTTCGATGCCGACCTGGTGCTTGAGATGCTCGACCTCGAACATGCAACAATATGGTGGGCCGTACCTACGATGTTAAAAATGATGGCCGAATCGCCGGTATTCGATAAAGTGGAACTCAGCAGGCTCCGTTATTTTATTGTCGGCGGAGAGGCGATGCCGATACCACTCATCGAGAAATGGCATAAGAAAGGCGTACTCATCAGGCAGGGCTATGGTTTAACAGAAGTAGGTCCCAATGTAACCTCCTTAGATCATAAGGATGCAATAAGGAAGAAGGGTTCGATAGGTACGATGAATTTTTATTATAATGCCTTGTTGGTTGACCAGGATTTTAAAGAAGTTCCTTGCGGTGAGATCGGTGAGCTGGTACTTAAAAGCCCTACGGTAACGCCAGGTTACTGGAAAAACGAAACTGCAACCCGTGGGACCATTCAGGATGGCTGGTTCCATACCGGCGACCTGATGCGGAAAGACGAAGAAGGATATTATTATGTTGTTGACAGGATCAAGAACATGTACATTTCGGGAGGTGAAAATGTATATCCTGCCGAAGTAGAACATACAATCAGTACACATCCTGCAGTTGCCGAAGTTGCCATTATCGGGATTAAAGATGAACGATGGGGTGAAGCAGGTATGGCTTTTATCGGGTTAAGGGCCGGTTTTACGGCAAGTGAAGAAGAAATGAGAGCCTATTGCATGGGAAGGCTTGCGAAATACAAGATCCCGAAGCATTTTAAATTTCTTGCTGAATTACCAAAAAATGATGCCGGCAAAATCGACCGCAAGGTTCTCAGGACAATGCACTAATTTAGAATATCAAGAGTTTAAATCAATAAATCATAAATTAACATCATCATTAACAACAAACCAAATCTCAATTACAATGAAAAATTCAAGAATGCTTATTCTGCTGTTCGCAGCTTTCATGCTTACATTCGGAGCATGTAAAAAAGACAATTCTACACCCGGAACGCAACCGGAGATTACCACGGTAGAAATATCGAATGACAATGCAACCATCACGGTTACGTTTAACGAGGCCGTTTACGGCATGAACAACAAAACCGGCAACCTCGACGCTAACAGCTTTTCAGTTGGTATTTCGGATGCTACCGTAACTGCAACTTATTCGGTAACTCATGTTGCCGGCGAAAGTGATGCAACAATCAATCTGATTTTTACAAACCGCATTAAAGCTGGTGTGACCATCCAGGTCACTGCCAAAGCCAATAAAGTTTATAACAGCGAAGGCGGCGCACTCGAAGCAGATGCATCTAAAACCACAGCAACCAAAGAAATGGGAATCATTGGAAAATGGTCGGCTTACGACATCTCCCTGATCCTTGTAGGTATGGGTTTCGACGATTCACTCTATGCAAATTTTAATGCCGATCAAAGTTACAAAGTAACTGCCTATTATGAAGGCGCACCAACAGTATTCGAAGGAAGCTATACGATGGAAAAATCACAGTTCAATGATATCTGGAACATCGTACTCAACCAATCTACACCGAGTTCATTGACGAGCCAGGGGATATTTAAGATTTATACTGCCGCCACCGATTCGATGTGGTATGAAGTTGCCCAGGTTAACCCTTCCATTGCCGGTGTTACACCTCCAACTGCTGAGGCAGGATTTGGAAGTACAAGCAGTGGTGCCTTTGGAACCATGAATGTCCAGAAATATCACTGGATTGGTCAGAAATAATTTCCGGCACATAAAACCCGGATAAAATAATACCTGCCAGTCAGCCGGCTGGCTGACCGGCAGGTTTTTCTTAAATAATAACTGCTGGTCTTTTCATAAACCAAACCAAACTATGAAGAAAAAAATCTACCTTTTTCCACTGATCCTGTTAAGCATCTTTTGTTTTAGAAATGAAACGAAAGCGCAAAGTATAAGCAGTCCGGAGTCGGGAAATTATGTGAGCTTTTATAACGGACAGATCCCCCGTAAAGCCAACAAGGAATTTCAGTTTCTGGCCTATTTTATTAACCAGGGTGTGAGTTCAAATTTCTTCCCTGAAAATGTTTTTATGAAAGGCCAAGTGATCGGTCGGCTCTTCGGCGACAATACCACACATACAGCTGATACTTCCACAAACTTTTACTTCGAACAGCGTCTGATTCCGTTTTTTATCTACCAGCCCCATCTTTTTAACGGGAAAGCTACCTTACGGGCTTCTTTTGAAATCGACTGGACCTGGGGGGATGTTGCTTATGGAACTGGTGGAAATCTCGGAAGTGCCATTTCGGCCGACCAGGTAAACATCCAGACACAAAACCTCGAAATCGAATATAAACCCGCACCCGGCTGGACGATGAATCTGGGCTTGCAACGTCTTTTTGATACACCTTACGATCCTTACCGGACAATGTTCGATAAAATGTCGGAAACAGGTTATCGGCTGATGTATTGGGGAACCGATGCCGTTGGCTTGCGGATCAACACGGAAAAGGATTTTTCGAGATGGACTTTTGCCTATTACCAGCTTTACGAAAACGATATCCAGCAAAACGACGATGTAACCCTTCAATATGTGAACTACGAAGGTGATCTTTCGCCCTTGTGGAAAGTTGGTGGCTCGTTGTATTACCTGCGCGACCGCTCCAATGGTGAAGGCGGTGTTTCGATATATGGTCAGGGACTGAACAGCCGCCTGAATGAGTATAATGGAACTTTTAAATTTAAATTCGACGGAAAGTATAAAGCCGACATTGGATGGATTGGTGCATTTTTCAGCAGGAATGCCGATTTCATGATGGATCGCTTACGTATGACCGGCTTTGCGAACTATAACCTCGGGAAAGCAAAAGTCGAAGACAGCACTTCATGGCATACCGGTGCCGATATCGGCGGCCTGGGAGCCAACCTTAAAATAGGTTATCGTTATGGCCAGACTACAGATGATGTGGTAAGCTTCGAATCGGTCTTTGCTACCGGTGACGACAATGCGCTAGCCGACAAAAAATATTCAGGTGTAATTACCGGGAATACCTGGGGAGCACCTGCCAATATTTTCATCAGCAGTGGTTCTTACATCCTCTTCCCGCACGCCAATGTTGTAAACCGTTACACACCGCTTATTGCCGACCTTTCGAATATGGGATATGGTTTGCTAGGCGGAGTAATGAATATTTCTCACGGGTTTATCCCGTACCGTCTAACCGGGAAAGCAGGAAGTTCCTGGGCAATGAGCATGGTCGCACCGCGGGGCGGAGGCCAACAAATCGGCATCGAAGCAAATGCCGCCTTAAAATACCAGGTTGGCGTGTATATGAGCCTCGAACTTCATGGCGCTTATGTGTGGCTCGGCGATTTCTACGACAGCAACGACAATACATACAGCTTTTATGTAAATGGTTCAAAAACCGGAGGCCGTCCCGTGAATCCCTGGACAGCATTTTTGGTTTTCAAATGGTTAATGTTCTGATAATAAAAATCGAAAATAATGAAAACAATAAGATATACAGGCATAAGCCTGACCATGCTGGCCATGTTGATGATATTTTCATCGCTGCTTTCGGGATGTAAAACAAGTAGTATGGGTAAAGATTTAAATGCTTACCGCGACGTGAAATCTTTGAAAACAATGAACGAACTGGATTATCCTTACGAAGTGAAATTTGCAGGATTGTCCGGTAACATAAACCTGGCCTATGTTGATGAAGGCTCCGGGGAATATACAATCATATTTATTCATGGCCTGGGCAGTTACCTGCCCGCCTGGAAGAAAAACATCGAAGGATTAAAGACGAAGTACCGTTGCATCGCCATCGATTTGCCCGGTTATGGGAAATCAAGCAAGGAACCGCACAGCGGGATGATGACGTTTTATGCCGCCGTTGTTAAAGCGTTTATCGATAGACTCAAACTTCAAAATGTGGTCCTTGCCGGTCATTCGATGGGCGGGCAAATTGCGATGATGGCAGCCATCAATTATCCCGAAACTATAAAGAAGCTTATCCTTGTTGACCCGGCAGGTTTTGAAGAATTTAACGAAGGCCAGAAACAATGGTTCAGGGATGTGATGACGCTGGACGGTGTAAAGAAAACAACTGTAGAGCAAATCCAGACCAACCTGGCTTATAATTTTTATAATGTACCCAAAGATGCAGCTTTCATGATCACCGACCGCATTGCCATGCGTACGGCAGATGATTTCGACAATTATTGTTATGCCGTTGTGCAATCGGTAAATGGCATGGTTGATGAACCCGTTATCCTGCTGCTCGATCAGATCAAACAGCCCACATTGATCCTTTTCGGTGAGAAAGACAACCTGATCCCCAACCGTTTTTTAAATGCAGGAAGAACAGCTAATATTGCAAGGAAAGGTCACGATAAAATCGCCGGAAGCAAATTGGTTATCGTTCCAAAGGCAGGGCATTTCCTGCAGTTCGAAAAGCCGGAAGCAGTTAATGAAGCGATCAAAGGGTTTTTGAGCAAATAAGATGTTGGGGAATGGTTTGTGGTACTTATCGTTGTGATCGCGATGCATATACAAATCAAATAAGCTCAAGATTATTTGTCAGACCTGCATATATATTTTGAATGCAAAGCGAAAACCATAAGTTTTGTCAGATTCGCATGTGTCGGAGCAAGAAATAAATTTTACGCTTTGATAATCTTTTTCGTATCGACGAGTTTTCCATCTTTGCCTGTGATTTTGAAAATATACATTCCACCTGTAAATCCGGTCAGATCGATAAAGCTGTCGGTGTTTATCAATTTTATGGAATGAAGTAATTTACCGTTTTCATCAGTGATTTCGAGTGTAGCTCCCAAAAGTGCCTGGTCGATAGAAACGAATACCTGGTTGCCTGCCGGGTTGGGGTAAATTTTAACCTGCGTTGCAAAGCCAGGTTGAAGTTCTTCCTGCCCGGTTGCCAGATCATCACAATTCACCTGTACAAACTGCAGGCTACCACTGTTGTCGAGTTTCCCCCGCCAGCAATTCCCGTCGGGCGATTTCATTACGATGCCCCTGTCGATATCTTCGATAAAGATGTCGCCGTTATTAACCTGTAATCTGGCAACAGGTTCTTCGGTACCAAGTCCAACATTTCCGTTTTCGAAAACAAAGGCATTACCTGCTGTGCTAAACACAAAATTTTCGTTAGGTTTTGTTCTTATGGAATGTTGCTTGTCGCCCAACCAAATGCTGGAATAAAAATCTCCTGTGGATTGAATGTACAGCGAAGCATTATCAGGCCGGGATGCATCATTGTCACCTAAAATATGGAGTTTGGCTTCGGGCTGGGTGATGTTGCCTATGCCAATGCTACCGGTTTTCAAATCCCCCGGAGAACTCTCAATAAAAAATGTTGGATAAGTGCTGTTAAAACCAACCATCAGAGAGTTTTGAATATTATTTTCCAATGGGTTGCTAAAGCCATAGCCTTTACCTAATACCATAGAATATTGGTCTGAAGCTTTTAAGTAAGTCCCCAATGAAAAAGCAGCGGCACTGGTTGATTCAGAGTACTTTCCAAAAGAAAATGCGTAAACCTGGCTTGCTAAAGTGTTTTTCCCAAATGCAAACGAATAATTTTCAGTTGCATTACAACCATATCCCATAGCTACCGAATAGTCGCCCAACGCTTGACTATTACTACCCGTAACAAAAGAACATTCGCCAGTTGCTGAATTACCCTCACCGAATGAAACAGCATGCTCTCCTTCAGCGTTGATGCTACCGAATAGCCTTATGGGTTGTGGATTTTCTTCATCTCCCACCTGGAAATCACCGTTTACGTGCAACTTTGCCTGGGGCATTGTTGTGGAAATACCTATGCTGCCATTTTCAAACACAAAGTTTCGCTCTGCGGGAACTGAAAAGGTCATATTTAATCCCAATTTTGCTTTGATACAATGCTCATCATCAGCAAACAAAATTGTTGCATCATGCATTGCTCCTATCGTTTCCAATTTAACCGACGCATCCTCATTTACATCAGCTTTAATGTGTAGTTTGGCTTGGGGATCGGTTACATTGCCGATACCGATTTTACCGGTATAATTAGAACCCATTGCACCTTTTATAAATAAAGTCGGAAAATTTGAGTTAAAACCAATCATTAACGAGTTAGGAACACTGTTTTGCAGATAATTGGATTCATCGTAGCCACACCCAATAATCATTGCAGGGGAGGTGTTAGTCAGGAGATATCTGCCTATTGTTACAGAACTAGCTCCATTTGAGGTAACAAACTTCCCCAAAGCAATCGAATAATTCCCGATTGCATTTGTACTGAGACCCATAGCCAAAGATGCCTGTCCCGAAGCGATTGAGGACATACCTCCAACACTGGCATAGTTGCCTGAAGGATTAGAATTGGTGTCACATTGTACACATTGAGCATTCGTTCCAGTTTGAACTGCAATGTTAAATAATAAGATTACAGAAATGATTTTGGTGAAATTTTTCATTTTGAATTTTGGTTAATTAATTTTGACGATTCTAAGGTTTTTATGATTAATTTTTTGTGCAGCTAAAGTACAAATTCCATGTATAGAAAGCAACTCAAAATTTCTTTTTAACAAAAAAGTTAAGGCTTAATGATTATTCCGGCAAATCGACCGGCTTTGCCCGGACAAACGTAGTTGTAAACGCTGATGTTTTTACGCACTTTTATTTAGTTATTCCTGTTTCTTTATACAAAAAACCAGGGTGAATCGTATTTCAGGCGGCTTAAAATTTAAAATCCTGGTATTCATTGTTCTTTATCTTTGCAGGATTAAATTCCATTCAGATGCGCAAATGGCGATTGAATTAACATAAACCGGCTAAATTTTTGTTTTTAACTGCTTCATTTTCAAAATTAATTTCCTATCTTTGCCGCCAATTTAAAAATTATCATTATTTTAATATTAACTAAAACTATCACAAGATGTTAAACCAGTATGAAACCGTTTTCATTTTAACTCCCGTTTTGTCTGAAGATCAGATGAAGGAAGCGGTTAAGAAGTACCAGAATTTCGTTGTGGAAAAAGGTGCTGAAATTGTGTTTGAGAACAATTGGGGTATGCGTAAATTAGCTTACCCGATCCAGAAAAAATCGACAGGTTTCTATCACCTCATGGAATACAGAGCCGAAGGTGACTTTGTTGCAAACCTCGAAATTGCCTTAAAACGTGATGAGCGGGTTATCCGCTTCTTAACTGTTAAACTTGATAAACATGCCGTTGCTTACAACGAGAAAAAACGCGCTAAATCAAAGGAAGTAGTTAAAGAAGAATCAAATTAAACAATTTCAAATCTTTAATCAATCGAAAAAATGGCAATACAAAATTCAGACATTAAATACTTAACCCCAATTGCAGTTGACGTTAAGAAAAAGAAATACTGCCGCTTTAAAAAAGCCGGGATTAAATACATCGACTATAAAGATGCCGATTTCCTTTTAAAGTTTGTAAACGAGCAGGGTAAAATTTTACCTCGCCGGATTACCGGGACATCAACAAAATACCAGAAAAAAGTAGCACAGGCTGTTAAAAGAGCCCGTCATTTGTGCTTAATGCCTTATGTTGCTGACTTATTAAAATAGAGGAGAGAGAACAATGGAAATAATTTTAAAACAGGATATGGAAAACCTCGGTTACGAAAACGAGGTTGTAAAGGTAAAAAACGGTTATGCCCGTAATTATCTCATCCCAAAAGGAATGGCAATTTTGGCTACAGGCACAAATAAGAAAATCCTTGCCGAAGTTAACAAGCAAAAATCCTTTAAAGAACAAAAATTGCGCAACGAAGCCGATACCATGGCTAAATTGCTCAATAAACTAGAATTGAAAATCGGTGCTAAAGCCGGTACTTCAGGTAAAATTTTCGGATCGGTGAATGCAATACAGCTTGTGGAAGCCATCAAAGCCCAACACGGCTACGAAATCGACAAACGTAAAGTTTCGGTTGACGGCGATTCGATAAAAGAACTTGGCTCTTACAAAGCTACCGTTAATCTGTACAAAGACATCAAAGCTGAACTTAAATTTGAAGTTGTGGCTGAGTAATAACATTCATCCGAATAAAAAAAGTCCCTCGGCAAGGGACTTTTTTTATTCGTGCAATTTTTCGGTTAACGATAATCAAGGCCGTTGAATAAGAAAATATGCCATCGGTTAATAAAATAAAATACCTGAAATCGCTTCACCTGCAGAAGTTCCGGAATGAATACCGCGAATTTATCGTTGAAGGGCCGAAAATGGTTTCCGAAGCGATTGGCAGCGATTTTGACCTTACAGGAATTTTTGGGCTGTCATCATGGGCAGGCAGAACAAGAGATATTCCGATCTCTCTTCAAAAACGCATCGAAATTGTTACTCCCGCTGAACTTGCACGAATCAGTTATTTTAAAACGCCCAATGAGGTTTTAGCAACCGTCAAAATCCCCGAAATATCCATTAATGAGCATATTTTTAACGATTTGGTTCTTATGCTCAGTACGATTTCAGATCCGGGGAATCTGGGAACGATCGTCCGGGTTGCCGATTGGTTCGGAATTAAACATATTATTTGTTCCCCGGATTCGGTGGATGTTTACAATCCAAAAGTTGTTCAGGCAACCATGGGATCAATCTTCCGGGTTAATGTTTATTATAAAGATTTACAGGAAGTATTGTCGGGTCTTCCACAAAACTTGCCGGTTTTCGGTGCCTTCCTCGAAGGAAACAACATTTACAAAGAAACTTTACCCGGAAAAGGAATCGTTATCATTGGAAATGAATCACATGGAATAGACGAACAACTAAAACCTTTTATCCCAAATAAAATTTTCATTCCCTCATTTTCAGGAGGTGCCGAATCGCTGAATGCTTCGGTTGCCACTGCCATTATTTGCTCTGAATTCAGGAGAAACAATTACTAAAAAAGTCTAATTTTGCAGGTAAAATGACATAAATGCAGGACGGTTCCGTTAAAAACATACATAAATATAAAATCGAAAATCATGATTAAACTCATCATTATATCCGTTGTCTTAATAGGTTTGGCCATCGCTGGTATTGCGGTTAAATTGCTGGTTTCGAAAGAAGGAGAATTCAAGAAATCGTGCAGCAGTGTTGATCCAAAAACCGGACAACGTCTCGGTTGTTCCTGTGGTGGCGAAGAAGAAGGAAGCAGTTGCCGGAACAAACAATACGAATAGATCTGATCCGAAATGGGGATTAAATAATCCCGACGTACTCCTGCCCAAAAAACACAAAGCAATCTCTGTAACTTTAATCGGAAACCTAAGTGTCCAGCAGTATCTGCAGGGTTTCAGGCCCTGCATTGAACAACAGGTCGATTATGCTTAAACCTGGCAAAAAGCCATTTCTATATTCGAAAACCTGGTGGTATGGCTTAAAGCCAAACATCGAAAACGGCTTCCTGGGTGTCATCATTTCGCGGAAATCCTGCTTTCCAACAGCGTTTCTTTCGTATTTGCCGGTAAAGTTCACAATTTTATATAACCCCACTATTTCCATCAACTTTTCGAGTAAAAGAGTGTTGAACCGGATCAGATTTGATGCAGGAACTTCAAAAAACGGTTTCAATTCATCGGAATAATATAAAAAATAAGGCGATTTTGCATAGGCCGATTCAATTGCCCGCCAGTGAATGATTTGCCAGTTCTGATGATCAGAAATAGCAATATCCAATGTTTTGGTGTGATTGCCTTCAACTTTTACCACGGGTATAGTTAGTGATAATTTCCCGTTGGCTGAATAAATTTCGCAGCGGTTGCGGTAGGTTTGTTTCGGATAGGTCTCATGAATTTCGATGCAAATTTCATCAGCTTTTGCAATCAGCATAAAGTATGGTATTGATGGCAAATATGCCGTTGGCAAAAGAATTGAAGAGGCTTCTAACATAAATATCAAAATTTCGCAGGTAAAAGTACCAAAAAAAATGCGGCACCACGGCACCGCATTTATCAGTTATTTTCATCAATCGACCAAATCAATTCTTTAGTTCACTGCTTCTTTCTTCGAGTGAAGTAAAACATCTTCAATGGCCTGAATAAGGGTTGCTTTAGGCAATGCTCCCTGAGCCATCTGAGGCTGAGCATCCTTAGGGCAAAACAATAATGAAGGAATACTGCGGATTCCAAAGGCTCCTGCGAGTTCCTGCTGGTCTTCGGTATCGACCTTATAAATATTGATTTTCCCTTTATATTCTTCGGCAAGTTCCGCCAGGATGGGAGCAACCATTTTACATGGCTGGCACCAATCGGCATAGAAGTCGATCAGGCAAGGAAGCTGACCTTCAAAATTCCACTCTTTGTTTTTTTCAAAATCAAAAACTTTTTCGAGAAAAGTTTCTTTTGTGAGATGTTCCATAAAAATTCTGTTTTTATAATTGATATTTATCTATTTCAAAAAAATGTAAGCTACTACTTCAATAAAAATTCTTTGATAACCTGCTCAAAAGCAGATTTATCTTTATAACCACGATCCATACTTGGTTTGCCGCTGGCGGGTATGTAAAGAAATGCAGGAATGCTCTCGATCTGGAATAATGAAGCCAGTTCGCGCTCCTTGTCGGTGTTTATTTTATAAACCTTAATCTTCCCTTTATAATCATTCGAGATTTCCTCGAGTATCGGTGAAACCATTTTACAAGGTTTGCACCAATCAGCGTAAAAATCGATGATGGCCGGTTCGCTACCTGCATAAACCCATTCGCCCGGGCTTTTCTCAAAATCCCAAATCTTTTCCTTAAAAGTTTCCTTGGTTAAAAATTCGGGCAGCACGGCTTCATCACCACCTGTTTTGGATGCTGCCACATTATTTCCGCCGGCGACGGTTACCGATTTTTTATCGTTTCCACCACTTGTGTTGCTGCAGGCTGTGATTGATAAGGCCAGCAAAGCTGCTAAAAATAAAATCGAACCTATCTTCTTCATATTTATTTAAGTTTTAAAATTTCCTTGTTCTTCAAATTCGCTGCAAAGATAAAACATAATTTTTATTTAAAGCGTTTTAGTATCACTTTTTAACTATTTTTGCAAAATAATTATTGTATTAAAAATTATTTCTTTTGCTAAAAAAATAAGAAATTTGAAAAATTCCTGGATTTCATGAGCAACTTTTTGATCAATTTTAAGCAGGTCGAATTTCAAACAACATTTTCATCCGAAGAAAAATGCCTCGAATTCCTAGCTAACGAAAAATGGAAAAATGGTTTTATCTGCAAAAAGTGTGGCCATACCAATTTCTGCAAAGGAAAAACGCCCTTTTCGCGACGTTGTACCAAATGCAAGCACGACGAATCAGCAACTGCCCATACCATCTTTCACCGCTGCAAAATATCCCTCACCAACGCTTTCGAAATTGCTTACACGGTTTGCAGTAGTCCGGCTGTTTCAACATATGAACTTTCACGACAGTTAAATACCCGTCAAATGACTTGTTGGAAATTCAAGAAAAAAATTGCCGAATGCATCAAAAAGAACGGTGAATTTACGATAATTGAAACCCTGGAAATAATGCCTGTTATGGCGACCTGAAAATCTCAGGTGGTTTTGCGAAAATGGCCCAACCTAAAAATAAAAAAGGTCATCATTTATTTTGATAACCTTTGTAAAAACCGGGGTGGAAGATGGGGTTCGAACCCACGACCCTTGGAACCACAATCCAATGCTCTAACCAACTGAGCTACATCCACCATTTGAAAAAACGAGCCGCAAAAATAATCATTTTCAAAACAGAAAGGAATATTTGTCAAAATTTTCTTTTCATCTTTGTTCTTTGGGATCCTGATTTCTTGATTGACACGTAAAAAAATGATTGAACCTGAGTTAGTTTTAAATCGGTCACAATAATTACATTATACAACCAGGCATCAAAATGTAAAACGACTGCAATCTTTCTCCGGTCTGTATCGATTACAGCTACCTTTTAATATGTTATACTTTATCGAAAAATAGAAGTCAAGTCCTGAAAAATCGCTAAAGCCAAAAAGACCACCCAATTTTTCAGTCCCGAAACTAAAAAAATAGATTCTTCCAAACAGTCCCAGGCGAGGTTTCCGGAAATCGTATAGTGAAAATGGGAATCCCAATTCGAACCATCGCGATTCATAGCGCAAACTCACAATGGCCTGAGCCGGCCTTTCGACCTGGATATTATTTATTTTCAAAGGCAAAACAAAGGTAGTATTCAAAAACCAATTCCGATAATATTGGTAATCGGCCTGACAACTCAGGGCTGCAGGTAAACCCATTGTGAAAGTGGATGCTTTAAAGGACGCTGTTGAATCGCCATAAAACACCCGGCTCAGGTCATAAACGACGGAGTTTAAATTATTAAAGGCCAGCGTATCTACTTCATCCCAATAAACCTGGACATTTGAAAAGCTTTGTACCTGCGCATTTTTTGAGAATTTTATATTGCCTATATCCAGTAATGAAAGCCCAATCCTGTACAGGTAGTCCTCATACTCATAACTGCAGAATCTCTTCTGGTGCGTCCTGATCGGGTAGTTTGCTTTTTTTTCGTACATAAATCCGATATCAAAAGCCATACCTTTGCCTTTAAACATATTACCTGCATCAGGAAAACTATTGTTTTGGTAATCATATGGAAGTGCAAAACCACTCTCGGCGGTCAAATTTTGAATATCAAGTGTAGTATCATTAACAACCGTATAGTCCATGCTGCGGTTCCTGATATAGGCGCCGGCGTAACCAAACAACCTCCTGATGTTTATCCCTGCCGACCAGCGGTTTTTCCTTTGTTCACTAAAAATGCCTGAAAAATTCAATCCCAACTCACCCCACCCCAAACCATCTGCATCAAATTTATCATTTACATTTTTGATGCCTTGTAAAGAATCGTATTCAATTCCCTCATACATCAAAATAGCGATATCGTCGGGCAAATTATTTACCGAAGTTATGGTGGCGGCTTTCGTGAACAGCCCGAAAGCAATTTTCCCGCTTGCCATCGAAAAAGATGGTCCCATTACATCAATCGATTGATAGCCATCGATTTTTTCGACCGATTCCGAATAATCCAACCCTTTGCCTTTGACATTAAAAGTAGGCCACCTGGGACTTTTACTCAGGAGGTTAAATAACCTGTAATCCTTGTTATGAATGTAAAGGAAATTGTTTTCGAGAAAAAAACCTCCGCTTAAAAAATTAAAATCGAAGAAAAGTTTTGAATTTACTGTAGCAGCAGGATTAAGCTGCGCAGCTGTGATACCGCCAAAATTTGTAGTAGTCAGACCAAATTTTTCCTGGGATAACACAAATTGATTCGTTACCAAAAACAAAAAAACCAGCAAACCAAATGCCCGTTTATGGATTAGAAAAGAAATGTCTCTGGTACAATATTGTATCGTTTCAAACAAAATATTAAGTCAGTTCAAAAAAGTTAATCAGATTCAATTTTGCCTTCACTCAAAATCTATTGAATGCCCTGCAAAACCGAATGTGAATGAATAGTAACACCAAGTTTATAAATTAAAATATCGATCAGGTGGCTAAAATATGTATTTTTGAGATTCGTTGTTCGAAAAAATATTTAATGGGGCCTTTTTTAGATCCCGGATTAATTTGTTAAGTTTCTGAAATTTCAATTTTTAACACATAACAACTGATAGATTTAAATAATTAAATTTATACTTTTATCGCCTAAAAAAAATACACATGGAGGTTACCCGAATTTTTGATTTGCTTGAGAGGTATCAGGAAAAGTTTGACAAAGAAGTGGCGTTGGCAGGAAAAAAAAATGGTGAATGGATAAAATACAGTTCCCTGGATTACATAAAGTTTTCAAATTATTTCAGTTATTTTTTATTGTCTGCAGGTTTTAAATCAGGCGACAAAATTGCTACAGTTACCAACAATCGACCCGAATGGAACTTCGCTGATATCGGGATGATGCAAATCGGGATTATCCATGTTCCGATTTACCCAACCATCAGTGCCGACGAGTATCGTTATATCCTGCAACACTCCGATGTAAAAGCCATCATGGTTGCTGATAAAACGCTCTATACCAAACTTGAAGAAGTCATTTCGACGTCTCCAAACATAAGGTTTACTTATTGTTTTACTGAAACCGAAGGCCTAACCTCCTGGGATGAAATGATTGAAACAGGAAGACAGTATGAGAAAAAATTCAGCGATGAAGTAATCAATATCAAACAAAGTATTCGACCGGGAGATTTTGCGACCCTGATTTACACTTCGGGAACAACCGGATCCTCAAAAGGAGTGATGCTTTCACACCGAAACATCGTCTCTAATTTTATTGCAACATCCTATATCCAGCCACTCGATAATTCACATAAAGTATTAAGTTTCCTGCCATTGTGCCATATTTACGAAAGGATGATGAATTATCACTTTCAGTACAAGGGCATTAGTATTTATTATGCCGAAAACCTCGGAACTATAACAGCCGACCTCGTTGAGATAAAAGCTGACGGATTCAATACTGTTCCCAGGCTGCTCGAAAGGGTGTACGATAAGATTGTTTCAAAAGGGAAAGATCTTATCGGGATAAAGAAAAGCATTTTCTTTTGGGCGTTAAATCTTGGATTAAAGTATGAATTAGGTGGATCAAACGGAGCTATGTATGAGATGAAGCGTAAAATTGCTGATAAGCTCGTTTTCAGCAAATGGCGGGAAGCATTGGGAGGTGAGGTTAAAATAATCGTTTCGGGTGGATCAGCTTTGCAGCCCCGGCTTGCCAGGCTATTCTGGGCCGCTGGAATGCGGGTCATGGAAGGATATGGACTTACGGAAACCTCACCAGTTATATCGGTCAATCATCCAGTTTTGCCGAATGTTAAATTTGGAACCGTTGGGACCGTTCTGGATGATGTCGAAGTGAAAATTGCTGAAGATGGTGAAATCCTGATGAAAGGGCCAAGCCTGATGCTCGGTTATTACAAGGATGAAACCTATACACACCAGGTTATCGATGAAGATGGCTGGTTCCATACCGGTGACATCGGATTATTTGAAGATGAAAGGTTTTTGAAAATTACCGACAGAAAAAAAGAGATTTTTAAATTGTCGTCGGGCAAATACATTGCCCCCCAAATGATTGAAAATAAATTTAAGGAATCCATTTTCATCGAACAACTCATGGTCGTTGGCGAGAATGAGAAATTCGCCAGTGCACTAATTTCTCCCAATTTTAACCATCTTCACTTTTGGGCTTCGAAGCACAAAACCCATTTTCGCGACAACGAAGAATTGGTAAATCAACCAGATGTTATACAACGTTACCAAAGAGAAGTTGACAAGATCAATAAAACGCTTAGTGATCACGAACGGATTAAACGTTTCCGGCTGGTTTGCGAAGAGTGGAGCCCTCAAAGTGGAGAACTATCACCCACACTCAAATTGAAAAGGAATGTGATTTTCAAAAAGTACAACCACCTCCTCAAAATTATCTACCGTAGTGGAAAAAACGGTGATGGAACAACAAGTATTAAATAGCCCCATTCTATTATAATTCATGAATAATCCGGTTTATAAATTCCTCAAGACGCTTGAAGGAAAAACCCTTGAGGGTTCACCCGCTCCCATTACAGGCTGGCTCAAGGGTAAACTCACACATGTAAGTGTTGGCATGGCCACGGTTGAATATATCGTTCGCCATGAAATGACAAATCCACTGGGAACATTGCAGGGTGGGATTTTTACGGCCATGATGGACGATACCCTGGGTGTAGCTGTTTATAGTCTGGGTAAGAACAGGTTTTACACAACAATTAATTTTTATACCGACTATTTGGGCAGTGCTGTCGAAAACGACCATATCATTGCTACGGCAAAGGTAATCCGTCATGGCAATACGATTTTAAATGTAGCGGTTACTGTTGTAAACCAGGAAGGAAAATTGTTAGCCAAAGGAAACTCAAACCTTGTATCCAAAGAAATCGAAGGATGGGTATTACCCACCTTTGAAGGATTCCGGAGTCCTGAATGATCTGTTTATAAAAACAATTCATCAACCTCCTTTTTAAGGTAAATCAGGGTGGTGTTTGCAGGATTGGTATCTGATTTCATTTCATCTTCGAGAATAACCCGTGCTAGTTCTTCACCGGTCGATTGCTCGTTAAGCTTCCTGGCTGAGCTATTAATCTGCCGGATAACCGATTCTTTGGCAATTTTCACCAGGTCCCATAATTCGATCGAAAGATAAATCTGCTGCGAAAAATTATGCTCAAATTCATCATTAATCGTTTTTATCATTTCCCACTGGAGCTGTAACCCGGCCATACCTGGTTTACTCAGGCGCATCACGAGTTGCTGAAGGGAAATTCGCTCCAGGAATAGAGCAATTCGTTCATAAGCCTGAAGTCGGAGCTTGAGGGTCGTTTTCTTGTTCCCGACTTTTGATTCAAGATTATAGCGGATTCTTTCATCTTTTAAAAATGTAAGAACAATAAAACCTGTCACTGCTGAAACAATAACAGCAGGCAGTGTGTATTTAAGAATTTCAAGAAAATCGTCCACAATAAACGGTCATTAAATCCTTATTCAACCAATATTTTATAATAAATGACAATTGCCCGAGGAAGGAAATTAGGAAATTGAATTGGTAAGTCCTGGGTTTGTTTTAGTTTATTTTTCTATTTCTAGCCTGGCTTTTACAATATTCTCAATACCTTTTATACTTCCCTTATAAATTATTGTATTTTTCTCCAGTATTAAATATGTTGGATAACCTATTATTTTAAAATCATTAGTTACATCTCCTGAAGCGAATAAAAGAGGAAAATTAAAATGATATTTTTCAAGTAAATATTGGGCATATCCTAAGGTATCTTCACGTATGGGCATATTTATTGAATAAAATAACACCTTTCCATTTTTGCCATATTGATTAAACAATTTCTGGAATCTTGGCATATCATTAAAGCAATACTTGCAACCTGTGTACCAAAACTCAAGAACCAAAGTGTATTTGTTAAAATCCTGATTTGTAAAAGTATTATTTTTTGAATCGGTAAAAATAAAGGAAGGTGCTTTTTCATCTACTTTCCCCATATAACTTCCAAAATTGTACTTATTTAGCCAAAGATTGTAACCAGATAACATTACCCATAAAGAGAAACCCACCCACAATAGACCTAAAAAAACTTTATATTTGAAACTTACTTTGTAAATCCAAAAACCAAACCCAATGCCTGCAAATTGAGCCAGTGTACTTGGCCATGAAACAAATGTAGAAATAAGGCTTCGGCTAAAACTTGATCCGTGCAAAAGGTCATTTACCATTCCTATTAAAACCGGAAGTATTGCCGGAATTCCAACTATAAGCAAAGTAGTAACCCACCATCCCGAAGCATCCGACTTCTTTAATATAAACAATGTAAGAACCATATAAAGAATTGCAGCAGCAAGGAATTTTATATGATGCCCTCCATACCCCCCTAAAGGAGCAATGACAATCTGAAGTACTACCGATAATAACAAAAAGATAAGTAATTGCTTTGTCTTCATTTACCATATTTCAAATGGAAGTAATGCCTTTTAAAACAAATAGGCACTACTTCCATTTAATTATTTATTATATATGTCTATATTCCTCACTTAATTTAATGGGTATTTTTCCATTTACAGAGACCATCACAAGAATGACTCCACCACCATCCGCAACCATCATTTTCCACACAAGCACCTGACACACATTCCAACATATCAAATGCTCCACAAAAGTCATTTCCGGGATCTGAAGCATTGCAGGCGCACTCGACTGGTCCAGGAGGTGGTGGCCCTTGTTCATCACCTAGGTTAGAACTGTTAGTTTCTAATAATCTATTATTGCTTACAGGATTATCTAACCTAAATCCAATAGAGTATAGAAAGTGCTGATTCCAATGAAGTTCGCTTTGTGCAAATGATATCCAAGTCAGTAAAAATTGATCTCCAATATTTTGTATTTCAATTCTTTCTATACTGGTGGGCTCCAAAAAGAATTCAACTTTTAATTCGTTAACAAGTAATTCCAAATGATTTCTTTCTTCAATCGTCCAATTTAATTTATTCATCTCGGCATACTTATCTTTCCATAACTCTAATTTTCTTTCAGCTGATAATGTTCTCCATGCAGCTCGCTGTTTTGATATGGGTAATTGCGTTAGTTCATCCCTTGTCAATAATTGTACACTTTTTAAATTAGTTTTGGCCCATTGGTTAATTTCCGGATTACAACTAAAGTTTTCGTTAATATTGTCCTTTTTACAACTAGTGGCAAAAAGTCCGATAATTACAAAAAATACAAATAAACTCAATTCCTTTTTCATTTTTACTTTATTTTTTGTCTGTTAACAGAAATTAGGCGCAACGTACCAATTTAAATAATTTTTTGATTCGATAGCATTAAATCATTACCACTAACAGATTGTTAAACAATTAATTTACTTTTTTATTCCTAATAAAATACTCTAATATTATTCCATACTGTACCTCCTTCTTTTATTATTCTATCCACTAATTTCTTGACAAAATCTTCTCATATTTTAAAATTTCCTAATTTCTGTATTCAATTCCTAATCTCCAACTTATTCACTACTATCTAAAAACAATTAAATACATCTTCGCAATATCGCTCAGAATAGGATTCTCTATTATATCATCTTATTCAGATAATATGCAATTTGCAATTACAGTCTTTAGTTCAATCTCATATTTTCCACTTTTACAAGTATTTATTATCTATTTTGTTCCTGGTCACCTCACTACTTGCCATCTAAATCTGTGATTCGTTACCTTTTTTTTAATAAGCGAAATAACTAAATCCATAGTCAAACTAGATAAATTAATAATATCATCAAATGTATTATTTGAAATTTAATTCAGAAATTCTTTAATTATTAAAGGTAATACAATTTTAATGAAAAAACAATATTTTAACGAATTAATTTTCAAATAGATTTTTATACATTTGCCACCTTTATTTATTGTTAACTGAAAAACAGAAGAAATGAGCCAGGACCATTTGTCGGAACGAATAAAAAATTTATCCGAATCGGCTACGCTAGCCATGACACGCAGGAGCCGACAGTTGAAAGAAGAAGGGAAAGATGTGATTAATCTTAGCATCGGTGAGCCAGATTTTAATACACCACAATGTATTAAAGAAGCAGCCATTCAAGCCATCCATGATGATAAAACCCATTATCCGCCGGTATCGGGTTATAAAGAATTGCGTCAGGCAATTGCTGATAAATTCAAAAACGAAAACCATCTGGACTACAAAGCCGATCAAATTGTTGTATCAACAGGAGCCAAACAATCCATTGCAAATGTATTGCTATGCCTCATAAACCCTGGTGATGAAGTTTTGGTTCCGAGTCCTTTCTGGGTTTCATACCCACAGATGATCAGTCTGGCCGGAGGAATTCCGGTTTACATTCAGGCATCCATTAAAAACGATTTTAAGGTGACCCCGGAACAGATCCAGGCCAAAATGACAAAAAAAACGAAGGTTTTTCTTTTCAGTTCCCCCTGCAATCCAACCGGATCGGTTTATTCGAAAGCCGAATTGAAGGCCCTGGCTGATGTATTGGTAACAAAAAAGGATTTGTATGTTATTTCCGACGAAATTTATGAACACATCAACTTTATAGGCAAACATGAAAGCATTGCCCAGTTTGATTTTATAAAGGATCGTGTTGCGACAATCAACGGCGTTTCGAAAAGCTTTGCAATGACAGGCTGGCGGATCGGATATGTGGGTGCATCATTGCAAATCGCAAAAGCCTGCGACACCCTTCAGGGACAAATTACCTCGGGTGCAGCTACCATCTCACAAATGGCAGCTTTAAAGGCGATGCAAACAGATACGGCTACTTTTATGGAAATGAAAGTGATGAAGCAGGCCTTCCTTGAAAGAAGAGACTTCCTGTTGAAAAAACTACAGGAAATTCCGGGCATAATTACCAATGTTCCGGAAGGCGCCTTTTATATTTTCCCTGATGTAAGCTATTACTATGGCAAAACTGATGGCAAAACAACCATTCAGAATGGTAACGATTTATGTATGTATCTGCTTGATAAAGTATATGTTGCCCTCGTTCCTGGAGAAGCATTCGGTGACGCAGACTGCATCCGTATCTCGTATGCCACATCCATAAGCGACCTCGACAAAGCTGTTAACCGGATAAAACAAGCGTTGGCACAATTACGGTAAAGATTATCTTTGCATCAAATTTCAAATAAAATATGATGCATTCGGAAGATGAACTAAAAGCCCTCTTTGCTAAATTCGACAGGCTGAATATTCTGATTATTGGCGACGTAATGATCGACGCCTATATCTGGGGAAAAGTCGAACGCATTTCACCCGAAGCTCCCGTTCCCATTGTCAGCGTAAATAAACGTACCAACCGGCTCGGAGGAGCAGCTAACGTTGCTTTGAACATCAAGGCGCTTGGTGCAAACCCGATATTATGTTCTATAATCGGTAACGACGAAAAGGCAGGTACTTTTGAGGAAATGCTGACCAAGAATGGAATGTTCACCGGAGGAATCCTTAAAAGTCCCGATCGAATCACCACAACCAAATTCAGAGTTATTGGTAACAACATGCAAATGTTGCGGGTTGATGAGGAAATTGAAACAAGTTTGAATAAAAGAGACTTTGATCATTTTACCACTTTACTTCAACATACATTTTCCAAATTCAGGATTGATGCTGTGATTTTTCAGGATTATGATAAAGGCGTAATTTCACCCGCCCTGATTGATTTTGTAAATAATCTGGCATCCGCTAACCAGGTCCCGGTTGCTGTTGACCCGAAAAAAAGGAATTTCTCTGCCTATCATAACCTGAAACTTTTTAAACCCAATTTAAAAGAATTACGTGAGGGAATTGGTTTTCACTTTGAAAAGCTGGATACAGAAAACCTGCGTAATGCCATACGGCTGATACATGAAAACCAGCATGTAGAAATTGTGCTGGCCACGCTTTCGGAGGAAGGTGTTTTTATAAGCCGGAAAACCGGAAGTAACAGTTTTGAGGAGCTTCACGTACCGGCACATTTACGTAAGATAGCCGATGTATCCGGCGCAGGTGATACGGTTGTGAGTGTAGCAGCAATTTGTCTTGCTCTCGGATTATCGTTGCACGACATTGCTACTTTCAGTAATCTGGCAGGTGGGCAGGTTTGCGAAACCGTGGGCGTAGTTCCGGTAAACCGCGAAAAATTTTTAAAAGAAATTATTAGTTTGAACCTATAAAACAGGTCTTGGAATCAATTTCCAGCTACTTCATTCCGCATGCAAAAATCCACTCCTGACATCAACAAAAATTCTAAAAATATTAACGACCCAACACCATTGGCAGTTAAGAACGAAGTGCGACAAATGTTCGACAACATTGCACCCCGTTACGATTTTTTAAACCACTTTTTGTCGATGGGTATCGATCGCCTGTGGAGAAACCGGGTTTTTAAAATCATGAAGCAGTACCCCCATCAGTCGATCCTTGATGTGGCAAGTGGCACAGGCGACATGGCCATTTTAGCTGCACATCTTCATCCCGACTCAATCTTTGGGGTCGATATTTCGGGTGAAATGCTCAACGAACAACAAAAGAAACTCAAGGCTAAAAATCTGGAACATCTGATAAAACTTGAAGTTGCAGATGGTGAGGACCTTCCTTTTGAAGACAATTCCTTCGACATCATTACCACCGCTTTTGGGGTTAGAAATTTTGAAAACCTGGATTCCGGCCTCAACGAAATGCATCGTGTCCTTAAAAAAAACGGGATTACCATTATCCTCGAATTTTCTAAACCTTCTAAAACTCCGGTTAAGCAGATCTACCATTTTTACTTTACGAAAATACTGCCTTTTATTGGCAACAAAATCTCAAAAAACAGCCGTGCCTACACTTACCTGCCTGAATCAGTCGGTCATTTTCCCGATGGTAACACCTTTCTGGAACATCTGAATAAAGCCGGTTTTAGAAACCTGAAATGGATTCCGCTCAGCTTTGGCATTGCTTCAATTTATACCGGTGAAAAATAAAAACCCCGGCACTTCGTTATTTTTGGAAATTAAAAAGCTGCACCAATTGAAGATTCCACGGCTCTGTATTTTCTTATTCTTTGCTATTATTCTAACTTCTTCGCAATTTTCGTTAGCACAGGTCAACAAAGTTCCCAATTTAAAATATCACGATTTTGAACCCTATTTTTTTGGATTTATCCTTGCAGGTAATGAAATGAATTTCGTGATAGAACCCAAAGATAATTTTCAACAAATTTATTTTAAAGGCAAACAACTCCCGCAGAAGGATTTACCTGTTTTTCCGGTGGATTCGGCCTCGATTTATGGCATCAATACCATTCCGACACTTGGTTTTACGGTAGGAATTGTTGGCGACCTGCGGCTCGGTAAGCATTTCGACTTCAGGTTTATACCAAGTCTGGCTTTCGGTAGCCGAATTCTGGATTATGATCTGCGGGCGTACCGCGAAACCGATACAATAGCTTTTGTTTCCGAGCAGAAAGTAAGTTCAACCTTCATCGAATTACCGCTTTTACTCAAATTTAAATCTGATCGTCTTTTTAATACAAGGACTTATGTTATTGGAGGCATTAAATATAGTTTCGACCTTGGATCTCAAGCCAATAAGAAGGAAGAAAATAATTATGAGCCCAAACTATTCCGTTCGGATACCTACATGGTTGGCGGAGCAGGTTTTGATTTTTTTATGAATTGGTTTAAATTTGGCGTAGAATTTTCGATGTCGTATGGTTTGAGAGATATGTTGCTTCGTGAAAACAATATTTATACCGACGGCATCAAAAGTCTGAAATCAAAAATTTTTATGCTTACTTTTACATTCGAAGGATAACTGAATTTACAAATCTGAACTATCGATAAAATACTACCTGCAAAATGAGCAATAATCCGGAAAACCGTGAATTGTTTGATTCAATCATTAGCAAAGCCACACTCAAACAAGACGTTTATCACAACACTTACGAAACATTTAACCAGTTTAAGACCGGTATCAAGGAACTGGTTCGCGAATTCCAGAATATCGATTTTAATGCGAAGCGTGCAATCCCGTTCGAATATAAAAACCGGGGCGAGTTTGAAGTTGAGCTGAAATTTGCCGGTGACATTCTCATTTTTATGATGCATACCAATATTTTTGAGTTTTCACGCGATCATGAAGTGATGAAAATGCCATATGTTCAGGAAGATATTGAACGCTCATATTGTGGCATTATCAATATTTATAATTTTCTTGGTGATTCATTTAAATACAAGCGCGTCAACGATGTAGGGTATTTAATAGGCCGTGTATTTATTAATAAAGACATGCATTATTTTATTGAAGGGAAACGCGAAATTGGATTTTTGTACCAGAATTTCGCCAATGCCCTGATGGATGAAAAAGCAGCCCGAACGATTATCCGTTCCTCAATTAGTTACGCTTTGAATTTCGATTTGCTCACACCACCCTATAACGAAGTGAAAATCCTGAGTGTTTACGAAATCCAGACCACGCTCGATAATATGAAAATCAAGACCGGTAAACGGCTTGGTTTTAAATTCCAGGCTGATAGTGATGAAGAAGAAGAACCTGAAGAAAGTGAATAACCAAAGCTTAAAACCGCTATTCAAAGCTAAAGCATAAATATCGAATCGGAATCGCCTGTTACCGGATAACGATTTTTCTCATTTCCGTCAATCTGGTTTCGGTAAGTCTCAAAAAGTAAATTCCTTTTCCAAAATTGCTTAGATTCAATGCGTACACACCCGACATTTCCATATTAGCAGGAATAAAAGTCCCCAAAACCCTTCCATTCACATCGATAAGCTGCATTTGGAGGTTTATGGGCTGATGATCGAATGTTAACATAAAAATACCCTCAGAAGGATTTGGGAATATTCCTGATATAATGTTTTGTACTTGTGAAAGACCATTCTGATTAAGCCTCAAGGTTTTAAAAGCCGACAAACCATTGGGAGCAAATATGCCCTGCTGTGGCAGGTCCGGTTCAAAGTTTGCATCCAGCCTGATTTCCAAATTTCCATCCGGCCTGAAAAGCCTGAACCGGAGTACTTCTCCTCCTGCAAAGCCATCCTTTTCAGCTGTAAGTTCATCATCACCAAAGACCGAAATTACCTGATTCAAAATGGAGTATCTGATTTCGAGTAAACCCGCACACTTTCCTTCGATGGTAAATGCGCCAATAAAATCACCGGGAAGAATACCAGACTCGTGTAAAGCATTTGCAGGCAGCGCAATCTGATGCGAAACTGCCGTATAATTTATGTTGTTCCAGGGTGTTCTGTTCGCCGGGTTTTCGTGGGAATGTGGAATGTAGGAATTCACCGGGCAATCAGGGTATGTGAAGCTTCCATCTGCACCAACAGAAACCCAGTACGATTTTCCTGGCTCGAGATAACCGAGTGTTGTAATGTTGAATGTCGGCCAGTAAATACGTGTGCCGGCAACTTCTTTAATGATATTCAAGCCGGCGATACCCCCAAAAAGCTCATCAATCTGACCTCCGCAACAAGTCAGCACAGGGATCAGATTCCAGCCAGCCTGTAATGAAACCGACGGATTTATTATCCGGGTTCCATCAAGCGTTAACTCAAAATCCTGTTCAGCCTTGATTTGATAACCACTGGAATAAACCCAGTTTCCGAGGGTATTGGTTCCGGCAGCAGGGTAATAAAATCCGGTGGTATTTGAAAGGAAAACGAAGTTTGAACCAAAAGGTAAAAACATCGCCTCAACGGACTTCGAAAATGGATCAACAAATGAAGAAATACCACTCCAACCTGCAAAAACGGTGATATTTTGTGCAGTGAACGAAAATGCTTCCAGACTTATCAACTGCGAAAGTCCATTCGAATAAAATTTCCCAACCGTATCGGGCATTTGCGGATTATAGTCAGCATTGGCAAGATATGCCTGCTGATCCGTCTGGCTAAAGACTTTCCAAATAAAAGGCTCACCCTGAAAAAAACCATCCTTTTCAACGGTGAAGGCATCGTCGGCAAAAGCTGATAATATTGTTGCTTCATTGCGCCACTCAACCAAACCTCCACATCCTTGGTTCTGATCCTGATCGGTATAAAAAACCCCGATGTAGTCGCCTCTTAAAATTGATGCTCCATTTAAATGTGGATTTGTTTCCACAGGAATTGAAATCACATGCGTATCGGGAGTTGCCGTTACTTCCCAGCCCGGAGGTAATGGAAATGAAAGTGGTTCCATTTCCAGGTTCAGTAAAGTTAAGCTGCCATTGTTTAATATAATGACATCATTCATCTGGATAGAGTAATATCCGCTGGCTTCACAGCTTACATCGTAAATTCCGGGAACGATATCCGTGATCGTGTAATTAATCCCGGGGCTGATCAATGATGAACTTACTCCCGAATATGTGTTTACGCCATCATCGAGTGTGATTCCGGCACCCGTTAAAATGTCACCAAGGGGTTTTGAAGTAATTAATCCACCCATGCTGCTGTAGTTTGTTGTGGCGGGATTAATGGTGATGTGATAATCCAGGCCATTGTTGTTGTTCCAGGAACCATCGTCAAAACTGATAACAAAATCCACTGTGGAAACCTCCTGCTGCTGGTTGAAAGGGCCAATCTGGATACTGAGCTGATCGGTTGCATTTGGTCCCTCCATGGGTGATTGTACTGCCGGACCCGTTCCATTAAAAAGGTAACTCCCCTGCGGCCAGTAAACCTCATCGGGACTTGCCCATCCATTGATGCCCCAGTGCAATTTCCCACCAACACCTGCCTGATTTACTGTTATGGTTATGGTTTCGTTCTGGTCCGGTGATGATGGCAACCATTCCACGATATCGTTACCTCCCTGGCCGAAACCAATCACATAATCGTTGCCATTGTTATTATCCCAGGTATCGTCGTTGTAATGGATAACGAAACTTACATTTGTAACATCCTGTGCGGGGTTGTTAAATGGACCAAGCTGAAGCAACAACTGGTTTTGTGAATTCGGTCCGGTAAACGACGTCTCAACTGCCGGACCAGTTCCGTTAAAGAGTGCTGTTTCCTCAGGCCAGTAAGCCACATTGGGTGTATTGTATCCATTGACTCCCCAATGCAATTTGGCACCCTGAGTTGAATTTTCGATAACAATCGTAATCACATCATCATTTCCGGGTTCCTGCGGTAGCCAGGATACACTTGTCTGCCCACCTCCCGGTGAAAAGGTTCCAACATAAACATGCTGAATTGCCGTTTTGGTAATATTTCCATGATTGTCCCCGGCTTCAATGTAATAATCGACCAGCTTTTCCGACAATCCGGTTATTTCTCCATAATACTCGGTAGCAATGTAAATGGGAAGGATAAAAAAATCGATCTCAGGATTATTGGCAACATTTCCTGTCGGGAAAACACGACTTTGCATAGTGATACTCTGCCAGGCTCCAACACCGGAGCCACCTGCGTAGGTTTCATTTTCGTCAGTTCCCGGCGAATTGATCCCATCTTCATCAACACGGAATTTTAAAATTACATTTTGTAATCCTGCCACATCGTAAGCGAATGTCCAGACAAAGAAATCGCTCGAATTTTGATGTTGCTGATAGCCATAATCCGGGCCAAAGCCAATACCACCAGGATTATAGGGGTACCGTTGCGGGACAAGAACCGATGGAGGTGTATTGTCGGTGCCCTGATTTGTTGCAATTACCTGATCTGCAAAACCAACTGCCAGATTAGAAGCCAGGGTTTGCTTAACTTCCATATCGAGGGCAGTGCCGTAATACATAAAATCGCTCGCAAACCCCGGCAAAAGGTGATGCCAGGCTTTTGCAGCAAGTGGCGAAGTTGCGGATGGGGCAACCACATCTGCAATATTAATCGGGCCGGTCAGGTCTTCGGCCATCTGAACATGGTTTTCGGCAGCAATAAGAACAGCCCAGTTACGGGCATCCTCCGTCCATCCATCGGGATTAAACTGATAATCGTTGGTGTACATCGGCCAAAGCCAGTTGATGAATTGTGGGTGTCCCCAATCGTTGGCAGCATTAACCCATGATCCATCCTCAACATGAACAACATCGTTTTCGGAAACCGGGTGGCTATCGAGGAATTGCTGGACTGTGGTAGGGACGTAACCTTTGCTGGCACAGGCCTGTGCAAACTGAGGCACCGAATTCTGGTAATAATCGTATCCGCCACCCCAGGCATTATCTCCGTCGTGGGCTAAAAGCACGATTCCCGGATGTGCCGGGTTTTCGAATGGTGCGATATGATCATCGATTTCACCGGTTCCCATCAGGGCATAACCGTTCATATAGCTTAAAACGTCGTCCATGGGGACAACGGTTATTTTATAAGCCTGGCCGGTTGCCGGATCGATGTACTGAGCTTTATGTGCCTGGTAACAGTAAGGTGCGGCAAATGTACCTCCCCTTCCGTCAATCTGGCCGCTCCACCAGTTCGAGCCAACCGTAGCAACTTTATCAGCCCCGTTGGGTGGATCAATGTTACAGCCGGAAGTTCCAAACGAAAGCGGATAATCAGAGAGCGTACGGGCAAGATGACTATTGGCAATCACGCTCCATTCAAAGCCTTCCTCGGCAAGAACTTTTATTGTTCTTTCACTGAATGAGCATTCTGCAGGCCAGTATCCTTTTGAAAAACCGGGTTGCGTGCCAAAGTTCTGCTGATAAATATAACGATAGGCCTGGATATCTTTACGTAAAACGTTCTCGCTTACCAACGCTGAAATCAGGTGATGAAATGTAAAGCCCACAATATCCAGACGTGGCTCGCCGCCTGAAGTCTGCCAGTTGCGGGCTGTAATATAATTATTCTGCCAACCCGGTGTATAGCCCCATTGTCCGGCTGCAGCAAGGCTGTTAACGTTTTCGAGCAGGGCCCCGGAATAATTAACCTGGGCGCCGGCTTCAGGCAATCCAAGTAAAGTCTGAATTGCATCTTTAACACGGTACTGGTAAACGGCTTTCCTGTCGTCTTTACTGAAAATCTCCTCCAGGTCGTTGAGCGGATGTGCTTTACCATCGGAATAAATGTTCCCGCCATGGGTTTTTAGGTATTGCGATTCCCATACATCCTGGTACTGTGGTGGAGACCACTGACTTTGTTCCGACCAGTAAACCGGCTGATGAAGATGCCACAGGTAGGAAGTATGAACCTGGGAACAGACTGACAATGAGAAAAGGAAGGTGATGTTGACGAATAGAAATCTTTTCATATTTTAGATTATTTGCAATTTTCAGACTGGCTGGCTTTTTTTTACAAAGTCTGACAAAGATAAAAAACTCAGGAAATGAATCCTGATAATTTTCAGTTTCACAATAACACAGGGACACTGAAAACATTCAGCAAGGAAGGAAATGCTCTTTCCCAGTCAGAAAAACCTCCAGGGCCCAGCTACCGTGGAGGTGTTAATAAGTTTTGAGATGTAAACCGCTAATTGATGACCAGCTTTTTAATTTCGAGGAAACCCGAACCGACGAGTTTCAGGAAATATATTCCTTCAGGTAATTCGCTGATATCAAACGAAAAGGCTGCCCCATTAAGGATTGTCCCCGGTTTAATTACTTCTAAAATCTGACCTTTACTGTCCATGATGTGGATTTGCATTTTTTCGGGCCAGAAACTCATGGTAAGCGTAAAAATTCCATGTGATGGATTAGGGGAAATTTCGGCTGTGATTGCACTAATTTCTGCCATACCGACTTTATCGAGTGTAATGCTTTTGACAGCAGATAATCCTTCGTTTGTAAAAATCCCCTGTTGTGGTAATGCAGGATTAAAATCAATATTCAGGTTAATTTCTTCGTTTCCTCCCGGTCTGAAAACCTTGAATTGAAGCATTTCTCCTTCATCAAATCCATCTTTTAAAGCAGTGGTTTTGTCGTTTCCAAAAGCTACGAGGGCGAAACCTGAGTTCAGGTTCGTAATTTCTACCCGTCCGGCACAAAAACCTTCAGGTGTAAATGCACCAATAAAATCGCCAGGTTCAATTCCCGAAGCTGCCAAAACCACTGCAGGGAAAGCAATGGCATGCGAGGAGGAGGTATATTGAAGATTATTCCATGGTGTGTGATTTGCCGGCTTTTTATCCTGCAGGCTCGTATATGATGAATTTTTAGCACATACCGGATAGTTGAAGGTTCCTGCATCATTGGCAGCCACAAAATAGGCTTTTCCGGGAAGCAATGTCTGCAGGGTATTGATGTTGTATGCAGGCCAGTAAAGGTAAGGTCCTGCAACCTGTTTTACGATTTCCAGCGGTTCAAACCCATCAAAAACGGTTTCTACCGGAACTTCGCAGGTACTTAACACCGGAATCAGGTTCCAGCCTGCTGTAAGGTCAACCGACGAATTTGCGATTTTTGTGCCGGTGAGTGTCACATCAAATTCATTTTCGGCTTTGATCTGGTAGCCATTATGATAATTCCAGTTGCCGATAGTGTTTACGTTTTCGAGCGGGTAATAAAACTGAGTCATCGAAGCCAGGATGATGAGATTGCTCTCATAAGGTGAAAAGATTCCTTCGACACCTTTATTCATAGGGTCGATAAAACTTGAAACACCGCTCCATCCGGCCGGGATATTCAGGATTTGCTGAAGGTAAAAGCTGTAAGGCTGCTGAAAGCCCTGTGTCAGGATGATCCCGTCGCCTGTAAAGGTTTCGGTTACCGTTTCACCCAATGTCCAGCTTAGCGAAATGTTATCTCCTTCGTAATATCCGCCTGCCGAAGCGACTACCTGTTGTGCTCTTGACTGAAATGAAAAGATGGCAAAAGCAATCATGATTAAAAGGCCTGCTAATTTTTTCATCATATTCGGGAATTAATGATTTTTCAAATGTAAGTTTTTTTATTCAACTACGGGTTTCGTGA
>Ga0172370_10001042_pt1 | contig 43295 bp, 40 predicted proteins | sample LakKiv5m_FD_114538 | JGI IMG/M metagenome (GOLD analysis project Ga0172370, IMG submission 114538) | Freshwater microbial communities from Kabuno Bay, South-Kivu, Congo - kab_022012_11.5m | ecosystem: Environmental > Aquatic > Freshwater > Lake | place: Democratic Republic of the Congo...
ATTCTGAGCTATAAACCCAGTGCCGGCTGAGGCAAGGAACATCTTTATTGATTCTTCCGCTTCGTTCATTCTTGCTAGGTCAGTATAGTCCGCGGCACAGAACCGGACAAACTGCGGCACAGAACCGGACAGAATAGGCGTTTTCAGCCGTGTGAATTCATGCACCATTCGTCCCGTGTCGCGTTGTCCTCAAACGAGTCATATTTAGCCCTCAAATCTCAAAATTGCGCAATTTCGCAAACTGACCCACTATAATCCATATTAGAGTGCTTTGCATCAGGCTTCCAGCCATTCGCGCTCAAGCATAGTTGCGAATCAGCAGCTCATTGACACGCTTGCGTGCTTCAACTTTACGCGCCAGTGAGTACCGCGTCGTGACCTGCTCGATCTCCGCCCATTTGTAGAGTTTCCTGATTTCAGCATGATCATTATAGCTCAGAAGGAACTTCCCTTTCAAGTGTTTCAGCGTCGCTGCAAGACGTTCATGCGCCCTCTCTATAATGTCCTTAATGTAGTCGCTCAGAATCGGTGCTCTATCGCTCAGTCGATAGCCGAAGCTCGGCTTGACCGTTCTGTCTCCGAAAGCCTGTCTGAGCAGCCAGAAGAACCTGGCAGCCCGCTGCACCTCAGTAAGTATGACAGGCTGGAACGCCTGTCCCACAAGCCCTTGCTTGTCTCTCCTGAAATCTTCCTGGCTCGCCAGCCTGAACCGCAGCTTTTCGAGCAGTTCAAGCGGCTTTTCTCGCACACATCGGAAGAAGTTCGTCAGATCGCCATGCCTGTCATTCAGGACCTCTGCCTTGGACACGCTCGCCTCTTTACCGAACAGCACCCATGCAGCGCCGCAGAAGACCTCGATATACGTCGTATGCTCAGGAAACAGCTTCAGGATTTTCGGCCTCAGCAGCCTCTTTCCGCCGACCCATCCGATTGGACTCTGTAACATGATTCGCCTCCTTGCGTCGATGACGCTCGAAGGCGTTCAGGATTGATCTCAAGCCGATTTATAGTCTTGCATCGGCCGCACTTACATTCAGCCGAAATGCTTATCGAAGCTTCAAACAGCTTCTTACCGCAAGTCTTGCATCTAACTTCGCCCATCACAATGTCCTTGTGATACAATGTCCTCATGTCGCGCGCTCTCAGAGCCGCTTTACGGTCAGTGCGCGATATTTGAGGAGTCTGCATCTTGCAGGGCCGAAGTGTTTTTTCGGTCGGTTTTGGCTGCATCAACAGCCTAAACTGCTCCTCAATCAATCACCGGCTACGAAGACAATCCGCAGATTCCGGGCGCATGCCATGCGCCCCTACCAATCGGCTGTTTCATCTGCGTCATCTGCGGTTGGTTCCCTTCTCTCCCATGCTACATCCTCAGTCGCTTCCACCCTGTTTCTCGATCTCCAGCGCCACGGCCTGGCGATACAGCTCCAGCTCTGCGATCAGCCGTGACGAGCCTGACAACCCCAGCATCGAGACTTGCTGCTCCATAGCTGCAATATTCACGAGCATACTGAGTAGATTGGATGGCACTTTTTCATAGTCTATAATCGGCCGCGGCATTGTGTTTCCCCTTTCTATCCCGACGCGACACGCTGCACGTATATGCTGGCGTTGATGTATTGCATATATGCATTGCACGTTGTGACGGCTGGGTTCCCGGTTGCCGTGCAGTGCGGCGTGAATTGGTATGAAAATGTCCCATAGATATTCCCTTGGCTCAATGAGGCAGGCGCAACGGCCAGATCTCGCCATGCACTCAACGTCTGCTGATTCTGGCCGACATAGTAATAGGCGATGCAATATCCAGGCGCGCCGATATCTGAAAGGCATGTCCCGACTATGTTTCCGTTGTAGATCAGCTCGCCGTGCAGCCTGTATACGCTCCCGCCCACCGATGTGAACACCAAGCTCGTGCCTCTCCCATAGATCAATCCAGGAATGACCAGTTCCGTGTAGTCCGCTGTTACCTGAGCGGTCCACGTTCGGGTTGGCTCATTGTATCGGCTACAGACATTATGGTCATAGGCCATGGAATTCAAGGATGTGAAGCATAGCGAGCCTACAAGGACCTTGTCCGGCGAAAGCAGGTTCAGCTTCGAATAGTTAGTGTCTGGCGCCTGTGTTGACAAAAAAAATGTGTCGTATCCAATATAGACATAATAGAACGTCCCCACAGACCCGGAAACCTGCAACGTGATCCCCTCTTGCGGAATCAGCCGCATCGAGAGATCCGGAAATACGATCGTGCATGGATCGGTAAGCGGCACGAGCTTGATGGTGTTGCTGTTCACCCGTTCCAGTCGCACTAGGATGCCCGCGGTTTTTTGCTGCTCATAAAGCATGTTCGCGGAAAGCGATGTCTGAATCTTCGCGCTGCTCCAGGTATCGTTGAATGTCGTCGCGGAATCGTCAATCTTGAGCTGCGAGAGCGGCGCAATTTCTTTGATGAAGTTTCCCGAAAAGTGGCTCTGCGCTGTGGGCCGGATGCGAGCCAGCCATCTCGCATTGTTTCCCGGCCAGTTGCCCGACAGATATCCATTCACGGGCGCCGTGAGGCAGCAAAAGAGCGCGCCTGCGAAATCACCCCAGAATGACCTATTGTTCGCCAGATACAGATAGAGGTCTTGGTCGGGATAATCTTCGATCGCATTTAGCGGCTGTAGAGGCGCATCAGGGCTATTTTCGTCATATTCCTGGACAATATCCGTAGTCGCGCAAACGTGGACCCTGGCGTCGTCCTGATCATACGTCTGCACGGTCAAACCGGCCACATTGACCAGACCGTCCGTGCCCGTCCGCTTGGCAACCTTGAACGAGAAATCATCCACATTGACAAATCGGATGTCAGCCAACCCTGAATAATAACTTGGGCTGATCACGGGTTGCCTGATTGCTGTCACGTCCGCGCTGGGTCGGAACATGCCCGCGCTGTCGGTCATGATTTGCCCGATATGCCGCGTCACATAGCCCGGCCACTGTTCATCGAGCCTGCCATGATCCGGCGCCTTCGGGCTCAGGAACGGCTTTAGGCGCATATCCAGCGAAGCGTCGTAATTGCCTTCCGCGGCGATGTCCTTCGAGGTCCACGGCCGATTCGTCGCGGGATTTACCGCATTGAAATTGAACTCATCCACATCGCCGGAAATGTAGATATAATGCTGCATATTTGGCGAAAGCGCGCCCGTCTCGCGTTGGATCTTGCCCGGCGCCTCGTCGTTCCATGAGACCCACGGATCGTTGGTCGTGATGTCATACTCCACGCCCAGATAGTGCAGGTTACCCGCGACGTAGATCTGCCCATAAGCCCCGTCGAGCAGCGCGAACCGCAAAGTGTCGCCGTCCACGAACTGGACCTGGTAATCGCTGAAATCCCTCAATGTCTCCGGGAAATTCGTGGTCCTGGATATCAAGGAAATGTCCACTTCACGGAGAAAGAACGGACCGCCTTGCTCTGTGGGCGTGTCATCAGTCTCGACCTTGCCCACAAGCCTCGCATTGCGGCCAGGGCCGATTGTTGACAGGTAGCCATCAGTCTCGGGAGTGGTGGAGAGAAAGAGCCTGCCTCTAAAATCCCATGAGCCCCCCTCACCCTGACCCTCTCCCGGAGGGAGAGGGAAATGGACGCTGAAGGCGGCATCCCTGGAATTGGCCACGTAGATCCAATATTCCGTTTCAGGCTGCAAAATCACCGGCAAGATGCCGGCGCTACCAATTTCAAGGGTCGGCTGTTTGTTGGTCACCGCTGCGCTGCGCTCCGCTTTCACGAATTCGCCATTGACCCAGATCAGCCCCGAACCGCCCGGAATGGCTTCGAGGCTGATTTCGGTCGGGCTGATCCAGACCACACGCGCGTCCGGACTGACCATCTGCAAAAAACCAGGCGGCAAATGCCGTTCAGGCTCATCATCCTCCAGCCTGGAATGCTTCTCGCGTAGCCATTGGTAGCCATTCCAGAACAGCAGGACATTTGTTTCCACGACCGCGTGCAGCTCGCCCATCGAGCGGCCTGGATTGGGCAGGTCTGATTTGTTGTCCACGTTCCAATAGCGATGCAGCGGTTTGAATTCCTCCACCGAGGAATCCCAATAATAGAGCCTCCAGTAATATTGATTCGCGGTCGCGTCATAGAACCGGACGTTCCAAATCTCACCAAAGGGCCTCGGGCCAGTGGGCAGTTCCGAATAGGTGAGCGCAGCCCCGGCAATTCCAATCCCGATCCACTGCGTCCCGTCCCACCAGTAATCATGCTCCCATCTGCGGAACCGGCGAACATGCCCGTAGACATTCCCTTCGGGGCTCACGCGATACAATTCATCCCCGTAATTGCCGTCGCAAAAATAGGGCATGGAGGCCGTGGCCGCAGTGTTTGACGGCGGCCAATCCCCCCCCTCACCCTGGCCCTCTCCCGCGAGGGGCGAGGGAATAGCGGGCAGATCGTCAGGCGAATCCAGCGGCGGCTGCTGAGGCTGCACATAGAGCATGAGGTTGAACCGCTGCGCAAGCTGCTCCAGACCGTCGCCGTCAAGCGAAATATCGACCGCAGGCCAGAATTTAGACGACATGCGGAAAATACCTTCCCTCACCCCGCCCTCTCCCAAAGGGCGAGGGTGAAAGATGTAACCCCTCTCCCAAGGGGAGAGGGTGAAAGATGTAATCCCTCTCTCCCCAGGGAGAGAGAACCGAGTTTGCCCTCTCCCTCTGGGAGAGGGTTGGGTGAGGGTCTCCCTGCTCTTCCTCTTTCCCCTCGCCCCCCGGGAGAGGGATGGGGTGAGGGCAGCTACGTCTTGATAATCTTCAGCACAACCGCCGCAGGATGATAGTTATTATGCGCCTCCCCGCCGCCCTGCGCGGAGATTGTATGCGAGTGAGTGCCCGTCACATTCGGAGCGTTGCTGCCCGCAGACGGCGTATAAGCGCCGGTCGCTGAAGGGGTGCTTGTGCCGGTGCTGCCGCCGTGATTGTGGCTCGGCATCTGATCCACCGTCAGAGTGACCGTCTCAGCGCCTCCGGTATTTCCCACTGCATTGCCAAGTTGAGCCGTGCCGGTCCCGCCTGAACCGACCGCGCTCCGGCGGCGAAGGTCCGGCAGATTGAACGTTGTTGAGCCGTCGCCTATACCCCATGTCGTCCCTATGGCTGTGAACAGAGCTGCATAGGTCTCACGGCTCACTGCGGAACCATCGCACGCGAGCCAGCCGTCGGGTGCTGAATCGCCGCCGTAATCCATTATCATGCCCGCGGGCAGGGTTGACCCTCCCGGCACATCCACCGCCTTCAACACCGTTCCATCGATCTTGCAGTATTTCCCATCCTCAAGATTGCCGATGGTTCTCGCTCCATCGGTCCCAGTCAACGCCACGACGGTAGGAGAGGCCGCATTGCCGCCTAATTGCCCCGCGAGTTGAACCCTGCCTTTGACCTCGGCGGTAGCGTCCGGCACAGGAGCTACCCCCACCACTGTGGTCCCGGAGCGTCCCAACAATTCACCGTCGTCTATGGCGCCCATTGATAGCGATTGCCCACCAGATTCCTTCACCCCGACCACAAGAGGCTCGTCCGCTGTGCCGCTAAAATTGCCCGCCAACTTGAGCTTACCTTTGACGTCGGCGGTGGCATCCGGCGTCGCGGTCGCGGGATACGGCCATTCCGTCCAGTTGCCCAGGATACTGGGATCGTCGCCAGTCAGGACATAGGCCTTGGTGACATCGGACCTCAACGCCATGTCCCGCTTCTGAGCCGTCAGGGCCAGCATTTCAACCTCAGAAGCCACGCTGAAGGTATCCCCGAGCGCTGCGGGCGGGAGTTTATTCATAGGGACCTGAACGTTCTGGTCCAATAGCAACGGCCCGCCGGCTTGGTCCGCGGAACCAACAAAATCCTCGAGCGCATCGGCTCGACCGCCCAGCGCGTCGGTCTCCTCAGCGATCGCGGCAAGATTATCATTGACCTTGTCCCACGCGGCAGGATTCAGGTCCGGGTTCTGAGGGTCAAGACTGATTGGATCGGGAGTATATGGCATGATTCTGTATCCCTGTGGGACAGGCTTTCCAGCCTGTCATTTCGCTTTGCCTTTTCTTTTCAGCGGCTCGGCAGGTTGCGCTGCCTCTATTGCCGCCAGACGCTCATGGAGCGCGGCCAGCATCGTCTTCAGTTCCTGATTCTCGGCTGCAATGGCCTCAACCTTGCGGCTCTGCGGGCTCGGCGCGGGGACTCGCCAGCCCCTTTTTTTGCCGGCCTTCATGCCTTGCGGCGGATTGTCATATGGATTCATTTTTGCCCTCACCCTAACCCTCTCCCGGAGGGAGAGGGGCGGATGTAGGGGAAGTTCGCGAACCGCCCCTACCTTGTGGTGGAGGGGTGCCGGATCATCTTCGTGACCTCACGAAGATGATCCGGCATGCTTTCCCAGCGCCCCTCGGGTTTGCTGCGCTGAATCACCGGCAAGATGCCGGCGCTACAAATACTCAAGAGTTTTTGGGAGGGGGTCCGGGGGAAGACCTTTTTGCAAAAAGGGCTCCCCCGCTTTTCTTCCCATGGCTCGCCTCGCCATTACACTCGGCTGCACACGAAGCCCACGTCGCGGACCTTCGGAGTGCGGGCCTGGTTGGTCGTCTCCAGATAGGTGAAGGGGCGCATCTGGCTAAATTCAGCCACATTCATGGTCCCTCCATCTGTGTATTCTCCATTGCCCACGCTGTCCGCCCCGGTGTCTGGATCGACCAGCGTGACCGTATCCGCTGTAACATCCACGAGCCTCCACGTTCCGTTTGCATTGGTATTGCCGCCCACGTCCGCGATCACGGCCACTTCGTTCTCCTGATGGCCGTGGTTTTCGCTGGTCAGCACAATTGGCGTCGTGTTGGATGCGCCCGTGATTGTCGCCTCCTCCGGGGTCTGAAACTCGTGGATATAGAAATTCTCTTCAGCTCCGATGGGTATATATCCCGGCGTGGGGAGCATATCCACCAGGTGCTCGCCATCGTCTACCGAATATTTCGGAGTAATGGACCGCACGCCATTGCCGTTTGTCCCGTCCGTATCGAGCTTTACGTAGCACGCGACTTTGTTCGGATATGCGAGCGGATCTGTGAATAGCTGATCGTTCCATACCGCGTATCCAGACGTTTCGTGGAGCAGGAACAGGATGCCCGCGATCTGTTCGAGGATCTGGTACGAACCGCCCAGACTCGTCACGTCGATGCGCAATTGGACCTCAGTTACGATCTGCTCCAGGACCACGTCTATACCCGGCCGGAAGGGAATCCAGTCGCTGGACCCTGCAAGTGCATAGCTCCAAATCACGGTTGTTCCAGGGCCGATAAATTCGGTGACAGCTATGGCTATGCGGCTCGCGCTCACTCCCGAGATCGCATGGAACACGATCTGGCAGTTGTTTTCAAAATTCGACTTGTAGAGCTTGTATTTCAGGTCCCGCCGCGTCCATGGGTCCCACGTTCGGCCGTTCGGGCTGTGGAAGGCCACACCGTCAGCCATCGGCGGGCCGATAATCTCGCCGGTAGCCGCGTCGATTGCGCCCAGTTCCGCGGCCCAGACCTCGAAATCGGTGCTATTGCCGCCGGGCATGGGCACAAAGCAGAATTCATTTCCCGGCTGATACCCGAGCACATGCTCGAATGTGAAAACCGTCTCAACACTGCCATCAGCCGAAACCGAAATGTCAGCAGGCTCCAGCGTGCATGAGGCCAGGACTTGCTGGCTGGGATAGCCGTTCACTACAGTCCTGATCTGGATCGTGAAGGGCTGAGTGGCCGATTTGGCAGCGAAAAACAGACCCACGGCTGAGAGGTAAGTCGCTCCCTCTGCTGGGATCAAAAAAGTCTCAGCGATCGGATCGAGCTGAGCATGTTCGCCGGTATCCACCGCCTGCGTCTGAGTCACCGTTTCAGTGCGTGTGGTGAATGTCGGAATGCCGATGCTGGTGCTCTGCGTTGTCCGAACCATTCCCGCGCCGAGGAAGGAGGCCAGCGCTCTGGAATGCGTCGGCTGGCTGTAGTGGAAAACGTTCACCGGGGCCTCGCCATTCGTCACCCCTTCGGGCATCACGAACTTGCCTGTCAGCCGCCCGGAATTGTCCGTGGCGACCGTGGTCTTCCCCTCATAGGTATGCGTCCCGGCCGCGCCTTTAGGGTTCTCCGCTCCTGAGTCGTAGACGAAATCCGCGACCTTTCCTGCGATTGCAATCACATGGTCCGAATTCGGGACCAGGCCGTCAACTCGCACATGGACCTCAAAATCGCTGCCGTCCGGGTTTTTCGTGCGGAGCATCGGCGCGAGGGACAGATCGACCACCCTATCGCCTACGTCAACCGTGGTGGACCCCGGGATTAGCGTCGTTTGCACGCCCGAGCGTTGCTGCAGGGCCATGATGTCGCCGACCATCATGCCGATGTTCTGGCCTGGATAAGCTTCCCTCCAATTATCAACCCGTGTTTGCCCCGTATTGAACCAATCCCCCCAAAGGACGGAGGATATCTGCGCGCCGAGGTTATCTATTGCGCTGCTCAAATTGTCGTCAAAATCGCTATTCAGGTCCGGGGCCTGGTTTTCGTCCATAAAAACTTGCACGGACGGGCTGAGCGTCATGGTGCCGTAGTAGTCCTCGATCACATAGTCCGGAGCGCAGTTGATCCTTATCGAGGCTGCGAGCTGCTGATCGAACACCTCGGGCTGGTAATCGAGCAAAATGCTGTTCCCCACCCTCCGCACATTGGTCGAACTAGCCAAGTCCACGCTTAGGAGCGCGCCCTCCCGCGTGGCAGGCAGCATCAGCGTCCGCGTCTGGCGGTCCAGGGCCGCGGTATGCCTGATCCCATTCTTATTGAATGCCATGTCCATACGCCCGAACCCGGTGAGCGCATCAGTGAACAGGCCCTTGAAATCAACAGCCACGGGCAGGGCCGCAACCTCCTTTTCCAGGTTGTTCACGACGCTCCAATACTCGACGCGTTCCATCCTGGCCTTGAGTTCCTGGAGGTCTTCCTGCGTGAGCCGCCGGCGCTTGAGCTGGACAACACTGACGTCCGACACGTTGTACGTATACGGAGGGACCTGGACGATAGCGATCGAGAGCAAGCCCGTCTGATCGGGCGGGATCGGCGGATTTTTGGCCGCCGCGCCTGTTATCAGGCTGAAATTGCCCTGGTCTGACAGGACCAATTTGTCTATGCGGCCGAGGTAATATTCATAATCGAAATTTGGGTCCTCCTCAGGCGTCGGCCACACACCTGCCACGGTGCGGAAATCCAGACAGTCCCGCAGATTGAGCGTGGAGAATGACTCGATTTCGGCATAGAGATCATAGGAATCCGCAACCACCAAGTCGCCCTCAACCTCGTGATACCAACATTCCAGGCTCACATAGTATGTCGCGGCAGTGATGGGCTGGCCGGTTGCTCCGCCGCCCTGTTCGCCCGCGGCCGACCAATCTATCTTGGATGTCCCGTGAGCCAGGCCCGTGGAATTCTTCACCAGGCTATACAGATTATATTCGCTCTGGCTCTGCCCCGGAGAATCATTCACACGCAGGATACGCACCGCGTCAATAACCGCTCCGCTCAACCCTCCAACCGCCTCGCCGTTGATCACGCGGGTTATGGCAGTTGCGCCCGTAAAAACCAGATCGTCCTGGCCGTCCTCCGCGCCCTTCACTACCTGCGCATCAACGACCCGGATCAGGGACCGCGAACCTTTCACCGCGAGCCGGTTGTACGCGTAGGCCACATAATACGTCGCGCCGCTGTTAGGTTCCGCGCCTCCCATGCCCGCGAAGGAGATAGTGTTGCCATCCCGCACAAAATCCACGCCATTCTGGTAATCCCATTTATGATCGTGCGCATCCGCGGCCGTATTCGATGCGCCGATAATCGTGAGCACATTCGTGTGGCCCAGTTCGTCAATATGCGTCGCTCCGTTGTGTGTCACAGCTTCAACAATATCGACCCGATAGCTGATGTCCGTGACGTTCTTCACAAACATGTCGTTGATACGATAGAGCCGCGTGCCCACCGGCTCGTAGGTCCCTGTTGAAATGCCCAGCTCGGTGTAACAGTCGCTCGCAACCGCCTGCACGGCGAGGCTCTTCCCGTCCGCGGCCTTTATCTGGAGATGCCCGCCAGCCGCGGTGCAGATTACAAGCGTCCCACTCGTCGGGTATGCATTTATCGAGCTGGCGATCTGCGAACCGACCTGAGCAGCCGTCTGTCCGTTCCCTGTTAACGCCACGGTGTGACTATTACCCGACCCGATCGTGAGCTTGATATTCAGCCCGTCAACGTCGAAATTCTCCTCTTCGCTTGTGATGACGCTCCCGCCCGGGATCGAAAATGGATCGCTCGCGCTTTCATTCACGAACAGCGTTTCCCTCGCCCTGGCCAAATCCATAGGCTGCGCAGCCTTGGTCCGCACCTCAAAACCGTTCGGATAAGCCTCCCCGCACTTCGCCAGGAGCCGCAGCTTCGCAGCATCCGTCGGATGCGCCGCGACTTCGAGGGGGAACGGGTCCACCACGAACGAGCCGCTCACGGCAAATGTCCGCCGTGCAAGCGTCCTGTCGAGCATCGTCCGTTCAGGCGCCAGGACCTCAAGTTTCGGCTGCCCGTCGATGAACTCCCTGATTTTGATCTGATTCGGATCGTCCACCGTCCAATTCACGGAAAACACCAGTTTGTCCGTGCCCGGCTGGCAATACTCCCGGTCCACCCCCTCGTCCAGGTTCCTCATATACGTGTCGTCAGTATGGGTCAGGGCCTCGGGCGTGACCACAATGCCGACAACCTCCGTGCCCGAACCCGTGAGCGTGACCTGGCCGCTCGGAATGGGCAGATAAATGCCCTCAAGATAAATCTTGCCCTCGGTGAATTCCCAGACATTCTCACTGACCAGCCGCTCCTTGAGCCCGTAAATCTGGTCCCCGTCCTTATGGAGCGTGTCTCCCAGGCCCCGGATCATGCGATGAAAAACGCTCTGCAAATCCATCAATTCGTGGCGCTGGAAGTCCCGTCCCAGGTTCCCCAATAGCATCCACCAGTTCGGGCGCCCTGAGGTATCGCTCCCGGGCGGCTGGATGTTCTGCACGGCCTGGCCCGTGTCGTCTATCACCGCGAGGGATGCAGCGACTTCACCCAACAGTTTTTGAACCCCCGCATCCTTCTTGAAGAACCGGACATACCCCGCGGCGGCAGGCACATTCGTGGCCCTCAGCCGCACGAAATTCACGCCGCTCAGAGTATTCGGCGCATTGGATAGACTCACCGCCTCGCCCGGAGTTGTCTCTCCCACCAGGCTGCGGAATGTCGCGCAATACTCACACGTCTGCGCGCCCGGGACACCGAGCACTTCCGGCGCGGCAAGGATCGGCTCATCCAGGTTGTCGAAAGCGCGAACCTGGTAATCGTGGAATTTCTTCAGGACTATACTGTCGCCCATGGGGCTCCTCCTAGAATGCTATCCGCAGATTACTGTACGGTGCGACCGGCGGGACGCCGGCACGCTACAATTTGTTTCGTAGCGCCGGCATCTTGCCGGTGATTCGGCCCCGAAAGAGTCTCTGCCTAATCTGCGCAATCTGTGGATGGCATTCTCTCATTATTCAAATTTCCAAATAAACTCGATATCCCGCTCCTCGCCAGGTCCGAACGATCGCATCACCGTGTTTGAAATCCTGCCGAGCAGGCCCCTATCGCTCACGTTGGCAGGCGCCAGCCATTGATCGTTTTCGTGTCCGGGAGCGGGGACGAGATTCACAAAAAAACCCTTCTGGCGGAAATTGCCAGTGGGCATCCCTTCCAAATGTTGGAGCAGGAAATAGATGTAGATGAACCGGGCGGACTCCGCGATTGCATCCTCATCCGCTACAAACGCGTATTTCTGGCCCTCAACTATTACGTCCTCGTTTTCGGTCACCGTCTTGGCCAGCGATACAATCTGCGGCTTGACGAACACGATAGCCTCTTCGATGTCCGTCGCGCCTAGTGGATCGGTCGGCGGGCTCTCCTCATTATCCCATGGGGTGGTCCGACCGATTGCCCCCCAGATGCTGAAGGCCGCCTTGACGGTCTGCGCTACGCCAGCCCGCATACAATATGGTGTTGCACTCATTCAAAGCTCCTATGTGCGCAGCACATCCTCTTCCGGTTGGATGGCTGCTATTTCTTCGGGCAATGGATTTTCCGGCGTCCCCATGACCGTGGTGAGCCCCGGAGTCATTATGGACAACGGCGAATCCGTCGTCAGATAGGCGTTGCTTGATGCTGTGTCTCCCTCACGGACGTGTTCCGCTTCCGGTTGGGCCGATTCGCCGCCCAACCAGAGATCAATTCCCAGGCGACCATAACCGAGCGTGCCCTCGCGGGTATTGGTATTGATTTCAACGCCCGCGTCCCGTTCGGTAATGACCGATTCGGTGATTGCAACATCAGACTCAGTGATCCTCAGATACCAGCGTTCACCGCCCGCGAGCGTTTCCGCGAGGTCCGCCCTCAGTCCGGCCAGGTCCACCGCATCGGTCACGCACAGAATGAACGCGCCATCATGGTAATAATCCGGCGCAACAAACCGGCACGCGCCTGAACCCAGGTTGGCCTGTTTGCCCAACACGAACAGCTTTGAAGCTTGGTCGATTACCGACCAGTCCCCGCCGCCATTGTCCGCAACAGCGTCCCCGACTCTCGCCAAAGTGCCCTTGTACGAGTGCCGGGGGATGGCGTGTTTCTGCCGCCGCCGGTTCCACGAGTGGACCATATCGCCTCGCCATTGACGCCCAACCAGCGGCGCCTGGTGCTTCAGGAACCGGTCCGGGACATGATCCACGCTCCGCAGGTCCTTGATCGCCGCGGCATTCTCCTGCGCCAGGTCAAACGACGTATCGAGCACCCCGAGGGACCGTTCGAGCACACCCTTCCCGTCCTCACGGGTATCGTCGCGATCCAGGCGCTTCCAAATTTCCGGAAGCCTTTTGAACATGCGCACGCGTTCAGCCATCGAATACAATCCTTATCCGCAGATTCACGCAGATTTCACAGATTGCTGTACGGCGCGACCGGCGGTCGCCTCGGGGCGCACGCCATGCGCCCCTACAAATGCCTTTCGTTGCCTTTCTGCGAGCGGTCCTCAGACCATTTTCGTGGAGTCACGAAAATGATCTGAGGATGCTTTCCCAGGGCCGTCAGGCCCCGCAATAGAGTTTTAGGGAGGGGGTTTGGGGGAAGACCCTTTTGCAAAAGGGGCGCCCCCGATTCTCTTCCCTATGTTATCGTCACGGTAATCGCGCCCGCGGCCGGTATTTGGCCATTAGCGATGGTCACACCGGTCATTGGCGCATCGAATTCGACCCACGAAACGCCGGCCACGGCCGACGCCGCGGCATGCAGCTCGGTGAATGTTATTGACCCGCCGATTGTCCGGTCCTCTGGCGCAAATATGCTATTCAGCGCCGCGATCACAGCCGTCCGCACAGAGTCACTCGAATATCCCTGAAGGACCCCGATGCGCACGCTCACATTCACCGGGATCTCAACCGCGTCTTTCAAGATGTAACGCTCTTTCCACGGACCCAGATGCCCCCTCTCGCCGCAATATGCCCAGATCTGTTCCTTGAGCAGCGATGACATGGGGCCGCCGCCTTCCGGGACCACATAAAGCACTACGTACATGTGCGGCCACTCCAATGAGTCGTTCCGGTCGAGCGATTGGACGTGCAGCACGCCGGGGAGATGTTCGAGCAGGGCCTCATAGTCCGACGGCCATCCATCGACCCGCTTCACCGTAACCATGCGACGCTGAGCATTGGTCACAGCCGGGATTGACCGGCGGATGGATTCCGTTGACTCGGCCGGAGCTCCTCCCGTTGCGGACTCGATATTGGCAGCCGTCACTGAATCGGACAGTCCGTCCGGGACCAGATAGATGACGCCCGAACCGCAGTTGCCCAGGGCCTCCGCACAAACCACAAATCTGATATGGAGATCCTCGGAGGATGGGGGCAGGCTGCCTGCTGTTCCATCCCCCAGCACCAACCAGACAGAATCGTCTTCGCCATTCAATTCGAGCAGGAAATGCCTATCCGTGGGCCTGGACCGCCAGAACGAATCGACCTCACTCCAATAGATTTCCGCTCCGGCGCCTCCCTGCCACAATTCTACTGTCCCGGCTGCCAGGCCTCTCGGCAGCGCAAACCTCAGATGGCCGGTCCAATCATGATCGTCAATCCAGTCCGAGGGCTCGATTTCAGCCTCGACAACCACCCCCTGGATCGCGTTGACTTCAATGGAATTCTCAGCCTCTGCGATCGCTGCGGCCGCTGCGGTGAGATATTCAACCCCATCCGCTCTCCCCATCGCCGAATATTTCGGGATGCTGATTGCTCCTACAACACCCGCTTTCCGGTCGATCCTCAACCTGGTCGATGCCGCGGATGCCAATGTGGGCAGATAATCCACGGTCCGGCCGATATCAATGCCGTCCTGCTTGAACCTGAAATACGGCACCAGGCACGATTCCGCTGCACGGTCTACGTTCGCATTCAATAGATCCGTCTGCCGCGCCTGGAGCCTCTTCAGGGCCTTGCCCGCATCCGAATGGTTCAGGTCGGTCAGCTCGGGAACGTCCTGTAGCCCGAGCGCATCGAGCCGCTCCAGCTCCGCCGAATAGTCGCGTCCGGTAAAATTCAATGCCGGTTCAGTCATGAGATTTACAAGTCCTTAACGCAGATTCCAAACCCAGAGGGCGCTGGGAAAGCATGCGGGGACCCGCTTTTTGCAAAAAGCCGGTTCCCGCACCCTCCGGCAAAAACTCCCATATAATGTTCGGTCTTCATGGTCTTCGTTGCCTTTACGCGAGGTAGGGGCGAGGCATGCCTTGCCCAGGGCGACCGCTGGTCGCCCCTACCTTCATTGCGTTTCTTGTCCGTAGCACGATCCGCATACGATTTTCCCGATTTTCCAGAATAGTGCCACGATTCATCCTGGAGGCTACCCGGATCCGGCTGGCGCTGGATACTCGAGGAGGTGATTCGTAGCACGATTGCATTTTCTTCGTTGCCTTTGTTGCCGGGGTGCGGAAGTCATTTTCGGTTTGAAAATGACTTCCGCATGCTTGGTCAGCTCCCCCAGGGCCGAATCACCGGCGAGACGCCGGCGCTACAAAGCCATAGGAGTTCTTGAAAGGGGCGCCGGGGGAAAGCTTCTTGCAAGAAGTTTCCCCCGGCATTCCACAATCTGCGTAATCGGCGCAATCTGCGGTTATTCTTCCCGTCATGCGGCCAGCTCCATCAGGACACGGGTCCGGGAGGGCATCCTGAGCAACGTGCCGGGGCGCGGGTCCAAGGCCGCATCGTCCGCGCTCGACGGTTCCCCGCGTTCCGCAGCGTCCTGGCTATAACAATCCGAGATCACCCACCAGAACTTGATATCGCCATACATCCGCCATGAGATGAGGAGCCAGGTATCGAAATGCCTGACCTCCTCGAACATATCATCCGGCCGTGGCGGAATGCGTTTGGTCCGCCTGGGCCTGATATATCGTTCATTTCCAACCTGATAGGCCGGGCGCCCATGATACCGTGAGCACCAGTCATGCCCTTCCGCGTCTATTTCTCCGAGCGGATATTCAGCCGCTCTCGCCTGCCTGGGCGTCACGAACGGACTGACCAGGTTGCCCGGGACCTGGGTTCGGATAATCTCCGGATTCAGCACGCATGGCAGAATGCCCTGATCTATGCCCTCGCCGGTAGGATGCCAATCCACGCCCTCGGGAACCGGAATCCGAGCCCGCCTTTCCCACCGCTGCGTCGCCACCTCTAACCACGTCTCGAATTCCTCTTCGGTCATCCGGTTATTCGGATCGTTGATAACGGTCTCGGTCCGCGATCCGTATTCCGGCAGAGTGTCATGCTCCCCGGGCCGGGTGATAATGATATTGAAAATGGCCTCGCTGATATGGTTGTCCCGAGCCGGGAGCTTCTCCCGACTGGTGAACGATTCCGTCACATACTCAACGGCAATCTCCGCGTTGTCGGCACGGCCTTCCGTAACGACTACCCCGCCCGTCGCAGGATTCACCCGAAAGGGAAATCCAATGCCCTTGCCATAGAATGGAGCGGTTCTGATCATGAAACAGCCTCTAACCGCAGATTTCCCTGGGGCGCACGCCATGCGCCCCTACAAATGCCTACGGATCAGGATTGTATTCGTAGCGCCGGCGTCCCGCCGGTAGTAGGGGCGCATGGCGTGCGCCCCAGGGCGACCGGCAAGATGCCGGCACGCTACATCAAACCAACACTGCCCCGCCGTTGTCGCCGCCTCCGGTATCCCCACTGCCTCCTGAATCTCCACTGCCCGATCCCCCACCGGCAGGATCGGGCGATTCCGGGGCCGTAGCCCCGGTATCTTGCCCGTCATCACCGTTGAATTCCGAGAAGGCATTTTTCACGCCTCTTGCCAGTCCCTCGATGCAGGTCTCCACATCGGCTCGTTTGCTCGCCTTGAGGAGCATGTGCGTGCTGGTCACCCAGCCTTTTTCTCCGGCAAGGACCAACTGCACCGGACCGGAGGAGATGAACGTGTTTTTCTTCTCCGCATCGAACAGTATTGACGGGCCGATCTTCCCATTCTCCGTGGCCGCGAATATGGCCAGGATGCCTTTGCCATCGCCTGCGTAATGCCAGATGCCCCCGCCGTTCGCATCCATCAGGCCCATGTAGTAATGGCCGTCCTTGGTGGCGTCCTTGACGCTTTCGGATGTGCCCGTCGCGACCATTTTGGTCCCTCGGCGCTTCCCTTTCCGCGGCTTCGATTCCTCTCCCTCGCTCTCCTGCTCATCCTCATCCTTGCCCGGCCCGGACATGAACAGGCCCGCTCCCAGGCTATCAATGAGCGCGAGCTTTTCCCTCTGCCCCCGATCGTCGAACAAAAGGGTATGGCCCGCCTCAGACTTCAGGATGCGCAGCCGGGTAGCGTCCCGCGGATTGTTCTTGCCCGCGGTTTTCACTTCCAGCGGCGTGAGCTGCTTGTTCCGGTCTTTCCCCGTCTTCTGCCCCTGTTGATATGGCGGCCCGGGTATGGCGAAGAGGGCCTGCGGATGGCCGGACAGGAATCCCAGATAAACAGTCTGTTGCGGCTGCAGCGGCAGCCACGCGCCCTGATCGCCCTTGGATTCGTCGCCGCCGCCGATGGGCGCGCCAATGACCTGGACCCATCCTGTCCAGTTCTTTTTGCCCTTGCCGAGCAAGTCCGGGCATTCGCACCTGACGCGGCCAACGCCCCACGGGTCCTTGACATCCTTGACCGTAGCGTCGTGGAAGGACAGGAACTGATTCATAAGAAACGGCGTCGGGACATATGGCGGTTCCCAATCGCGAGCGAAGAACATGTTACGTGCCTCCCGCCGCGTTGGCCGCGCCCGAAGCGCTGCCCGCGGCAGCCCCGGCCGCTTTGGCTTCGTAGGGTTTTGCGCCGTCCAGAAGGTCGATGCCCTCCATCTTGCCCTTGCCTGGCTCGCCCGCTCCCCGCTGAGATTGCGGCTTTGTCCTCGGTTTGAAACTGATTACCCGCTCGCCGATTCCGTAGGTGAAAGTAGCCTGGGATTCACCGTCGAGATCGCGCTGGCCCATGAAGATTGTCGGCTGCTTCTCGAATGCCTTCGCAAAGAAGACGTTCGGCGATTCAGCGCCCGCGCCGCCTTTGCCCTGGCCGCCGCGGATCAGGCTGCATTTGGTCCGCGAGCCCTTCTTGCCGCCTCCGGTGCGTTCAATCTCCTCCGCATACCATTCCCCCGAATATTTTGAGCCCACATTCAGGACCGTGATGCATTTGCCCGCCCGCAACCGCGGGAACCCCCGCAATACCAGCTCGGCCGTTACCGGAGAACCGGCCGCGCCTGCTGCATTGTTCGACGCCAAGTTCTCGTCGAATTCCAAACCCTCTTTCGGCGGCAGAAAGGTCCGGCCGACCGCGGCCCCGCTGGCGCCCAGCGCAGTCTCACCCGCAAATTGCGCAGGCTTGCCGCCCTTGTCCTTCGGGAACACGCTCCGAAGGCCGCCTGATGACGCGCCGCCTCCCTTGGACTTCACCTTGAGTTGCTTTTTCAGCCGGTAGAGCACCTGATGCCATTTCTCATTGTATACGCCGAACGGCTGGTCCGTGAATTTCGGGCCGCCGCCGCTGCCATCCAGTTTGATCCCGAGCTGCTTGCAGATGCTGTCAGCGATCTGCCGCGCATTCATGTCCTTGTCGAAATTGCCCTTGTTTTTGCCGCCGGCCAGTTTTTGAGATTCATCGTATCCGCAAAGCTTGATCTTCAGCGGCCCCTTTTCGAGGTTCTCCTCCTCATCTTCTACGATGGGGAATTGGAGCGGCTCATCCAGGCTGCCATCCTCGCCGAAACGTATCGAGAGCATCTCCCCGGTCTGCCCGATGCCGTCATTCTTGCGCTCTTCATTGCTCAGGGTGACCTCAACCTTGGACATCTTCTGTTCGGATTCCACAGCAGTCCATTCCAGCGTGTCCTTCGTGACATCCCTGCCGGCCACGGTAATGACGAAGTCCGTTTCGATGACAGCATCGCGGCTCATTGCACAACCCAAAAGAGCAGCCCGATCTTCGCGAAATACGGCTGCAACGTGATTGGATGGAAAAACTTGTGGTAATGCGGGTTCGCTTCGAGCAACACGCAAGTCCAGCGCCGGTCGCCGAGGATGAGCTTCAACCGGGGCGGCCGATCCTTGCCCCGGCCTTTCACGGTTGGGTCGGTAAGCCGCTGGAGCGATTTGACCATGCTATCCACGTCCTGATCGCTATTGTCCCGTGAGAGCGCTATATCGAATTGGATATGCGGCACGCCTCCGGCCGAGTACTCCACGCCGGGAATTTTGGCGCCCGCGGTCGGGATGGCTTCCCAGTCCGCTTTGGCATCCGGCCCGTCGATCTGTTCGGGGTTCCACTGGAATGCGACCGTTTGACCGGAGCCTTCCAGCGGAATGACCATGCCGTGAGTGAATGGATAGGTCATTGCCAGGATTCCCCAAATCCGCCGCGGCCCGCTGCATACTCCGCCTGAATTTGCTCGTGAACAGTGTCAACGATGAATTCCTTGAATGCGGGGTTCCAATTGATGTTGATCTGCGGCTTCGTCTCCACAAAGACCGGCTGCGGCCCTGCTGGGACGCCCGCCCCGCCGCGATATATGACAGAGCCTATAGAGTCATTCAGCCAATTCCAGACGGCGGACGCTTCGGGCGCCGCCTGGGTGATGAGATTCCCTTCAGGCGCGCCCTTTCCGGGCGCAATATTGGGATTGGCCGCGTTGAGCCTATCAATGCGATCCGCCTGGCCCTCCTGCCAGCCCCTCAGCCATGTATAGCCCTCATGGATCTTCTTTATGGCTGCGGCCAGGTCTTTGAGGCCGGGCATGATATCGGCCACTACAGCCTTGATATCGCTAAGGCCCGTTGTCAGGCTGGCTAATGACGTTCCTGCCAACTGCCCCAGGTCCGTGGCTATGCTGCGCAACGCACTGGGGTCCGCGGAATTGAATGCGGCCATCAGCCGGTCAACAACAGCGCTCAAACCGGGCGCGCCCGCGAATGCCGCCGAAAAGCCCTCCCACATCCCCTGCGCGGCCATCCGAGCATTGGCTTCCATGATGTCGGTCTTCTGATTCCATTTGCTTTCGATCTGGTCCAGCGTTTCGCCATAGGGCTTCATGAACTCCATGGCCATCGCCTGAAACGGCTTTTTGATGGTCCTACCGAGGTCTTCGGCCTTCTGCTTGAAGATCGTGTAACGGGCATCGAAGGATTGCTGGCTTTCCAGGAGCTTGTCCCATTCAGCCGCAGGATTCAGGCCTTTCAACATCTTTTCGAGCTCCGGCCTGGCCCCCGACTGAAACGCTTTGGTCAATATGGGGATGCCCTGCATCCCTCCTTCGCCGAATGCCTCATTGATTATCTTGCTCACATCTGTGCCGCGGCGCTTTGCCAGGGCCTGCAATTCATCGAACCAGCCGCCCAGCATCTTCATGTATTCCGCGGGCGACTTGTCCATTAGCTGAACGCCGAACCGCTGTGCTCTGGCTTGGGTGACCGCCTGCGATGATTTGAGCATCTCCCGCAATTCTTTGGGCAAATCATGCTCGTCTCTTGCACCCAACTGCGCCAGGAATCGTTCCTGGCCTAATGCCGCACCGACCTTGCCAAAACCTTCGCCGGTCTTGCTCATGACGGCCCGAAGCAACTCTCCGGTGCGCTCTCCCAATGCGCCGGCCAAGGTGGCCATATCCGCGATCATCGATTCCTGGGGTTTGCCGAGTTGAGAATAGATGCCGACGAGGTGGCCCAGGGCGACCTTCAAATCTGCGCCCTGCGCACCGCTCTGCGAAATCGCCATTGGAATTTGAGCTGCAAAGCGCTGGACCATCGGGAGTAGTTCTTCATTGCTCTTACCCACGCCATAGGACCACAGGAATTTACGTATCAGGTTGGTAGCCTCGGCGATTGCCGTGCCCGGTCCCAAACCCTTTTGCAACTGGATTGCAGCTTCCAGGCCCGATTTATTCGCCTCGACCGCATCCATGCCAGTCCCGAATTTGGATGCGATATCGAATATGCCCTTGGAAACATCTGCATGCTCGATGCCGGGCAAGACCTTCCTCAGGCCCTTGGCATGCTGCTCATAAGATTTGATGGCGGCCTCGGGATGCTGCATATAGCGCAGATAATCCGTCCATTGCTGGGCTTCAGGATTGCCCTTTACCCATTCGGCCATGCCGCCGAAGGCCTTGCCCGCAACGAACGCGGTGATGGCCAACTTCGCCAGGCGCAGCCCGGTAGTCATGCGCTGGGACATGTTATGAACGGAATTGCCCATCATATCGAAATGGCGCATCATCCGCGGAGTATTGGAATCCACAACCGACGACAACCCGGTGTAGGCGCGGTGCAGCCCCCGCATGTGCTGGATGCCCTCAGCCCCACCTTGAAAGCCAAATCTGACTCCGATTTCCGTTAAACCCATGTTTGCACCACCAAATCCTTCGATCCGCAGATTTCACAGATTTTCGCGGAAAAGAATCTGCGTAATCGGCGTAATCTGCGGATGGATCTCTTATTTGCTTCCGAACATTTTTTCGAGGAGCTCGCCGAGCCGTTTATGAACGTCCCGGCGTTCCCTCACCGGCCAGCGTTTCACCTCGCTGCGTTGCTGGTGATGCCATTGGCATATGTCGAATACGGCCCGGCTGGGGCTATATATCTGATACAGTAGCCGCCAGTTTAATCGGCCGAAGGCCGCTGCGAAATTGCCGAACTTCACACCATGAGGCCCGGCAGCAAGAAAGAAGGGTCCGCAAAAAGGTCCACCACCTGTGCTTTCCCCTGTTTGTTCCGGAACCGAACCCGCGTATCATAGCCGCACTGGTTCTTGCGCATGTCGGCCCGGAGCGCCTTGTGATCGAATCCGGGCCATTGCTTGACCGCCTCCAATTTGATATCTGTCGAGCCATTCACGCTCCGGATCGCGCGGAACGACATCCGCGTCGGCTGGAAGCCGGGCAGCTCCAATTCTTCCAGGTCCTGCGCCGCGGTCTTGTACCCGTAAACAATCTGATGACCTGTCCGGGGCAACGTGAATTTGAACGTCGGGTCCGGCCCCGCGGTCATCGCGAGGAAATCGAGCTCCTTCAAATCCACTGCATATCCGGACTCCTGGGGATCGTCATCATTCACCAATATGAGGGTGTCCCCGTAGGTCACACGATAGATTTCAATCCCGAGGCATTTGTAATCCGGGGTCCGCAACGCCAGGACGTCATCCCGCGTAACAGGGGCCTTGTCGCCGAGCTTGGCCGTGCAGTAGGCCCAGTAATCGGGCAACGCCGCGGCCAAACCCTTATTGGATTCAGTTATCAATTCCTCGGCAAAGCTGTCCGCCTCGCGTATTACCGCCTCCAGGCCGGACACCGGCAGCGTGACGGTTTTGGTCAAATACTGATATTCCATATTCCCTCACCCCAACCCTCTCCCAGCGGGAGAGGGGAAGCTACCGGCGGGCCTGCCCCGGACCACGATCCGGGGACGCCGGCGCTGCGAAGGCATCCGCAGATTGCGCAGATTGCTGTACGGCGCGACCGGCGGTCGCCCTGGGGCGCACGCCATGCGCCCCTACCGTAGCGCCGGCATCTTGCCGGTGATTCTGTTCAATCTGCGGCTGCCCTATTCTTCCCGGATCGCTTCCAGGGCCTGCGGCCCGAGATCGTTGAATATGAACTTCGCGGCCTCAGCCTGCGTGGTCCGGGCCAGCATTTCCTTCACCGGTCTCTCCGGATGATCGGAGAGCCGCGCTTCCACCCGACCGTCGTCCAGGACCTCCACCGCGGCATGTTCCAGCAGCGGCGAAAGCTCATCCAATTTGGTGCCCTTTTTCGGCCTTCCCATGATTCTTCTCCCTGCCGGCAAGATGCCGGCGCTGCGGAATACAAGCCGTTATCCGCAGATTTCACAGATTGCGCCGGTGTTTCGGGCCGTGTAGGGGCGCATGGCATGCGCCCTCTGGAGGGCGACCGCCGGCCGCCCCTACAGCAGTCTGCGTGAATCGGCGGTTGCTCCCCTACGCTCTTATCCGCCAGTTATTGCAGCGGCCTGTGATTTTTATCGTCATCCGCTTCTTGCCGTCATCCGCGTCCCATTCCTCGAACTCGGCCTCCTGCGGATAGCCATCCTCCACGTCCACGGTGAATGCAGGGTTGTCCTCCGGGCCAATCGCTATGGCTGTGAAATCCCGGTAATAGAGCTTCGGGTTCCGGGTGCGCACCTGGTCCTGCCAATTCTGCCAGAACAGAATGGCTTCCTTGTTTTCAGCCGGAAGAATGACCTCGGCAGACCATGTATCCAGCTTCTCGCCGCCTGCCTGGTAGACCGCCAGCGTCTGGGCGCCCCCGTTCAATTCGACTTCTTCAAAGCTGCGCTTCCCGAGCTTGAACTTGTTCACCAGCGCGGGCGAATAACCATTGAATTCCAGCCGATATTCTTTGCCGAGCAGCGCCGTGCCTACCTGTCTCGCGTCCGTTATCATATTGCCTCCATCACGGGCGACCGCCGGTCGCCTCTACAATCTGCGTAATCTGCGCAAATCTGCGGTTAATGCCTCTTATGCCGCTTGCCGCAGCCATCCAGGCAATGCATAGAGGTCTCGATAGTCCTGGAAGGGCTGGCCTGTTCTCATTACTCCCATCTCAATCGTGGGATAGAAAATTTGACGCACCGGCTGAATCAATAGCCGGCAGCGATAAATCCCCGCGTCGATCTCAGGGCCGGTGTTCAATACCGCGCCCTTCAGTGTCCCCTCGGCCGTGAAGTACGCGTCCTCATCGCAGACGAGCACGTATCCATAGATCGCGCCGCTGTTCAGGTCCTCCCGCAGGATAGGATTCAAAATCCTGTAGACTTCACGCCACTGATAGGGATGGTTCGGCCGGTTGATGAACTGCAACCCGACCGGATAGAGCATCCACTGATACTCGAGGATCTTGTGGACCACGGGGAATTCACGCAGGGCCGAAAATGCCCGCTGCGATGTCCAGCCGCCCCAGATGTAAGCGCCTTCCCATCCGCGAGTTTCCAAGCTGGTGTGCAGGATGCGGCCGTTGTTGATCTGGTATTCGGCTAACAGGTCCGCTCCCGCGCCATCCTCCGCGGGATTGTCGTCTATGGCCAGCACGTTCGGGACCTTCCCGCGTTCCACCCCGAATGGCGACCAATGCCGGCCATGAGCGCTATCTGTTTTGCAAATGGCCGCGGCCAATGCGGGCAGACACGTGATTTCCACATTCTCGTTGTTTTTCGGATCGAAGATCGTTATACGGCCTCGCATGAACCCGGCTTTCCACATGTTGAACGCGGCATGCTGATAACCCGCTTCCGGGTCGCCCATTCGCCAGGCCACAGTATCGGCGGCAGACAGGCCCGCGGGGGTCGGCCCCCACCAGAATCGGCCCTTGCGAGCATCCACAAAGGTCTCGGCAGCCGCCCGCACGGTCGCGGAGCTTGTCCCGAACTGCATGAGATTTATAAATGGCATGGACCAATGATCGGTCACATATAGGCCCGTCTTGCCCGCGGGATCGCCGATCCAGTCCGCATCGGTGAGCACCAGGGTGCCATCCGAACCGGCTGAACAGACATAGCCGGTTGAGGTCAACGCCGGCCAATTATTCGGCGCGGGGTTCGGGTCATCGTCGGTGTCCACTATCCTGCCGCCCCTGAAATGCGAATTGACATAGCCCTTCCAATAGCGGCTATTTGCCGGGTCCGGACTCAGCTCGGGATAATACGCCTCAGTCGCGCCGGGGACCACGATCCGCACATTCATGGTCTCGCCGGGATTCAGCGGCGAGTCATAGACATACAATTTGGCGCCGTTGCCGTATGCGCCCGGATGCAGCTCCAGCTTCCAGGGATATTTCACCGGCGGCACAGCCCCGGAATGCAGATCATTATCCAGGCCCATCGGCGTGTCCGCGGTCGAGGACGCCTGGACCTGGACCTTGGACCCGGTCCCGGACGTGCTCGATATGATGCTCAAAAAGCCCTGGAGACCATTCGCGGTCGCACCGGACAGGTCCGCCAGTTGAGCCGCCACCTGCGCGGCTGTCAGCACGAAATTACCAGTCTCGCTGTTCGCCGGGGTCAGCGGGAATGTCTGGTCCTCGCCGGCGTCTACGGCCACAACCAGCGAATCCGTGCCCACCGCATGAGTATAAACCCCTTCGCCGAGGCCCAGAGCAGAATAAGCATCATGGGTTACGGCCATGATCTCGATGTCCTTGGCGACATCGGTGGATTCGCAATGGACCTTGTTGTCCGAAACAGTGGCATTGATCCCTTCCGTTCCGGCGTTTATATCGTCGCAGATCTGCGTTGCGGTCCGGGCTGCGCCGGGCGTCAGGGTGACGGTTTGATCCGCGCCCCATGCGCCCTCGACGCCCACCCGCAATTTGACCTTGTCATTGACGTCCACGGTAATCGCGAACGGGCCGAGTTCGGTCCCTGTGAACCGTCCGGGCGTTGCGGGGCTGAATGTGAATGGTCCGGCCGCGCTGTCCACTTGGGCATGAGTCGGCACATTGCCGCCCCGATCCGGGATGAGCGCCGACGCCGCTACAACATCCACGGTCGAGCGATCGCTCACGTCCGAACAATGCGCGATACGATGGAAGACGATATTTGCGCCCGCCTTCAACGCCTCGATGCACTGAATCGGATCCTGGGTCCAATCCACCGAATCGCCATACATCTCGATGAACCGCGCGATGTCCTTCGCGGTAAACGCATTGCCGTCCCAGAGCGGGCCTCGTGAAGCCTGGCCGTAGACGCCGATATATGACTTGGGGATCGGCTCTGCTTCATAGCTCAAATCGAACAGCGGGAATAATACTCTCGGGTCGCCTAAGCTCATGATTATTCACCTCCTGCATATTCCCGGCGTTCAATCCAGCCGAGCTTTTCCCAGGCAAAAATCTGTTTCGTGAGCAGCTTTTTCAAAATCGGCCCGCTGACATGAATGTCCCGGCCTGCGCATCGCGGCCCCAGATTGATATGAGTCCCATCGCGCAGCGGGCACGCAAGCGGCTGTTTGGATTTGTTCACCAGGATGCAATAGTCGGTTCGTAGCGCCGGCGCCTTGCCGGTATCTGCGGCCGGCTTTTCCCCCTCACCCTGGCTCTCTCCCGCCAGGGGAGAGGGGGGGCTTTTCTCTTCCATAGCGCCGGCATCTTGCCGGTACTCTTCTTCTTCTTTGGCCTTATTTCTTGTGGCCATGAGGCCCTCCTTATTTTCCCTCACCCCAACCCTCTCCCAGAGGGCGAGGGGGTTTTGATCGTTATTGCTGCCGGGGTGCGGAAGTCATTTTCAAATTGAAAATGACTTCCGCATGCTTGCTCAGCGCCCCAGGGCCGAATCACCGGCAAATACACAAAAGTCTTTGGGAGGGGGCCGCGGGGGAAGACCTTTCTACAGAAAGGGCTCCCCCGCTTACACTCCTATCTGCAAATCGAACTCTCTTATGCCGAGCGCCTGGAATGCAGCCTGGCGTTCAACCCACACGTTCGAGACTCGATACCGGACCGCAGTCCGGTAGAACGGCTTTTCAAGCTCATCCAGGTCCTCCGGGCTGCCTGTGCTGATCATCAGCGGAGCTCCGAATTTGTTGCCGTCGATCTGCAACCGAAACGGCACCGGAAATGCTTCGAGAAGCATCAGGAACAGCGCGGTGTCCTGATCGTCCGCCACGCTGTAGCAGTCCACCTGGTAGAAGAGCTCCAGGGGGATCGGCCACCATTTCCATTCCCAGGACGCCGGGCCAATGAACTCCCCGCCGCCGAATTCAGTCTCGGGAATGGTCACCGTGACCTGCTCGTCAGACGGCGTGAAATACTCGAGATGGTTCCGGCAGGCATCCAAATCGATTCGAGCTTTCATGTATCGAGACAGACTGATGCACGGCGGAATCATCTCGCCTTTCTCACGATCCGGGCCAAGGCCGTGAATGGGCATCGGCTGAACTACCGGCGGGACGCCGGCGCTACATTTGATTCGGCCGAGCCGGTCCAGAATATATGCATCAACCAGTTTGATCATGATTCCTCTGTGTGGGGCAGGCTTTCTAGCCTGCCTTCACCTGCCAGGCTGGAAAGCCTGGCCCACATTCATTTGAATGTCTTCTCCACCGCTTCCTGATAGATCGACACTACCCGGGGCGCAGTCTCTGTCTCGGTCGGCGCCATGAACGGCCGTGCAGGGATTTTCCGTTTCGACGAACCGAACTCATGCACCGCTGCAATGTTTGTCTCGCCGGCTTTGCGGATCACGGTGACGGCCCCGCGGTCCCATTGTTTTGTCCGATATCGGATGCCCGATATCAGCTTTCCGGTGTCGATCAGGAGCTGATTGCCTCCGGCAGCCAGCCTAAGCGCCAAATCGCCCTTGCTCTCTGTAGCGCCAAACCCGAGGCCCCTTTCGGCCAGCCTCCCGCTTAGTTTGGCCCTGGACATGCGCCTGAGTTTCCCCGCGGTTTTGAGCATCTTTCTGATCCGGTATTTCTCGCTGAGTGGCGGCCACCCCAAATCCTGGCTCTCGATATGTTTCACGGCCGTGGTCTCGATCAAATGCCCGATCTGATCCGTGGCTTCACGGACATTGGCCTTGAACCGTTCGCCAATGCCGGCAAACATCCGTTCTAGCTTCGCCCAGTCGCCGTATTTCTCAGCGCCCATCGGAAATCCTTAACCGCAGATTGTAGGGGCGACCGGCGGTCGCCCTGGGCGCATGCCATGCGCCCCTACATCATTCCGGAAAAATCTGCGGCCATCTGCGAAATCTGTGGTTGATCTTCTCCGTCCAGGTCCTCTCCACATTTCAACGAAAGTGCGTTGCATCTCGTTTCCTACACGTTTCCTAGGTCCACGGCGTAAGAGAGGGCGGGCGACCGGCCGCGGCGCTCTAATCGCCGTAGGTGAATTCCGTGGCCGGGGCCGACTTGTTCAGCTCGACCGCGCGTCTCAGAATGACCTCCACCTGGTTATGGATGCCCGCTATGGGCACGGTGTGGTCCTTGATGACCTCATCAACCACCAGGTCCCACCGTTCATTCCCGATCAGGAAATGATCCGAAGCCTCCACCGCAGTCCCGGCTGCATCCAGGTCCCGTTTCAACAGAGTCAGCCGCCGAATGCGCTGGTCCCGGATGCCTGCATGGTCCACCAGCAGGCCCTGATCGGTCGCGGGGTCGATGTCCTCCATCATCCCGACCAGATCGTGCTCCGCGCCGGTGGCCTTCACCAGCGTCACTGCATCGCCGGCCAGAAGGTCATGGACCTCATCCAGCGCCTCTGAGATTTCCTGTTTTTCGGTCGGGTCCATTTCACTGCCTATTGTGGGCCAGGCTTTCTAGCCTGGCGTTTGCGGAAGGCTGGAAAGCCTGCCCCACATCAATGTCAATCTATCCGCACGATGCGCGGCTTCGGATATCCAGGCGGCAACGGCCGGTCCAGATCTTCCGGCGCGGCCTCTTTTGCGGCCAGCTTCACCTGGTTCTTGAGCTGCTCCTGCAGCGCTTTCAGAAACTCGATCGCAGCCTCATATTCCGCTTCGGATGCTCCGCCCTTCGCTCGTTTGAGCCGTTTGGCCTGGCTGAAGGTCAACAGGAGGCGGGGAATGAGCGCCTGCGTCGCGAGAACCGAGATATAGACCTTCTGCTGTTCGGTGATCGTGGCTGCTCCGTATTGCTGGAGCTCCATCTGAGCTTCCACCTGCCGGGTGATGATCGCATCCGTCAGCGTGGGATCGAGCGCCAGCACCGCGTCGAGCTGGTCTTTCACGAGTTGCACTGCATCAACAGCCATCGAAATCCTCTACCGGCAAGATGCCAGCGCTACGAATACAATCCCGATCCGCAGATTTCACAGATTTGCTGTAGGGGCGCATGGCGTGCGCCCCAGGGCGACCACCGGTCGCCCCTACATAATCGGCGTAATCTGCGGTTATTTCTTCCTCTTTTCATGTTCCCGCTGCCATTCCGCGACAGCGATCTGCACCGCGATATTGTGCTCGCTGGTGCGGCTCTTGACATTGAGGCCCAGCCTCTTGGCCCTGGCGCGGAGCTGCGCCACGGTATTCTCCTGTTTGAGCGTCTCGACCCGGCGCTCGATCACAATGTCTCGGGCCGCGGCCAATGCTTCGGGCGTGGTGGGCAGAGATGCCGCAGCGCCGGCGTCTTGCCGGTCTTCTTGCATCTCTGCCTCATGCGCCACGGCGCCCGGGTCCGCAGACTCCGCTGGCGCTGCCGGACTTACGTCCGGGTCCTTCTCGCTCCCTCTCCCCTCGCGGGAGAGGGACGGGGTGAGGGACGCATCCGCGGGCGGATCGGCGTAGATCAGGCTGCGAGTGTCCAGCCGCTGAGCCGTCAGGCTCCCGGCCGGCACGACTTCCGGAAGCTGCTTTATCTCTCCCGGTCGAATGTGGAACCCCAGTTCCCGGTCATAATGCTGGCCGTGCTCCGACGCCAGCTTTACCCATTTCCGTTCCATTTCAGTACCCCTACCGGCGGGACGCCGGCGCTACGCCCCCACCCTCCCTCTTCCGCAAGGGGAGAGGGTGATGGCATTAAGGCCTATGCTGACCGAGTTCGAACCAGGTCGGTATTCCATAGGAAGCTCCGGCCTCTCCGCGAGCCTGCGTCTCATCGATGCCGAGGCAGCTCTTTTCGCCCGTTTTCTCGAATACCGAGCTCTCCACGAATGTGATGATCTGCGAATACGTCCGGATATCGTCATCGTTCATGACGTGGAACGGGATCGAGACCCGCTCCCGCACGCAATTGCGGGTATCAACCATGATCGTCTGATGGTCCGGGACTGATGCGGACACGAACCGATCCGGCACCGGTTCCGGGGTCTGGCGCAGCGGCGCAAGCGCGACGCCCAGGTCGAGATATGGTTTGAACTCGTTGATAGATCCGACGGTCACGGCCATCGACCGCGGATACAGCAACGTGTTCCAGTTCTGGCCGATCTGGTCCCCGAGCGCCCACGGTTCAACGAAGTCCACATAAGCCAGGCCCGTTTCGGTGGCTGCGACGCCTATGATCGGGCAGGAATCGGCCCCCGTGGAAAGGCTGCCATTGACTATCGCTGCCACGCATGCCAGGTCCTTGGTGACCTGCTGAATGCGTCCCGCTTCAACGAGGTACGGTTCAATTATGGGGACGGGGCTGAACCGAAGAAATTCATTGGACATCTCCAGACCCCAGGCCACTTTTTTCCAGGCGATCGATTCATCCCCATGGAACAATTTGGCCGTGGGAATGGTCGCGAGTTCGCCGGTCGGCGCTGGACGCCCCGAGAACCAGAGCTTCACCCTCTTCAGGGTCTCCTGAACAACGGGGACCCCGATGGCATAACAGAGCTTGGTCCACAACGCAGGCTTCGCGGGTTCGCCTACATAGCCGCGCCAGACGATATCCGAGATCCAGGGGCCGACGAGCCACTTGAAATCATCCTCTCTGGTCAGGATCTCGTTCATTGTTGTCAACATGGGATCTATGCCGGCATGAACCAGGAGATCCTCAGTTCTTTTCATATGCACGCCATTGATCACGATGGAGTCGCCGCCATCCGGCCTGTTTGTCAGGAAGTTCTCGAATGTGGTGGGCGTTCCCGGCTTTTTTTCATTCCCCCGAAACTGCCGAAAGGGCATGACCACCTTTTCCAGCAATGTGCTTTTGAGTCCCTGCATTTTCTATTTCTCCTTTGTGGGACAGGCTTTCCAGCCTGTCGCTAATGGCAGGCTAGAAAGCCTGCCCCACATTGCCCCTCACCCCAGGGGCGGGAATTACGATTCTATAGTCTCTATTGCCGCGTCCTTGGCGCCGCCGACGATAATCATGCACCGTTTGGCAGACGGATCATGGCTCGGGAATCCGCCATCAGTGACGCCCGGCGTTAACCCGATTGTGGTATAACAATCCTCTGTGGTCACGGCTTCCGCGGTCAATCCGAGCGCGGTAGCGGCTGTGCTGCCCGAGGCCACGATTTCCAGAGCTGTCCGCGGGTCCGCGGCATAGAGGCGCAGTTTCTGGTCCGCGGTCCGGACTGCATAGAAATCCGTCGCAGCCGCATTGATGTCCGCGGCCACGGCTGCGGCGGATTGTGTCGCTCCCGCGGTCAATACGAACGTCTGATTGCCGCCGGAACCAACCTTCACAACCAGGCCGTCGCCCGATGTCTCCACGATGTTATATGGCCCCGCGGTTGAACTGACGATCTCAACCGTATCCTGGACGATCTCCAAAGCGGTCCCGATGGTAAGGCAGGTCAGCACGAGCTTTCCATCGCTCGATGCCGATGCCACGAACCCTACCGCAGCAGCGTTAAGCTCCGCTGCAATCTGCGCCGCGGTGCGGGCAGCGCCGGCCGTGAGCGCGAACGTCTGGATCGGTCCGTTGCCCACACGCACCGTGAGCATGTCGTTCACGTCAAGCGTGATGGCATACGGCCCCGCATTGGCCGCGGTGATGACCGCAGCGCTGCCGGGAATATATTGATAGACCTTGTCCGACGGCCCGAATACGCCCTGGCCCGCTACAACAATCTCCCCCGCGATCCGGGTTTGCAAATTGTGAAGCCCCAGGATGCGGATGGTGCACTCCTTGAGCGCATTGCGCACGTCGATGCATTCGCCGAGCTCGCGTGGCCCGCCGATGGCGCTCAGTGCCTGGGCCTTGCGGCCGGTTGTTATTTCGAGCCGATCGCCGATGGCCGGCTCGGTATCATAGTCGAAATCTATATTCAGCCCTTTTGCATGTCGATCAGCGGCTGTGCTCATTTATTGCCTCCTGTCATTTTCTCCGCAGATTGCGCAGATTTACGCAGATTGAATCCTGAATTCCTGGTCCGAGAATCTGTGTCATCTGCGTAATCTGCGGTTCATTTCCTGATTTTATTTGCCGCCCTTTTGCCATGCGGCCACAGACGCCGCGGCCCGCTTTTGCTCGGGGTTCAATGGCGTTTCCGATCCGGTGGCCGGATCTTCAGCCAGCGAGGTGCGCCGGCTTTGAGGCCGGCCGAAACGAGCGTCGGCCTGTGCCCCATATTCCGCGCAATACGCCTTGAGCTGGCCTATGTCCGTGCAATTGCCGATCACCGCCCTGATCTGCTTGGCCTCATCGGACAGATCGGGCCGGCTCGGATCGACCTTCGCGGAATCAAACGCCTTCAGAGCAGCCTGCTTGAGGTCCTCGATATACTGTTCGCCGGCCGTGGCCAGCTCCAGACGCGCCGGAATGCGCTCCACAATCTGGGCCAAAGCAACGGCCGATTCCCCCTCCGTTCTCAGGGCCTTTTCCATAGCCTGCAATTTGGCCGCCAGAGCATTGTAAGCGTCTCTGATGCCGGTGAGCCCGTTGAGCTTTTCCAGGGTCCGCTCCACGAGCCCGTCTGTCACCGTGCCTTTCTCATCGAAAACGTATTCGATCCCCAGGACGCCGAGGACCGCTGCGCAGAGCGCTATCAGCTTCTCCATGATCGTGCCTCCTCCTGTCTCCCCGTGATTGAAATCCTGTGCGGCCCCCGCCGCATTTGTTATTTTGTTTTGCGCATCCCGCGGCCCGGCATTCGCATCCGCTCCGGCCCAGACCATCCCCAGATGCAACACGCCTTCGGCAGCGAGGTCCACGGGCCGCCAGCAAACAATCTCGCCGTCCACTTCGCGGCCCTGCATTTCAACGAACGTTCCGAAATCCATATCCGGATGGCTCATTTCAAAATCAGGGTCCCATGCCACGGACATGGCATTAATTTCGCCGCCCTCAAGACCAAGGCATGCCTTGGGATCATAGGCCCTCCGGATCACAGCCACCGCATTACAGCCGGCTTCTATGCCTGTCGGTTCCTCCCATGCTCCATTTTCCAGCCGGCCCGCCTTGTCCTTAATCGAAAACGAATGGTCCCACACGAACCCCACGGGCCGCGATGTCTGCCGCTGCGTTATAAAGCCCGGCATTTTGCGCAGGGCATAGGCGTCGTTGTATCCGTTATCGACCAACTGCGGCCCGAGCCATCCCATGCAAGACCAGGTCGGAGCGGCGCTCAGCACGCGCACGAGCATACGGAGTTCGTCAGCATTGCCGCCGGACCCGCCTTCCGGCGCCTCGCCAGGCCCTTCCGCGGGCGGCGCATCATCCGGCAGGCCATTGGCCTGGCTGTTTACCGTAGCGCCGGCGCCTGCCCCGGACCTTGATCCGGGGTCCTGCCGGTGATCGTTGCCCTCGACCGGTTCGCGGAACACGGCCCCGATATCATGTGACGGGTGACAGTCGGCTATGCATCGAATGCCCGCATTTGACATCCGGTAGCGTTTCCGGCCGTTAACCACCGTGAACGGCGGTTCTTTGATCTGGTCCTTCTTCATGTTGCCTCCAGGGCGACCACCGGTCGCCCCTACAATCCGTATCCGCAGATTGCGCCGATTACGTAGGGGCGCATGGCGTGCGCCCAGGGCGACCTGTGTAATCTGCGGTTGTTCTTCTCATGCGGCCATTCTCCACTCGCCGGCCAGGACGACTAGACTCGTCTCCCATCGGCGGCTGTTACTCGATGCCCCTTCCAGCACGGCTATGGTGCGATGCCTGCATTGCGGATGTATAGGAGCCGACACCATCCCGGACGCCTGTATGTCCGCCGCATCCGAACCTTGGAGCCTCTCCAGACCTGCTGACCCGCCATAGCGCGATGTGACGAAATCGGTGAATTTGGAAATGTCCTCATCCCCCGATTCGATGATTTTGTTGATGCGATCCACTTCCAGAGCTACCTTGAATTCCTTGCCCTGGATCGCATAGCACCAGTCACAGGTTCGGCTATCCCACGGCCCCGCGATCCTGAAGACCTTGAACGCCTCATCGTGCAGGCCCAGCACCTCGCCCCAGTTCTGGCACCGCGAGACGCCGGTATCGATGATGACCCGCGCGCGATGGTCGGTTATCTGCTCGGAAAGATCGCCAAACTGGTCCTTGAACTGCGCCAGCTCCTTGGCTGTTGTCCCGCGGCCGAAATTTTTCTCCTGGTATTGTTCCCGCATGAAATTCTGAATGCGGCGGGATGTCAGCTCATCATTCGAGATATACTTGCTCACATAGAGCCTATCCACGCGGCTCAAATAATTGGTTGCGGTCTCATCCGCAGCATCGAATATGGTCGCGGCGCGGCGTTCCCACCCGCCGCCGAACAGTGAATCATCCTCATATTTGGCCCACTGAAAGATCGTCCGGTTATGTTTTTTGGCGATCTGTTCGAGCGTGGCCGCGTCCAGCGATCCCTCCGCCTTCTCGGTAAATCGCCGCAGGGCTTCCTGAACGAACCCGTCTTCATCTTCGATATGATGCAGCCGCGCCCATTCATAGACCGCATCCACGCCGGCCTGGCCCGCATCCGAGAGCTGCCCCCGGACCTGGTAAACGTAATCCCGTGCAGCCTTGCGAGCATCACGGGCCGAATTCTCGGCCCGCGTCCCCACATATTCAATTTGCCTTTCTTCGTAGCGCCGGCGTCCCGCCGGTATTTTCTGCACTGGGCGTGCACCGTGCGCCCCTACGTTCCTCTCTCCCCTCGCGGGAGAGGGCGGGGTGAGGGGACGCAGGCCATTGCCGGGCCATGCGGCCGGCTTGAACGGCAGCATCCGGTAACAATTCTCGACCCGGTTGAATGAGGCGACAAAATCTCCGGACTGCGCCGGGGCATTGTCAAACCCGAGTTTGCGCCGCAATTCATCCCTGTCGGCGAGGTCCGCCTGCAGCAAAGTCGCGGCGGCTTGCGCTTCCATCTGCCAGGATTCTGCGCCAAGGAAGGCATCCAGGGATCGGTTCGGATTGAAACGCAGCGATATGCCCACATCGGCCAGCCCCGACAAGGCCAGGTTCAGCCTATAACCATGCTCCATGCTGCGCTTGGCCGCGAGTTGATAGGTGTAGATCTTGCCGAGCATCTCCTCGAAAACCACTTTGGCGAACGTTTCGGTCGAATTGAAATTCCATCCCATGAAAACCGGATCGACGCCGAGCCCCGCAAACAATGCCTGGAGCACCATTTGCAGAATGTCTTTTGCGCCGGCTGCTCCCTGCGATGTATTATGATGCTCGAATTTCACATTATCGAAGGCGGCTGCCAGCCCGCCCTTCAGATTGGTCTTGGCGCCCTGCACGAAATCATCGAGGTATTTGCCCGTCCGGGCGTCATAGTCCGCATCCGATTCATTTCTCGCAAAATCCTGTTGCGGCTGTTGCAAATAGGCCATCAGGAGCCCGAGGCCGGACAATTTGTTCAGCCAGCCATCAATGGATTCATCGAATTTGGCCAGCTTGGCCAGGGCCTTCATTGCTGTGATGGCTGGCGGGATGGGATTGGGGTTGTCATCCCACATGGTCGGCGCGGTAAACGTGGTCTGGACCGGATTGAGCGGGACCAGGCGGCCGAGTTGCACCTGGCATACTTCCAGAGCCAGGTCCGGCCGGCGACGGAAGCGGCAGGTCTTTATCGGGATCAGATATGCCCTTTCCACCCGAGCCAGGTCCGCTGTCGCGGGCCATTCGCAGCACGTTGCGCCTGAACGGACTATTTGCGAGAGCATGCCATTGACCAGGCCGTCAGCTCCGCCTCCGAACGGATAGCACCTGGCCGCAAGATCGTTTGTGGCCGTGAGCGCGCCTTGCGCTTGCGCTTCGTTACTGGCGGCAATTTCCAATTTATGGCCGGTGTTGCCGAGCGCCTGGACCTGATGCAGCAGGCGCCCGAGATAAGGCTCCTTCATGAACATCCAGTCCATGACATCATAGAACTGGAATGGAAACTTGGCCGCGAGCCCGCTCAGGCTGCTGGCAAATGTATCGAGCATCATGGCATAGGGACTGCCTTCATCGACGCTCACGCGGCTGCCAATTCCGGGCACGGCCTTGCGGCCGCTTACCGCATTTGCCAACCAATTTCTTGCCCGCCGCCACCGGTTCATCACATTTCCCCCCATCCCACATATTTGGGGAGCACAGTGGTTGACGGGCCTCTAATTCCCAGTTCCAGGGCTGCAATGCGACCGCTATTCATAGCCATGCCAAAATGGTTGTCCACATGATCCAGATAGGTCCGCCGCATATTTCCGCTAGGGTCTTCAGTGGTCTCGGTTATGAGCATCTTCAGGTGGGCATCCACATCCTCGCGGATTGCTTTCTCAGCGGGGCTCAATCGCTCCATTGCAGGCAAATACATTTCGACATTGACGAGCATATCCACGGTGGCATCAAGGCTTTCTGTCCGGTCCACCTTCACGTTCTGAATGGGGACCTTGTTCTCGAATAATTCGGAGCCTACGGTCAGCTCCTTGACCGGCGAAAAATATTGAATCCAAACCCTATCTCGAAAATTCACGGCAAATTCTTTGGCCGACCGTTTATAGGGCATGGCGTCGATCACGCAACCCGCAATGCCGTATTTCCGCATTAATTCAGGCAACCGGCCCCATTTGTCGGTTATTTCAAACCAGACCCAATCCAGATCGCTCCCAACGCGGCGATTGATGGCAATGTGCAGCAGGTCGCCAACATCCACGCCCATGAAATGCCCATAGCCGCTCTGGCAAATGAACCCGTGTTCGATCTCGCACCTGCGCAGCACATCATCCGTGATCTTGGCATCGTCGCCGCCATAAGGGTCGCCTATGATGCTGATCGTGAAGCGCTTCAATTCCAGCCGGCGTTTCAGAGCCGCCTGATACTGGCGCATTATGAATGTGGCATAATTGGGGGCCTTCTTTTTCGGCGGCTCAATCTGAGTATAGAGCTGCGAAATATGATAGCCCCGCACGTCGCGGCCGGGCCGGTGGGCCTCCCATCGGCCCTTCTTCATATCGAGCTCGGCGCCGCAGTTGAGGCAGCCGCGGTAATGGGTTGCGCCGTCAGGATAGGATTTGAGGCGATTCTGCGGAATTTCCATGAAGTTCGCTGGAAATTCCTTTTCCAGGCAATTCTCATGGCCGCACGCCGGGCAGATCAGGTGCCAGTAATGCTGGTCGCTGGGCACGAACATTTTGTTAATGCCGTACCCCGGAAAGCTCGGCTGTGACAGCGCATGATCCCATTGCAGCGTGCTCGCCATAATGCGATCTTTGACGAACTCGGAATGGTCCTGCTTGGACCGATCGACTTCATCACGGATTACATAGTCGCCCGGCGCGGTGATGACATTGGCCTCCGAAAACATGCCCATAACCTGAATGGAGCCGTCGCCTAAATCCATGTGCTCCCAGGAATAGGTCTCGCCGATATGGGCCTTGATTTCAGGGCTGCGATTGATCAGCCGCTGGATGCGCTTCTTGCTAAACGTGCGCGCTTTTTTATCATTGTCCAGGTAATAGAGGGAGGTCAGTCCCAAATGGTCCGCCACGTAAATTGCGCGGATAGCCATGATTTCCGAAGCGCCGATCTGAGCTGCCTTCTGAAGCACCTGGACCGGATGGTCATCCTCCATGATCTGCTGCTGAAACTCGAACCCCTCATATGAATACGGCCCGCCGCCCACGACAATGCCCGCGGTCCGCACATATTCACCGGGATTCAGGCGCCGTCCCCGCGTGGCCCTCATGGCTGCGGTTTTCGGCAATATTTCAGCAACTACGCTCATTACACCTTTTCCAGCATCCGCTCTTCAGCAGCGGCGATCTTGTTATAGAGCTTCGTGATCAATTCCGGGTCCCCTTCAAGGTCCTTCCGGACTTCGTCTTTCAAATCCTTTACGGCATCCCGCACCTGCTGGCCCTTTTTCTGCTCCCATTGTTCGCGGGTTTGCGTGGAGCGGCCGAGGCGCTGATGCGCGAGAATGAGTCGGCAGAAATCCTCGATGCCTTGCGCCTGCATTGGGGCCGCGTTATAGAGCGTTTCCATCAGGGTCGCTTCCATCAATTGCTGGCGGCCTTCTTCAATCGTAGTATCCGCGGGAATCAGCGCCAGAATGGTCCTGGCCCGCATCAGAGCATCATCAATGCGATGGATGTCGTCGCCGAGCTCCACCCGGTGTTTAAAAATTTGATTGCGGCTGATCTTATGGCCGAGCTTTGCCAGTTCTTCCGAGATCTGCTCATACGTGAGGGAATTCGGCCCAGGCATGAGCCATTCCCGAATCTGGAGCCGAATTTCTTCGGGCAATTTGTTGATGGCCGAATGCCGCCTGTTCGGCCGCCGGATAGGATGATCCGCAGATTTCAAAGATGGGACCTTCTCCACAGATTTCGCAGATTTCACAGGTTCCTTTCTGCGTAGTCCGCATAATCTGCGGTTAGATTCTTTTGGCTGTGAGGACCTAGCAGACAATCTCGACCCCCGGATCGGGACCAATCACGCCATCGAGCAGATCAATCCCCTGCGGAGTTATCCATACCAGCCAGCGTTCCACGAGGGACTCACGATCCTTCAGCAGCTCCTTGCGGAGATATTCTTTCTCCGCAAGGTAACGGACGTCCTCCTCCAATTGCTCGAAACTCCCCAAGCGGCCGGCTCGTTGGAATATGCGCTGCAATCCCTCAAGGGAGAGCCCCTGGCCGCCATAGACCCGGACCTTTCTGAGAATTTCGCCTCTCCGCCGCAGCTTGGCGTCCACTCCGGTCATTATTGCTCCTGTTTGACCATCAACGCTGTCAATGCAGCCGTCACCTGTTTGTAGGTGTCATCGACACGGCTGTGAACTGCCGTAACAGAGGAAATGAGTTTGTCGTATTTCTCCCCTATTTGCGTTTCCAGCCTGAGAATATCTCCGTGATGTTCTTCCTTCTGGACGAAGCAGCCCTGGCGGGTATTCTCATTCGCCTGGCACTTCAGGATTGCCACCTCCAGAATGTGAATCTTCTGATCGTGCTCGCGATCGCGTTCGGAGCCCTTCAGCTCGGAGGCGTTCAATTTCTTTTCCAGGGCCAGAAGGCGATCATTCTGAGCCTTGTCGGCTTCGGCCTTCTTGTTGAATGCCCGGTTCACGATTACCAGCACGAATCCGGGCCAGACACTCAAGAGCAGCAATACCATGACCTCCAGCCACCATGACACCGCTAAAGGCGTGCTCACATCCGGGTTGGGCATCACATTGCCCCAGGCGGCGGTTGAACTTGCGATCAGTGCGATGACAATTCCTCGAAAGCTGATCATGATTTCCCGCCGGAGATTTTCATCCACGCGATCTGCACCAGGAACCGTGCGATGCGTTCGGGCGTACTCGGGAATACTTCTTGGAGCCGCTCCAGGGCCTGGCCGCGTTTTTCAGCGGAAGTGAGCGTCTCCAACTTGGCCAATTCGCCCACGAGCGCCTCGGCCGCGTCCAATTGTTTCGCAGTTACGCCGATCCCGTGCAGGATCACCACGAATTCGAGGAATCCCCGGAGGATGGTCTCGGGGATGAATCCGAACCCGCCGAGCCTTTCCAGGGCCCACGCACGCCGCGCCGCAGGACCTTCGATCTCCTTATCCGCCTGCTCCACGAAGTAGAGCGCTTTTTCAAAGTAGTCGGCCGCGCCCGCCAGGGCCTTGGGCAGCAACCACCACAGGATTTTCGTGACTAATGGGACTAACCAGATCATATCAATCCTCCATCTCATCCGCAGATTGCGCAGATGGCTATAGGGGCGACCGGCGGTCGCCCAGAAGAAGGGCGCATGCCGTTCGCCCCTACATTGTTCCGAGAATCTGCGTCATCCGCGAAATCTGTGGTTGCCTCTAGTATGGAGGCCGTATGGCTAGCACGATACGCGGCTGCCAATACGGCCTGAGATTCGTTTCCGAGAAGCCCTTGGTTTTGCCCGCATGGACCGCGCGGCCCTTTTGGACGTATTGCATCAGCACATGGTTGATGAAGAAATCCGCCTTGGCTGGCCGCATTTGTAGGGGCGAGGCACGCCTCGCCCTTCCCGTGGGCGACGCATGCGTCGCCCCTACACCCGCATCCGGATAATCCTCGGAATTTGCGAACAGCAGATCTCCGAACATGGCCTCATCCAGCCTCATAAGCGGCGGCCACGGCCATCCGGCCATTGCCTCCGCGGTCGTGCGATGGAACCATTTTGTCAGGGTGAGTTCGGGCCACAAATCCTTGAGCAGCTTCCACATCTGCATGGAGCAATCCGCTTTGCCCCAGACATATGGCGGATTCTCGGCAAGCATCACCTGGACGTTGGTATAGAGCACCGCGCGCCGGCCGGTGTAGGCATGGGAGGATGATCCGCAGATTGCGCAGAAGATGCAGAGAAGAAGAACAGCCTTCACCACAGAGATCGCAGAGGGTGCTGTAGGGGCGCATGGCATGCGCCCAGGGCGACCGCCGGTCACCCCTACGAGAACCTGTGTTCTCCGCGGTGAACCGTTCCCCATATTCTATCCCCTCACCGCGGCTGTGATTATCCAGCCCAGGACGAGCAATTTCATACAAACAATGCAGGTCGACGCCCAGGTGTTGTCATAAAGGTCCTTGTCCCACCAGAAATTGAAAATCCTGCGCATGATGACCAGGCCGAGAATAAATGCGCACATCGCGATAAGGACCGTTACGCCCACGCCCGCGCCTTTGACCGCGGCCACCACCAGCGGCGTAGCGCCGCCGATCCTTAGTATCTGCTCCAACTGTTCATATTCGACCGGAGTCAACAGCACGCTCGGGTAGTTGTCGTCATTGTCCGGTCCCGTGGCCTCTTCATCATCCTCTTGGCCCCCTCGCCCCATGGGAGAGGGACGGGGTGAGAGCGCATCGTTCGTAGCGCCGGTGTCCCGCCGGTAATTCATTGCAGGGGCCTTCGGGAATGCAGGCCATTCGAGGCCTTTCGCTGACCACAAAGCGTGTCCCTCTCCCCTGTGGGGCAGGCTTTCCAGCCTGCCGACGGCCTGGAAAGGCCATCCCACAGAGAGGGGCGGGGTGAGGGGGTCCTGTCGATAATTGTTCTTGGCCGGGGAGGTTAGAGTCGGATTCGGGAACAGGTCCCGCGCGGCCTTGTCAATGCCGCTTTGCATGGGCGCATTCGAGGAAGATTCGCCGGCTGCCCTGCAGGGCGCTGATAGGCCGAATGCTGTTAGGCTGACTACCACGGACAGGAAAATCGCAATGCTGCGGCGTGAGCTGCGGATACGTAGCGCCGGCGTCTCGCCGGTAGTTTGCGCCATTGGAGCCCTCCCGAGGTGTGGGGCAGGCCTTCCAGCCTGCCGAGGGGAATCAATTGCATTCCCCCCGCTGATACCTCACCTGAGAGGGCAGAACAAATAAACCGCTTGAAAAAAATACCCTTTTCAAGCGGCTTCCTGAACCAGACGAAAATTTATCAGCGACGATTACCGGCGAGACCGCAGATTACGCGGATCCCCGCAGATTCCAACCGATCAGATTTCATCCATGACTACATCATCTACCCCGGACTGATGGCAGGCCTTCCAGGTTGTGACTATCAATTCGCCATGCGGATTTGTTTTAGGCGCTCCGAATATCCGCTCAAAGTCACGCTGATTGCGCACGACCACAATTCGGGCGCCGGATGGTTCAATAACGCCGAGATCTATAATGCCGTCCTTTCTGAGCGCATTCCCCGACACCACCTCCCGCTGTCCATTATCGAGAAATTCGACCAGGCGGGAATTGCGCCAACGTCTCAGGACGCGGCATGTTCGATTGAAAAGCGTGGCTCGCTTCTCATTGTTATGCCAGGCATAGCGGTAGAGCGATTCGGATGTCATCCTTATCTCTCCTCATTCCTAACCTAAAACGATATCCCCTCGGCTGTTCCCTCTGCGTTCTCTGCGGTGAATCCCGATCCTACTTCCCCACCGTGCCGATTATTCGGCCGAAACGGTCCCGGACATAGATCCGGTTGCCCGTTCGGGTCCATGTTTCTGTCAGACGGCCCGAGCGGTCCCGCACATCCGCCGCGGCCCCGCGACGTTGCCACGTCTCCACTGTGCGGCCCGACCGATCGCGGACCGTGTAATCCGCGGAGAAGGCGGGAAGAGCAAGCAACATCATGGCCGCAAATACGAGAGCTGATTTCATGACTCCGCCTCCTGTTTATTCGCAGTTTCCACAAATTTGGACGTATCATGCTCCGATTCGTTCATTCAACCCTCACCCAACCCTCTCCCAGAGGGAGAGGGCAATATGTAGGAGTTTTTGGGAGGAGGTCTGGAGGGGGCCTTTTTGCAAAAAGGCCCCCTCCAGATGCTTTCTCAGCGCCTCACCGGCATGCTCCATTCTACCATATCCATTCACTGCTCCGTCAACAAATCCCGGTTCAATAATCGCCAGCGGAGAATGCCATTGAGATCCTCGCCCCGATATATTGGGAAGCCGGCATCCGCGACTGTTCGCAGGTCCCGTGTAATGGTCGCCAGCGACACTTCCAATTCGGCGGCTAATTCCAGTGTGCTTTTTCCCATGCGACAGGCCGCGAGAATCCTTAACAGCCGCCATTGCCTGGCCAGACAGAGCGATAACGTCGGCCGCTGCCTCGTGCGGACCTGCTTTCGCTCAAACGTCACAACCGAGGTCCTGCCTGTCATAATTTGAGTCATAATTTACCCTCGAAAATGCAAATCGGCCGCAGAGCGCTGAGAGAGCATCCGCCGGATTTCCTTGAGCGATTGATTCCGCACAGGACCGTAGCATCTCGGGCAATACTCGCGGTCGGCGCCGAATTCGCCCGAGTGATAAAGCACAACGGGTTTTGGCCCTCTCCAATCACACATCCAACAAGCCCAGCCTTTCAAAATGGCCCCATGCATAATTTGCGTGAATAATGCAATGAATATTTTCCGGCAAAAATCCAACAAACCGGGAGGCTGCGTACCATGCGCCCCTATAAGTATCGCCGCTTACCGTATGCGATTCGCAGCCGCCAATACCAGAACAGGAATTCCAGCACTATCACATGGACCTCATAACCGAGGTCCGGGACTGAGGCCAGGATGCTCTTATGCCACGGAGTAAACGCCGCGGCCGGGAATATGAACCGCCGCCAATGCTCCGCCTTCTCCGTCCGGAATGAGCAGGAGCACCAGCGGGATTTGTCTTTGGCTTCCCAATGCTTCATAAAGCCAATTCCCCCTGCTTCCCGTTTGGCCGGCATTCCTCGCATCCCCATCGGCCGGTTCTGACGGCCTCGATAGTCACCTGATGCACGTTCTCGCCAGCAGCGATCCATTGCTGAACCTCTCTTATAAGGCCCTTGGCCGGGCATGCTGGATCTACGAGCGCAACCGCTGCAAAACAGCCGCACGGTTTGATTATTGCGTAAGTCCGCTCTGCCATTATGTCACCCTCACCTTGGCCCTCTCCCTCGGGGGGAGGGAACCTCTTCGTTGCATTTGCGCGAGCGGTCCTCGGACCATTTTCCCGACATCGGGAAAATGGTCCGAGGATGCTTTCCCAGGGCCGCCAGGACCCATCATATGGGAGTTTTTGCGGGAGGGGTGCGGGGAGGGAGCTTCTTGCAAGAAGCTTCTTCCCCGCATCTTGCCTGCGCCCCCTACGGGCGACCGCCGGTCGCCCCTACAAGGGCACGGCATGCCTCGCCCCTACATGGCCCGCAGCGCATGTCCGGCGATCTGGGCGTCAGGGACCTCGAAGAGACCCTGGCGCCCCAGGAGATGCCAGGGCGCCTCGAAGGCCCTTGGGTCCTCGAATTGCCATGCTCTCCGGCCGGGACTGAAATTCCCGAGCTGCAATTCCGTTTGAGC
>Ga0172370_10001049_pt1 | contig 43187 bp, 42 predicted proteins | sample LakKiv5m_FD_114538 | JGI IMG/M metagenome (GOLD analysis project Ga0172370, IMG submission 114538) | Freshwater microbial communities from Kabuno Bay, South-Kivu, Congo - kab_022012_11.5m | ecosystem: Environmental > Aquatic > Freshwater > Lake | place: Democratic Republic of the Congo...
AGGCAAGTTCGCTTCCCGATACAAACAGCGCTCCTCCGCCGTTAAGAAAAGCTTTAACCTTTGTTTGCTCCGCGGAACTAAAAGTTTCGTCCGCTGTACTTTCGTCTCCGAGTATGTAATCGGCAATTTGATAATCCGGTAATTTAAATAGTCCATCAAGAATGGCGTCGTTTGTTGCTGAAACGAATGCCGCGCGATTTGCAGCGAGAGCACTTGCATGCTGCCGGACAAAATCAAAAGTATTTCCCGTTGAAGTCCGGTCAAAACCATTCACAATGATTACGGAGATAAAGGGGGCGGCGGTTGGAATTCCAGCGAGCACTTCTGACTGTGCCGATTTCCCCGACATGTTTACAGCTTCAATTTTAAAAAAGTAAAGTGAATCGGTTTGCAAACCGGAAAGAGAAATATCACCGGCGGGAAAGGAAATCGGTGAATCGAAATTTTTTCCATTTTTGCTGAGATAAACGTTATACGTTAAGACAGAAGCATCGTGCTTTATCTTTATAAGAAGTTTATCTTCTGCTTCTGGAATCACTCCAAACGATTTTGGTTTTGCGGGAATGTTGGTATCTACAAGATAACTTGGTTGAGACATCGGTGCAGATTCGTTATCTATAAGTTTGTAAAGCACTCCATCTGCTAGAACTGTCTTGAGATTGTTAACGGCATTATCAATTACCATTTCGGTATTTAGTAAACGGATACCATGGCTGTAATCAACATAGCTGTTGATGTGAATATTGGTGAGCGGTTGAATCGGCGCGCCATTCAATTGATGCCATCCGTAAATTACAACATGGTTTGGTCTCGCGGGATCAACGATAAGATAGCTGAGTACGACATCTTTTTTAATGCCTCCGACAAGTTGTCCCAGCGTCGCACCTGCAGAATTTCGCTGTGTTTCAATCGCTTGATTATGCTCAATAAATTTTGGTACTAGTGAATTTGCATCTCCAACCGGAGTGTACGTCACCGGCTCCAATTTAATTTCTGCATGCGAGTAAATATCGTCTACAAGGGAAGCTGTCGGCATAACAGCACCGAATAAGTCGGCAAGCTTTTGTGCGGTTATTGGTCCCATGGGAATTCGGCAAAAATCTGAATCCGAACCGATGCACAGATAATCGGGCATAACTTCGTACGAGCATATATGCGATGTTCCATTCGCGTCTTTATATGTTCCGGAAATTTTCTTCAGTGTCCTCATAAAATCAGGAAGGTTTCCGAGAGAAAGCTGATTATAAATTTCAACCTCGCGCTGCTCAAATGTTAAATTCATTACCTGCTGCATAAATTGAGAACCGGAAAGAGCGTTGGAAGGGCGGGGAGGAATGGATAAAATTTTTGGAAGCACAGCAGCATCTTGAACAAAATTACTGTACGCTCGCGAGCCGTAATAAACATAACCGGCTCCTTCATCAAGAGTGCCGGAAACCATTCCTTGAATAAAACCATTCAACTCGACTTGTACGGTATGAAGAATTAATCTGTCGGGATTTTGTTTCAGTAAAAATTTTATTCTTCCGTTGAGTGCCGTATATTTTATGAATTGGGCATTTTCTTCATCGGTGAACTGAAATGCTGTTTCAAGATATTTCTTCATCATTTTGCTGCGATACCATGTCCCTCCGGTTGCGCTTACTACCGGTTGACCATTGTAAAGCGCTACGCTGTCATTGTAAGCCAGTACGCTTAGAAAATGAGTTGATGAAGCATTCAACCATGTAAGTAGTTTTGCGCCGTAACCGTCATCGTAATTGTAATCGCTATCGAGAAAAGAAATACGTTTAATTTCATCTGGAATTTCCGAAACACCATCGAGATACCCGAAGGTAAAACTTCCGCCGCCGCTATGTCCTGTTAAAACAACAAACGGATTGTATGCGGTAAAAATATTTTTTACGTAAGAAACCAAACCGTTAATCAGTGCGGGATTGTTTGGATACTTTGCTCTCCACGAAGGCCAACTTTTCTGTGCTGTCTCCAGGTAAACGGTTACAATATTATATTCCGAAAAATTATTTCGTAAAAATCTTGTTTGCGCGCCGATGTGTTGAATATCGTAATGCCAGTCATCCCCCGCAGCTAATTTCTTCCCGATAGTTTGTTCAATGGTATTTCCGTTGGGAAGCGCGAACAGCGCAAGTTCCGTCGGTTTTGCAGGATCGAATGCATCAATTGAAGGAGCGTTGATAAAAACTCTTATCTCAGGTTCATACCGGAACGTACAAATCTGTTCATTGAAATAAGGACTAACAACAAATCCGGAAAGTTTTTTCCCGGCTGAATTTTAAGGAGAACGACTCTTTGAAGAGTTCGGCAATGAAGAATGAACGAGTACAACAAAGGCAAGGAGGACAGAAATCACGCTATGTTTCATCATAGAACTTCCGTTTAATAAATACATTGGTACGGCAAAAGTACAAAATAACTTTTGAAATATTCCACCGTTTATATAATTCACGTTCGGAATATAAAAAAAGCCGCAAGCATTGCCCGCGGCTTCTTATGGAGTTTATATGAACGAGCTATTTCAGAAGAACTAATTTTTTTACCGATGAAAATCCGGTGTTGGTTTGAAGTTGATAGAAATAAACTCCGCTCGCGAGTGTTCGTTCTGCGGTATTCGTATTAAATGGAATATCGTAACGTCCTGCTTCTTGTTCTTTATTCACTAACTCAAGAACTTGATTCCCAAGAAGGTCAAATACTTTTAGAGAGACTTTGCTTTTCACAGGAAGTGAATAATGAATGGTTGTTGTCGGATTAAACGGATTCGGATAGTTTTGCTCCAAACTGAATTCTTGAGGAACTCCGAGGTATACTTCAACTTCGTCACTGTATTTGAATGTACCGTCGTTATCAATTTGTTTTAATCGGTAAGCGAATTTTCCAATGGCTATTCTGGTATCAGTGAACCGGTACGATTTAAACGAGTTGCTTGTTCCATTACCGCTAACAAATCCAATTTTACTCCATTCGGTGATGTCACCTTTTCCGCCTTCATTTACTATTTTTCGTTGTACTTCAAAACCATAATTATTCAATTCGGTCGCCGTCCTCCATTTTAACAAGACGGATGTTCCAATAGCAGAAGCGGTGAACGAAGTTAATTCAACAGGAAGATTTCCACTCTGAGTATCTTGGCTATAAAGACCCGTCCCGGTTCCGACTAAGAGCGCGTCATAATAAAGAACATTGATTTGTGTTCCGGCGGGATAAGTGTAACCGGATGTCCAAGATGAAGCGGCTTTCTGCATGTAATAAATTTGATTATCTACCGCAACGAATATAGTGTCGGCGCCAAACGAACCCGCCCGTCCGTATTTGTAAAAGCCGGGTGAGGAAGTCGGAAATCCTGAAGTTGTAAGTGTTGTCCAAAGATTTGTCCCTGCAACATCTTTATAATACGCTATCGGGTGATTTGTGGTTGCATCTGTTCCCACGGCAAAAATGGTATCACCGGAAACAAACACATCGATAATCGTTGCCGTAATTGGGTAACCAACCGCTGTGTACGCAGCATCGAAATCATTTCTCACCGTCCAACTGCTTCCGCCCCATTCCGCGCGATAAACACTTCGGGCTCTGTTTGCAATTGCAACAGATGTGTCATAGTTTACTCCAATATACGCAACGGGATTTGGTCCTTCATTTGAAAAGACAATGTCGTACACATCTGCGTCATCATACCCTGATGATGCGTGGAGGAGTTGTTGATTCCATGAAGACCCTGCATCGGTTGAGTAGAAAAATCCTCCTTGTGAAGTTCCGTCAATATAATATCCCGCGGTTACAAGATTTTCGTTTGTCGGACATACCTCAATTGCCTCAACGCGGGATTGTGATGAATAAGAATAAGGCGCATTTTCTGCAGTGAATACTTGGGTCCAATTTGTGCCGGAGTCGGTTGTTTTGTACACACGGACGTTACCGACGTAAGCGGTATCATCTTTGTCGTTGTTCATTTCTGCGGAATAGTAAGGGGACCCATCACCATTGGGAAACATTGCGTTTGTCCATGTTGGCGACGTGGTAAAATTGGACACTTTTCGAATACCTGCTTTTGATGCAAGCCAAGCCCAGATTTTATTTGAAGCCATATCAAAATCATTTACTTGAACCGCTTCTACTCCGTTGTCAATTTCAAATAAAATACTGCCGCCGTTTTTTGTAGCGCCAATTCCCTGATCAGTTGTTACATAAACGATTTGATTATTATTCGGATCAACGAAAAGTGTACCATCGTTTGGATGAGTTTCAAACGATACGTTTCCATATTCACTCCAACTTCCGAAACCACTTCCCGTCGTGTAGGTTGCGTAGGCTTTTGTAAAGCAGACGGTATATGGGGAAGAACTTCCGGCAAATGAAAAATTGGGACCGGCAACGCCGCCAATTGAAGTTGTGCCTCCTACCCATGTAGTCCCATCGTCAGTTGAAGCTTGCACATATTTGTTAGCATTGTCGTCACCGCCGATAAAGAGTGATCCATCCGGACCGATACCAAATGCCGCCCAATGTGTTACCGATGCCGACACGGTTCCAAGAGTGAGAGGACTAAAAGTTGTTGTACCACTTAACGCGTTATAATTGTCTGCCGATTTATAAATTGCCGGTGATGTGGCGATATCCGTAATATAGATTTTACTGTTTGAAGGATTTATTTGGATGACGGGGCTGGTAGGAGTTGCTCCAAGGGCAATACTCCCGGTTGAAGAAACTACCGTATCTCCGGACGCATTAAGCTGTGCATAATAGAAAAAGCTTCCTTTAATATAAAAGAGATAGTCACCGTAAATAACAAATGCGGATACCGGGGCATTCACAACTGTGGTTACCGTACTGCCGGTATAAATTGTTTTATCAATATTATTGTTGTACAAGAAAAACAAGTATCCGGAAGATTGATGCGCGTAAATTTTTGAAATCCCGCTACCATATCCATCATCATCTCCTAAGCCCGGCATCACGGTAAAACTTCCAAAAGATTCCGACGCAGGTGTTGTTGTAACATCTGCATAAAAAACTGAGTTAGCGCTTTCGGTTGCTATGTAAATTTTGCTTGTGTTCGCGCCGGTAGAAACAACGGATATCCCATTTATTCTTCCGCCATAAACAGCATTTACACTTGGTGTTGAAAGTTGCGCGTGCAAATCCGCTAACCAGAGCGATACGAAAAACATAATTGCAAAAATGTTTTTCAGTTGGTAAGTCTTTTTCATGATTGTTCCTTTTAAGTTTTGCTGGTGAAAACTAAAAAGAAGAACAAAGGCAATTCTCACACGAAAGTGTGAAACTGTTTTTTCGGATGAGTTAAATCACAAATGAAATTAAGAGGAGGGATGGATTATTTATTGTTTAAGTATTTCAGTACTGCTTCCGTTGAGGAGCGGACTTGCAATTTTTCATAAATGTTTCTTAAATGACTTCGAACCGTTTCAATCCCAATAAAAAGCGAATCGGCAATCTCCTTATACCGTTTGCCTTTGGCTAAATGTTCAAGGATTTCCCACTCCCTTTCGGTTAGTGCGGCTTTTACTTCGTTTTTCTTTGGGGTTGCTACAAACGATTTCACCACCATCCGGGCAATCTGCATTGACATGGGTGATCCGCCCTCATGAGCTTCTTTTATTGCGGAGAGAAGTTTTTCTTTTGTGGTACGTTTCAGCAGGTAACCTATTGCACCGCTTGCGAGTGCTTCGAATACTTTTTCACTATCCTCATACATGGTAAGCATAATTATTTGCGAGGATGGTAACTGCGGTTTTAATTTTTTTACACACGAGATTCCGGATTCATCCGGCAGGTTGATATCCATCAGAATAACATCCGGCTTTAAACTTGGAAGTTCTGCCAAGGCTGAAGCTGTATCCGCGCATCTTTTCATACAATAAAATTCTTCCGTTTCATTTAAAAGAATTTCAAGACTTTCCGAGATCTCTACTTTATCTTCAACTATGGCTACTGATATTTTCTTCATTTTTTTTACGGGAACTTCGAATAAAATTTAGTGATTCCGTTTCAACTGCTCCTAACACAAACGTGTGAAATTATGAGAAGGGGAGCTTTATTTCAATTGTTGTTCCTTTCCCTTCACTCGAATGAATAAGTAAGGACCCCTTAACATCTTCAATTCTTTTCTTCATGTTTGCTAATCCGTTGCTAAATTCTGTTTCTTCGGATGGTCTAATTCCTTTTCCATTATCTTCAACAAAAAGAAGAAAGAAGCCGTGATTAATTACTGTTTTGAAGCGTAACAAATCTGCCCCGGAGTGTTTGATGACATTGGTAACCGCTTCCTTTATAACGAGAAAGAGATTATGCCGTAATTCGGAGTGAAGCAACACATCAGGAATCTCATCCGGGATATTTAATTTTAATTGAATGGTAGTGGGGGAAAGATATTCTTCTAAAAATTCTATAAAGTAAAAAATAGTTTTCTCCAGCGTATCATTCTTCGGGTTTACTGCCCAAACGATTTCATCCATCGTGGCCGCTAAGCTTCTGCTTGTGCCGGAGATTGATTCAAGATCGTGTTTAAGTTGAGCAGGATTTTGCAAATTTCTTTTAGCCAAATCACTCATCAAGGTAATTTTTGTGAGCGTTGCACCAAGTTCGTCGTGCATATCTTTTGAAATTCGCATTCGTTCGCGCTCAAGTGCGGCTTCCATTTCAATTTTTTGAACTTTGCGCCGGTACTTTCTTTTGTAAAAGTTAACTAAGTATGCCGTGAAAAGAGATAACAAGAAAAGTGTCGCCAAACTTTGAAACCAAAATGTCTGCCAAAAATAGGGATGAATCGTAAAATGAATTTCAGCGGCGATTGGGCTTTCCGTTCCATCCGGTAAGACAGCTTTTACTTTAAATGTATATTTGCCGTGCGGTAAATGAGTGAAAAAAGCCTGCCGTCTATGTCCGGCAGACATCCATTCATAATCGATGCCTTCAAGCATGTATTTAAATTTTAGAAATTCACCTTCCGAATATGAAATCCCGCCATAATTAATTTGAATAGTTTCAGTACTTGGATCTAGTTCGTCCAGTTTTTCTTTTGCAATCTCTTTATTGTTCACCGAAATATCATCAATAAAAACTCCGGGTTTTTTGTCGGACTGTTTCAAAATCTCCGGGTCTATAATTACCACGCCTTCATTTGACGGCGCATAAATTTTTCCCGATTGCGCAATGCAACCGGCATTATCTGCAACGGCATTAAACTCGTCACTAAGCATGCCGTCCTTTTTCCCAAGGAGTTTAAAAAATAATTTTTCGGCCTTGCCGGAAGCGACATCATTAAGATTTTTTTTTGTAAAAGTGAAAATTCCTTGTTCGGAGGTGGCCCAAAAATTTCCTTTCTTATCATACAAAAGTTTTTTAATAGTATTTGAGTACAGACCGTTTTTGTCGTTAAAGTTGAAAATCTTCTCATCTTTAATTCTACTGATGCCGGATACGCTTGTTGCCACCCAGATGGTTCCATCTTCATCTTCAATTATTGAATTGATAATATTATTTGCCAAGCCGTCTTTATCTGAAATTGTCTTGAGAATTTTTCCGCCGAGTGAGACGACACTTATACCACCGCCGGAAGTGCCTACCCAAAAATTATGATTTCTATCTTCACACAGGCAGGCTACAAAGTCACTTGCCAATCCTTGTGCCTTGTTGATGAAAGTAGGTTTTCCATCACTGAAAAGAACCACCCCGGCTCCATTTGTCCCGATCCAAAGTGTTCCGAGTTCATCAAATTTTAAAGAGCGGATGTAATTCACCCGGAGCGTTTTTCTGTTAGCCACTAAAACGAGTTTATTATCTCGCAGAGTAAAAAGTCCCTGCATCCGAGAACCCAGAAACATAGTTCCCTTAACATCTGTTGCCCAAGCATGAATCGCTAAATCGGAAAATTGACTAATAAATTTTTTGCATTCTCCAGTTTGTTCGTTGTAGGTGGCCAGTCCACTGTTTGTGCCGATCCAAAGCAATCCGCCGGGTGCTTGGTAAATTGTTCTGATGTTATCATCGGTAAGCGCATTGCTCTTACTGAGCATTTTCACTTTGTTCTGTTTTAAGAAGGATAACCCGTCGGTGAGGCTGCAAATCCAAACACCTGTTTTTGTTATCAGGACTTGCGAAATATCATCTGAGGATAAAATATTTTGACTATTGAGGTGAGTTACTTGGTTTCTAGATACTACAAAGATTCCATAGCTATTGGTGGAAATCCACAAGTTGCCGTTTCCGTCTTCATCAATATGGTTTATGGTCATTCCTTTTAAAAAATCAAATCGAACTTCTCTTTCAAAGACTTTCCCTGTGAAAGTGAAAATTCCATCGTGCGTGCCGGCAAGTAAAATTCCTTTTGAACCTATGAAAAGATTTTCAACCGGAGAGTTATGAGGCAACGGGTACTTGAGTATTTTATTCTTATCAAGAAGATTTATTCCTTCATCATACGTTCCGATCCATAAACGATTGTTTTTATCAAGGAGAAGAGAATGAATGTCATTGCTGCTTAATCCATTTTCTTTTTTTAAAACGGAAAATTTTTTGTTCTCGTAGATGTTTAGCCCGCCACCAAATGTCCCGATAAACATTTTGTTTCGATGTGGTTCAGCGAAGGAACTGGGATGGTTGAGAGTCAGTCCATCAGATTCCGACAACCGGGTAAAATGATTATTCGACATTCGTAAGAGACCGGCTCCGCCGTTTGTAAACCAGAGTGAACCGGAAGAATCTTTGAACAAGTCTGCAGCTATGTTAGCTTTTATTTCAGGAGTATTTCCGGCAGTAAAAGTTTTAAATTCTCGCCCGTCAAACCGGACGAGTCCATTGCTGGTTCCAATCCAAAGGAAGTCGTCATCTCCAAGGAGAATATTATAAAGAGTGTTTGACGGGAGTCCGTCATTCTTTGTCCAATTTTGAACCGAGTAGTTTGCGTGAAGTGATGAGCCCGAACCTTCAAATTTGAATTGTGCATGGGCAGAAGAAAAAAGCTGAATGAAGATAAAGAGAAAAATATATTTTATGATTTTGCGCATCTGCTAGATACTGTGCTTTCACTTTATATCAAAAGTGTTTCACCTTCACTTTTAGCAACAACAACCGCTCCACAGGTATCTCCGAGAACGTTCACCATTGTTCGAAGCATATCCAAAATTCTGTCAACGGCGAGAATCAACCCCAAACCTTCAAGAGGGAGACCAACGGCGGTGAGAATAACGGAAATCATAACGAGCCCTGCCATCGGAATTCCCGCAGCGCCAATTGATGCAAGCAAAGCTGTTGCCACAACAATAATCTGTTCAAAAAAACCTAAATGAATGCCATATGCTTGTGCAATAAACATAGCGGCAACACATTCGTAAAGTGCTGTGCCGTTCATGTTAACTGTTGCGCCTAAAGGAAGAACAAAGCTGGTTATCTTGTTAGAAACTCCGTCGTTAAACTCTACAGCTTCCATGGTTAATGGAAGCGTGGCATTTGATGAAGCTGTAGAAAATGCAGTCAGTATAACCGTAGACATATTTTTGTAGTGCTTGAAAGGACTTGCTTTCCCTACATATTTTACAATCAATGGGAGCGTTATAAATGAATGAAAAATTAATCCGGATATTACCACGAGTGAGTATAATCCAAGTCTACCGAAAACAGGTAAAATATTGGAGGCATTTTGGGCAACAATTTCTGCCACTAATCCAAGTATGCCAAGCGGAGCAAACTTTACCACAAACATGGTCATCTTCATCATTACTTCAAAAATATTATTGAAGAGATCCGAGAGTTGAGTCCTTGGTTTTTCTTCAAGTTTTAAAATGAAAAATCCAAAAAGAATGGCGAAAAAAATAACGGAGAGAACATCCCCGTTGGTGAATGCAGTAAAAATATTTTTCGGAACAATGTTTATTAAAGTGTCGCCAAATGAATTTCTTGCGGCTTCTAACCCTTCTACTTTTTGTGTGAAATTAAGTTCAGCCCCAACTCCAGGTTGAACCAGATTTACGAAAAAGAGTCCCGTGACAATAGCAAGCAAACTGGTAATAATGTAATACGAAAATGTTTTTAGACTTATTCTGCCGAGGTCTTTTCCGCTTTTTAAATTAGATACTCCGGAAATCATTGAGCTGAAGATGAGAGGCACTACAACCATTTGTAATCCCCGCAAAAATATTTTTCCCATCCATGAAACATACAAAGTGTAGGGAGTGAGGAGTAAACCGTACAGTACTCCAACAACTAATCCGATTAATATTTGCCAATGTAGTTTTATTTTTGGCATGCGAGAGACCTCTTTAAATTAGAATCAAAAAAAATATGAGGAGAATGCACTTCTCTTAAAAGTAAATTTAAGAAAAAAACTTGTGTTAAAAAGAAGATGAGGCAGTATTCAGGTCAAAAATTTTTCTCAGTTCAAAAATTGCTACGCCATACGCCACGGCAACGTTCAGCGATTGCTTAATCCCGTACTGAGGAATTTCGATTGCAAAGTCACATACATCAAGTAATTTTTGGGAAACTCCGGTAATTTCATTCCCAATAATTAAACAAAGGGGAAATTCATTTGCTGAAACTTCGTAATACATTTTTGGCTTGGCTGTTAATTCCAAGGCGCAGATGTTATAACCTTGCTCTTTCAGTTGTTCGATTGCGTGTAATGGCTCTTTAGTACACTCCCACACAATACTGTTTGTTGAGCCAAGTGCGGTTTTCAATATTTCTTTATTTGGCGGATGAGGTGTATAACCGGTGAGGATAAGTTTTTCAATCATCACCCCGTCGGACGTGCGGAACACGGAGCCGACATTATACGTACTTCTAATATTATCGAGCAAAACCGTAACAGGTAATTTTTTCACCTCGTGGAGCGTTTCGATGGTGCTTCTGTTTTGTGAATTTTCGTCGTGTGAGAGTTTCTTCATAAAAGTCACTTAAATTTTACCGCCAGTTGACCGCATGCCGCGGCGATATCATCCCCTTGCGTGTCGCGCACCATCACCGTTGCGTTCCTGTCACGTAAGATTTGAACAAATTCATCAAAACGATGCTGTTCCGTTGGCACCAGCGCTGCCGAAAAGCCCTTTGGGTGCATATGCTGAAGTGAGTTAAAAGGGATTACATTTATCTTAGAAGGAATTTTCTTAACTAATTTCAACAATGCCGAAATATCCTCGTCCCGGTCGTTCACATTTTTCAGCATGATATATTCAAACGTAATTCTTGTTTTGGTTTTCTTCGCGAAATAAGAAACCGCTTCAAGATTTTCTTTTAAAGAGTACTTCTCGTTTATCGGCATGATCATTGAACGAGTAGATTCAAAACACGAATGAAGCGAGAGAGCTAATTTTGCTTTTAAACCGGAGTCGGCAAGCTCTCGTATTTTCGGCGCGATACCGGCTGTTGAAACAGTAATCTTTTTTAAACTTATTCCTTTGGTTAACGACTCGGCAAATATTTTTAATGAATTAACCGTCGATTGATAATTCAAGAGCGGTTCTCCCATTCCCATATAAACAATATTTGTAATTTCACGTTCGGAATGTTGTTGAGCCAAAAGAAATTGATCAAAAATTTCTCCGGTGGTGAGATTTCTTTTATATCCCATTAAACCCGTGGCACAGAACTTACAATCCAGCGGACAACCGACCTGTGTTGAAATGCAAAGCGTATTTCTTTTTGCATCGGGAATGATGACTGATTCAATAACTCTTCCGTCGCCGGTTTTAAAAATCAACTTTTTCGTTCCGCTAGCGGAGGTTTCTGCCGCCACAAAAGTTAGCGTGAGTAAATCGAATTGTTCTTGCAGCTTTGTGCGAAGCGGTTTCGAGATATTTTTCATCTCTTCAAAATCAACTGAACCGTAATTGTACATCCAATTGAAAACCTGGTGAGCCCGGAATTTTGCCTCACCCATTTCGAGGAACACCTGCAGCAATTCCTCTAACGTTAATCCTTTTAAGTATGTTTTTTTGACGGTCATTTCACTTGCAATTTTGACTTGCAATATACCGAAAATCGGCGGGGGAGGGAAAAATCATCTTTGAAAAAGTTGCCTAAATTGAAAGAAGGAAGTAAATTAAAACAAACAATTTTATACCTTAAGAAACACCACAAGTGTTTTTCTTCATCCAATAACTAAAGGATTATTATGAACTTCGAATTCACAGAAGAACAACTCATGATTCAGCAGACTGCAAAAGAGTTTGCCGAAGCCGAAATTGCCCCCTCCTCAATTGAACGCGATATCAACGCGGAATTCCCAACGGAAATAATTAAAAAACTTGGCGAACTTGGGTTCCTCGGTATGATGGTTTCTCCGGAGTACGGCGGTGCAGGTCTCGATACGGTAAGTTATGTTTTGGCGATGATGGAGATTTCCAAAGTTGACGCGAGCTGCGGTGTGGTTATGTCGGTAAACAACTCGCTTGTTACGTGGGGATTGGAATCGTATGGAACAGAATTTATCAAGCAAAAATATTTGACTCCGCTTGCGAAAGGAGAAAAACTTGGTGCTTTCGCTTTATCAGAACCTGAAGCCGGAAGCGATGCGACCAATCAACATACACTCGCTAAACGTGATGGAGATTTTTTCCTTATAGATGGAATTAAAAATTGGATAACCAATGGGAAATCTGCCGACTACTATTTGGTAATGGCGCAGACCGATGTGGGAAAGAAACATAAAGGTATTACAACGTTCGTTGTTGAAAAGGGAACAGAAGGTTTTGAGCACGGAAAAAAAGAAGACAAACTCGGAATAAGAAGTTCTGATACTTGTTCACTGACGTTTACAAACTGCAGAGTTCCGAAAGAAAATATTGTTTGGGAAGAAGGCAAGGGATTCAACTTTGCGATGAATACTTTAAATGGCGGCAGAATCGGTATCGCCGCTCAAGCGCTTGGGATTGCCGTCGCCTCGCTTGAAGCGTCAATAAATTACGCGAAACAACGCAAAGCATTTGGCACGGAAATCGCCAATCATCAGGCAATACAATTTAAAATTGCCGAAATGGCGTCGAAGGTTGAAGCTGCAAAATTACTCACCTTTCAAGCGGCGGCACTAAAAGACGCTCATAAACCATTTGTAAAAGAATCCGCCATGGCAAAATATTACGCTTCAAAAATTGCGGTTGAATGCGCATTAGAAGCGATTCAAATTCACGGCGGGTATGGATACGTGAGAGAATATTTAGTTGAACGCTATTTGCGTGACGCAAAGATTACTGAAATTTATGAAGGGACAAATGAAATTCAACGGATTGTGATTGCGCGAAGTTTACTGAGTGAACATTGAAATACTTTTTACTCTTCATCTTGATTTCTTATAGTGGTTTTGCGCAAACCGATTGGCAGCGGTGGGAAAAATCCGAAGCTTCCTACGCTCCGGAAAGAAAACCGGTTGAGCGATCATACAGAATTGACGGGAGTAATCCGGTAAATGTTTTCCTGAAAGGAGCCGCCGTTTCTTATTGGGTTTTTGTTTCGGATGTGGACGGGGACAACTGTCCGTTCACGCCTTCTTGCTCCTCCTTTTTTCTTGAGTCGGTAAAAGAATCAAACATAATCCAAGGGACACTCTTGTTCGCCGATAGGTTCACGCGTGATTTTAATGTCTTTAACAGAAACGATTATCACGTAACCCGATTCGGAAGACTTGACGATCCTCCTGAAAAATATTTGGTCACGATTCCTTCACATAAACTTCCGTGAAACGCACTGCGGTTTTCGTTGCGATAATGTTAAGTATGGCTTCCTCTTTATTTTGCCAGGAAGCCTCGCTCCTAACTAATCAAAACAGAAAACTCTTTGCTGCCTACCTTTTCGAAAACCGTGATTATCTTCGGGCCGCCGAGGAATACACTTTCATGAATGCTCAAGAGCAGAATGACACGCTCCTCTATAATGCGGGTCTTTGTTACTTTAAGATGGCAGAATTTGAGAAAGCGAATGCTATGCTTTCTTCTTTGTCCAACCAAAAATTTCAAGAACGTACAAGACTTCTTCAACTAAAAATTGCATTGATGCAAAAGAGTTCTGCGCTCGACTCACTTTCGCATCCCGAATTTTATCCGACCCCGGAGATTAACCAAACTTATAAACGATTGAGTATCCTTAATCAAATCCTGAACGGAACAATTGAAAGCCGCGCAACAATCGAACAAAATTTTAATAGAGAAGATGTTAGCTCACTTCAAAATTTTAATAATTCATTTGCTCATCCGAAGAAAAAGAGTCCGGCGGCGGCGGCACTTTTATCCGCATTGATACCCGGTGCCGGAAAAATCTACACGGGAAACTATGGCGACGGTGTAACCGCGTTTTTAGTTACCGGGTTGTTCGCTTATTTAACGGTGGAAAATGTTTACCATGGGCATCCATTTAGGACGTGGTTGTTTGGGAGTCTTGCGGCGTTTTTTAACGCCGGGAATATTTATGGTTCCTTTATTTCGGCTAGGAATTATAACGTTGAAAACGCTCATCACCTGGAAAATGATTACGATACTTACCTCAATGAAAGGGATTATTTCGTTCCAAAAGAAATTGAGGAACCTTTTAAATGAGACGGTTTTTCACTTTCATCTTTTTATTAACCTCACTTCTATCAGCTCAACCGGAACTGAAAACTCATTTGGCGTACGCGTCGTTACTGTACAATCAAGAAAAATATTTTGATGCCGTTACTGAAGCGAAACGTGTGGAGTTTTTCGATTCCACAAAACAGTTTGCTTTTGAAACCAACTTCTTAATAGCGCAAAGTTACAAGCGCGGGAATAAACTTTCAGACGCGGCAGTGTATTTTACGAAAGCGGAAATCAATGCAAGAAATCAGCAAGAATTCCTCCAATCTAAAATTGAACAGATAAAAGTCAATATTCTGCGAAGAGCTTTTACACAGGTGAACAACCAACTCGACAAATTGGAAAGCGATTCCCGTTTCTCCGGTGATTCATCCGCATTCAAATACTGGCGTGGTTGGAATTATCTCTTTAACGATGAATGGGAAAAAGCCTCAGAACTTTTTGGAGAAAATGATTCGACAGCACAATTAAAAATCCTTTGCGAACAAGTGCAAAAAAAGAAATATTCAGTTAGTTTTGCTAAGGGGCTTTCGGTTGTTTTACCCGGCGCCGGACAATTTTACACCGGCAACTATTTTAGCGGAATCCTTTCCTTAGGCTGGAATGTCCTTTGGGGATATGTAACCGTGAAAGCATTTAACGCCGAAAGAACATTCGACGGAATGGCAATTGGAAGTTTGTTGTGGCTCCGTTTTTATAACGGTAATTTGACAAACGCGGAAAAGTTTGCTAAAGAACGTAATGAACAAGCGTCGGATGAAGCGCTGCAATTTTTACAAAAAAATTATCAAGGACCAAAACCGTGAAATTAAATGATGATAAAATTCGAGAACTTTCTATCCAAGCAATTGAAGAACTTGGGCCAAATGCTTCACACGATGCCGTGAAAAAATTGGTTGAAGAAAAAATTAGAAATCCTGAAGGAATCCCCGAAGGTGTCATACAAGAAAATTCCGGAAGAGTTATCTTAACCTCATTCGGATTGAACGCACCCGGCGTTGTTAGCTCTATTTCTACTGCATTAAGCGATGCGAAGTGTGATATTCTCGATATCTCTCAAAAAATTATGCAGGAATTCTTTACCATGATTATGATGATTGATATTACCAATTCCCCGAAGGACATCAAAGACCTTCAAGAAATTATGAAGAATATTGCTGAAAAGTTAAAAGTGAAAATCTATTTGCAGCATGAAGATGTTTTTAGATTTATGCATAGAATATAAACCGGTTGGGTGCCATGAAATATTCTTATTTACTATTACACTGGAATTAAAAGAATGCCATACGAATTTGATGAAATTTTAGAAACGATCAAGATGACGGAAATCGAGCATTTCGATATCCGTACGGTTACCATGGGTATTAGTCTTCGCGATTGTGCCGATCGGAATATTGCAATCACTACACAAAAAATTTATGAAAAAATTCTGCGTTACGGAGGTAACCATGTAAAAAACGCTCGCGAAGTTGAAAGGCAATATGGAATTTCCATCGCGAACAAAAGAGTTTCCGTTACTCCGATTTCAATTATCGGAGATGCTTTCCATGCAGAAGATTTTTTGAAAATTGCCGAAACACTCGATAAAGCCGCAACCGAAATCGGTATAGACTATATTGCCGGATATTCCGCATTGGTGCAGAAAGGATTTACCAACGGTGAGCGGGAGCTGCTCAAGTCGATTCCGGAAGCGCTTTCAAAAACTCAAAAAGTTTGTTCAAGCGTGAATGTAGCCTCAACAAAAGCAGGCATCAACATGGACGCGGTGAACTTGATGTCTCAAATAATTAAAGAGGTTGCCGAAAAAACCGCTGCGGGTGATTCGGTCGGCTGTGCTAAACTTGTAGTCTTTTGTAACGCAGTTGAAGATAATCCCTTTGTTGCCGGAGCTTTCCACGGTGTAACCGAACCGGAAGTAGTTTTAAATGTTGGCATCAGCGGACCCGGTGTTGTCCTTGATGCAATTAAATCATCGGGTGGAGTTGATTTTCAATCTCTTTCCGAAGTAATAAAGAAAACAGTTTTTAAAATTACCCGCGCAGGCGAACTTGTCGGAAGAAAAGTTGCCGCGAAGAATAATATTCCCTTTGGCATTGTTGATATTTCATTAGCTCCAACTCCGGCGGAAGGGGACAGCATCGCTGATATATTAACTGCAATGGGTTTAGAAGATGTGGGTGCACCCGGTACAACTGCGGCACTTGCTATGTTGAATGACGCCGTAAAAAAAGCCGGGTTGATGGCAAGTTCTTCTGTCGGTGGAATGAGCGGAGCGTTTATTCCTGTTAGTGAAGACGCCGGCATGATTCGAGCGGTTGAACGAGGAAATCTTTCCCTCGAAAAACTTGAAGCGATGACAGCGGTGTGTTCGGTTGGTTTGGATATGATTGCCGTACCCGGAAATACTCCCGCTGAAACCATTGCGGGAATATTGGCTGATGAATTCGCAATCGGAATGCTTAATGATAAAACCACCGCGGTTCGCATTATCCCTGCCGTCGGGAAAAAAGTTGGCGATTATGTGGATTATGGCGGATTGCTCGGCAGAGCCCCGATTATGCCTGTTCGAGAACTTTCGTCAAAATCATTTGTGCTGCGGGGAGGCAAAATTCCCGCGCCGATAAGAAGTCTCACAAACTAAAAAAACGTACCATTAGTGTTAATTCTCTCAAAAAATTTCTATTTTACCGACAGAATAATTTAGTTAGTAGCGAAAAGCTCAAACCTAATCAAAAAAAGAGGAAATGATGAAAAAAGGTCTACTCATTGGTCTTTCAATTGCGGGTGTAATCATTCTGGCTTTAATTGTCATGATCACGTGGGGCGTGAGATCGTATAATAACCTGGTTACCTTAAGTGAAGATGTGAATAAAAATTGGAGTCTAGTTGAAAATCAATACCAACGAAGAGCCGATCTCATTCCGAATTTGGTTAACACGGTAAAAGGCTATGCAAATTTTGAAAAACAAGTGTTAACCGATGTTACAAATGCAAGGGCCAACGCCAGCTCAATGAAAGTTACTCCGGAAGTTTTGAATGACCCTCAAGCTTTTCAAAAATTTCAACAGGTTCAGGGAGAACTTAGCGGGGCGCTCTCAAGATTACTGGTTACGGTAGAAAACTATCCTGAACTAAAAGCAAATGAAAACTTCCTCCAGCTTCAAGCTCAACTTGAAGGGACAGAAAACCGCATTTCCGTTGAACGGCGAAAATTTAACGAGTCGGTACAGCTCTATAATACAACCATTAAAAAATTCCCGACCGCAATCTTTGCCGGTATTTTTAATTTTAAGGATAAACAATACTTTCAAGCTACAGCCGGAGCTGAAAATGCGCCGAAGGTGGAGTTTTAGTTTACTATGAAAAAATTGTTGGTGTTCATATTGCTTTCTTTTGCTCTTGTCGCTAAGGCGGAAGATGAATTACCAACACTCAAGTTTCTTGCAACAGATTTAACCAATACGCTTTCCGCCGATCAAATTTTATCTTTAAACCGGACGCTTACTTATTTCCAGGATTCAACATCAAATCAGCTCGTCTTTTTGATGATTGCTACTACCAACGGCGATGCGGTTGAAGACTACGCAAATCAGGTAGCGCTTAAAAATAAAATTGGAACAAAGCAGAATGATAACGGAATTCTTTTTCTTGTTGTAAAAGATGATAAGAAAATTAGAATCGAAGTAGGCTACGGATTGGAAGGAGCGCTTCCTGATGCAATAACAAGTTCAATTATCCGAAATGAAATTCTTCCTTACTTTAAGAGCAACGATTACGCCGGCGGAGTTTTTGCCGGAGTCGATGCAATTATTAAAGCGACTGCCGGAGAATATAAAGCGGATGCGCGTTCGAGAAACAAAAACGGTTCTTCACTTTTTAAATGGCTCATTCCGCTTATCATTATTCTTACGTTATTCAGAAGAAAAAACCGTGGGATTTACCTTGGCGGCGGCGGATTTGGTTCAGGCTTTAGAAATACCGGGGGATTCGGTGGATTCGGAAGTTTTGGCGGATTTGGCGGAGGAGGTGGTGGTTTCGGTGGATTTTCAGGCGGCGGTGGTAGTTTTGGCGGCGGAGGCGCAAGTGGAAGCTGGTAAACTTACTGTTGAATCAAAAGCAGAAAGTTAGTAATTAGAGCAAAAAAAGCATTTTTCCCGGTGAATTTAGGTTTTTACTCTTTTTTATATTGTTTCGAAGGCGAAAAATCTTATTTTTGTGGGAGAATTTTATAAAGAAACAAATTTACTTTTATAAATAAATAACTACTCATTTTTAATCCTATATAAGTTCAAAAAGGAGAACCAATATGGCAATTAAAATAACTGAAGAATGTATCAACTGCGGAGCATGCGAGCCGGAATGTCCAAACACAGCCATCTACGAAGGCGGCGCTAATTGGAAATTGGGAAATCAATCTTTTGGTGCCGATGACGCATCACCGGATGGAAACTCTGGTTTTTTCTCGAACGATTTCTTTTACATCGTTCCTGATAAATGTACCGAGTGCAAAGGATTTCATGATGAACCGCAATGTGCAGCTGTTTGTCCGGTTGATTGCTGTGTGCCGGATCCTGACCGTGCTGAAGATGAAGCAGTTCTTCTTGCACGTAAAGAAAAATTAGATCAAATAGGCAGATAACCACCATTTAAGGGCATCGGAAGGTGCCCTTTTCATTTCAATATTTTTATGGAAAACTCAAAAAGAATAAGACCTTCGTGGGATAACTATTTTTTAAAAGTCGCAATGCTCGTTTCGGAGCGTTCAACTTGTCCACGGATGCACTGCGGCTGTGTGCTCGTAAAAGATAAACAAATTCTTTCCACAGGTTACAACGGTTCAATTCCCGGCGACGACCACTGTGATGATGTCGGCTGTCTTGTAGTTGATAACCACTGTGTTAGAACCATTCACGCCGAAATGAACGCGATTTTACAATGCTCTTCACACGGAGTAAACACAAAAGGTTCTACCGCGTACGTTACCAATATGCCGTGTACTAATTGTGCCAAAGCGCTGATTGCGGCGGGAATAGAAGAGGTCTTCATCTTTTCAGATTATCACGATACACTTGCAGAAGATTTTTTCGCGAAGGCTAATATTTCGTTGAACAGAATTGCCATGCCTGAACGTGAAATAGATTATGACTTAGCGAGTTTTTCCTCCGCGAAGAAAAAAGCTTAAGGAAAAAAAATTAATCGGTGATGCTGAACTTTGGATCATCAGGTCTAAGTGCATCATAAATTCTTTTTAAAGCGTTGTAGGCGTTTTGACTCCCTCGAAATGCGGCTTTCCGATAGTATTGCACCGCATCACCCAAATCTCTTTTTACACCATACCCTCGTTCGTAGCAGATGCCGAGAGCGGTTTGCGCTAAAATGGAATTGTTCTTTTCCGACGCTTGTAAATTGCCAACGAAGTTCTCTTTGTTAAGAACAAAATCACCATTTAAAATATACAGGAGTGAAAGTCTATCTGCCGCTTCTTTACTTCCAAGTGCAACGGCTTGTTTCCAAAGCTCGAGGCCGTCGGGAATATTTTTCGGAACGATGATACCACCAACATTCCAATTCCCCAATTCAAGTAAGGCCGGGACATAATTCTTAGCCGCGGCTTCCTTCATAAACTTTAACGCGTCACTTTCAGTAATTTGGTTATCAAAGTGAAGTGCGAAGAGACTTGCCCAAACAAACATTGCTTCCGTATTTCCCTTTTCTACTTCTTTTTTTAGCGAGGTGAAAAATTGCGGTGTCAGCATTTCGTAAAGAAGTTTTACGGCTTTATACGATTCCAGCCGAACAGCACGGCAGTAGTAACCTGCAGCCCGGAGGTGATTTTTTTTTAGCAGCGTTCCTTTTTCCGAATACCTTCCGAGAAGTGTCAGCGCTTCCGGAGAACCCCATTCAGCTTCCTCGGAAACTTTTTTAAGAATTTCACTGTCGGTGAACATTGAATCAGGATTCTCTTTTTCCTTCTCATGAATGGCGTCGTAAACAAGCGTTGAATCACTTACCGTGGCGGCGGAGTCCGCAGTGAAATCAAGAAAAGACAGGGCGTAATTCTTCTTCTGCTTTGATTTTTCTTCTTTCCGTTTTTCAAAAAATTGAGCGACATAATTCGAGTCCACATACGGAGGATTTCTTTTTTCTAATTCTTTTAAAACATCTTTTGCCTGATCAACATTTTGAGCCGCTGCTTTTTTAATGAAATATTCCGCGATTGATAAATCCCTTGGCACTACGAGATTCTCGGTAAAAAAAAGTCCAACGACATACTCTCCCAAAGGAAAACCGTTTTCTGCCGCCGCGTAAAAATTATCAAATGCTTTGTAGGGATTCCAATCGGTTCCCCATCCGTTGTTTTGAAAAATACCGAGGTTGTACATGGCAACGGGGAGTCCGCCGGCTGCTGCCTTTGCGATCCACTTATAACTTTGAACCGTGTCCGGATCAAAACCATGGCCAATCAAATACCGAACTCCAATTTCATGCGCGGCTTGCGCGTCTCCCGCGTTTGCTTTGCGAATCAGCATAAAGTTTTCGTAAAGTTGATAAGAAACTTCGGATTGATAAAAAAGCGTAAAGGGGATGTGAAACGCGTGTTCCGGTTTCATGGCAAGACTTTTTGTAGAATCTTGTCCCCACAAGGTACTCTTCGAAAAGCAGAGAAGTAAAATAATTGCGAGTGAGGTTTTCAGATGTTGAACTTTCAAAGTTAATGTGAATGTTTTTCTTTAAAATAAACTTCTTTAACTTTGCTGCAAAGGATAAAAAGTATCTATGAATATTGGTAAGTACCGGATTCATTCAATTATATCCGGTAAATTTAAATTGGACGGCGGCGCAATGTTTGGGATCATTCCCAAACCACTCTGGGAAAAAACCAACCCCGCCGATTCGGCAAACCGGATTGCATTGGTGACACGGCAGCTTCTGCTTGTCTCCGACTCTAAAAAAATTCTTATCGATACCGGAATGGGAAGCAAGTGGAATGAAAAAGCGGTTGCGATGTATGACATTGAGCCGGTGACCGAATTAGAACAATCGTTACGTCAATTGGGAGTACAACCATCGGAGGTAACCGACGTTTTACTTACGCATCTTCACTTTGATCATACAGGCGGTTCCACAAAATTGGAAAATGGAAAACTTGTTCCGGCATTTTCAAACGCGACGTACCATGTTTCAAAAGAGAATTATAACTGGGCTGTGCGGGCCACCGACCGCGATAAAGGGAGTTACTTAAAAGATAATTTTCAACCTTTGGCTGAACAGGGAGTTCTCTCTTTCTTTTCTGAGAATGAAAATCTTTTTGATGATGAAATTGAACTGGTAAACGTTAACGGACATACAATTGGACAACGGTTATTTAAAATATTTTCGGGCGATGAGACACTTTTTTATTGCGGCGATCTTTTCCCAACATCATCTCATGTTCCTCTGCCCTATATCATGGGTTACGATTTGCAGCCGTTGATTACTCTCTTTGAGAAGAAAGAACTTCTCCCAAGAGCAGTGCAAGAAAACTGGAAATTGATTTTTGAACACGATCCTCACTCTGATGCCGCAACAGTTGTGGCGACAGAGAAAGGATTTTCTGTTGGAGAAAGATTTAATTTGGCATGAGCGATTTAGAAAATTTTACCAAACTTTGTCTTATTTCTGACCTGAAAGAAAGCCAAGGAAAAAAAATTATCGTTGGAACCGAAGAGCTCGCGGTCTTTAAAGTTAAGGGAAAAATTTACGCACTGTCTAATGTTTGCCCGCATCAGCATAAGTCGTTAATTTATGACGGAATGTTGGATGCCGGATACGTCTTTTGTCCCGCGCACGGATGGCAATTTAATCTTGAAACAGGAAAGCAAATTGACGGTAGGAACGGTTTGCAAACCCACGAAATTAAAATTGATGATGAGTCGGTTTGGGTGAAGGTTGTTCCTAAAGAATTGAAGTGGTAATGTCGCTCGTTCGGTGGATTCTGCTATGAAACTTACAAACGAAATTGTACTTGAGGTTGCTTCAAAACTTGGATTTGATTTGGTGGGATTTGCGGAGTACGACTTACTCACTTGTGAAACTCATAAGTTAAAAGAATGGCTTAACTCGGGATTTCATGCCGGCATGACGTATATGGAAAGAAATTTTGAGAAAAGGAATGATGTCCGGTTGATTCTTCCCAACGCGAAAAGTGTGCTTTCCCTTGGAATGAATTACTTTACGAATAATCAACATACTCCGAACAGTGAAGGAAAAATTTCCCGGTACGCCTGGGGAAAAGATTATCACGATATCATGTGGCAAAAACTTGATCAATTTATTCTCGAGCTGCAAAAAATTGATCCAGAGTTTGAAGCAAAATCGTATGTAGATACCGGACCTGTTATGGATAAAGCATGGGCTGTTCGTGCGGGGCTCGGGTGGCAAGGAAAACATTCAAATATTATTAATAAAAAAATTGGAAGCTGGTTTTTTCTTGCGACCGTAATTACTAATTATGAATTTGAATCGTCGCCTCATGTACCAAATTTTTGCGGAACTTGTACTGCGTGTATTGATGCGTGTCCCACGCAGGCGATTGTTCAAGATTATGTTGTCGATGCAAACAGATGTATTTCTTATTTAACCATTGAGAATAAGGGGGACATTGACCCACAATTTAAAAACAAATTTGACAATTGGGTTTTTGGTTGTGATATTTGTCAGGACGTTTGTCCGTGGAATAAAAAATTCTCAAACGAAACAAATGAATCTGCATTTCAACCTTTCGGTGGCATAACTTCGATTAATCTTGACGAGGCGGCTGCGATGGATGAAAATGAATTTAAAAATCAATGGAGTGGAACTCCGCTCATGCGGACAAAATTAAAAGGATTGAGACGTAACGCAAAGTTCTTAAAAGCTGGTGAATCTTCTCAGTAAATGTGGAATCAAACAGATAGAAAAAATAAATTGGAGAATGTAATGGAATCAAATCATCGAAAAGTAATTGTAATCGGTTCTGGTCCGGCGGGATTAACAGCCGCTCTTTACACCGCACGCGCAAATATGAGCCCGCTTGTGTTAGAAGGTCTGCAGCCGGGCGGACAGTTAACCATCACCACAGAAGTAGAAAACTATCCCGGTTTTGAGCATGGCATTCAAGGTCCCGAATTGATGGACATTATGCGCAAACAAGCTTGCCGGGTTGGCGCCGAATGTCAATTTAAAGAAGCGACAGAAATAGATTTTTCAAAACGTCCCTTTACCGTAAAATCGTATGACGAAGTGTTTACCGCTGACGCAGTAATTATTGCAACCGGTGCTTCGGCTAAATTGTTGGGAATTCCGAGCGAAGGTGAATACATGGGACACGGAGTTTCCGCTTGTGCAACATGCGACGGATTCTTCTTCAAAAATCAAAAAGTGTTGATTGTCGGCGGCGGAGATACCGCGATGGAAGAAGCAAATTATCTTACCCGTCATGCGTCAGAAGTTGTGCTAATCCACAGAAGAGACGCTTTCCGCGCTTCAAAAATTATGACTGAACGTACGGAAAAAAACGAAAAGATTTCGATGGTGCTGAACAAAGTGGTGAAAGAAGTTCTGGGAAAAGAAGAGAACGGAAGAAAAGTGATGACCGGAGCTTTGTTGCAAGATACCGTAACCGGTGAAGTAACTGAAGTGCAAGCAGACGGATTGTTTGTTGCGATTGGGCATCAGCCGAATACAAAATTATTTAAAGGGGTTCTTGATTTGGATGAAGTTGGTTACATCAAAGTAAAAGCAGGTTCAAGCTATACAAATATTCCGGGCGTTTTTGCCGCCGGAGATGTTGCAGATAAAACCTATCGCCAGGCAATTACCGCTGCCGGTTCCGGTTGTATGGCTGCTATTGATGCGGAACGCTGGTTAGAAGCTCAAGAATAAGTCGTTTATCTTGCTTAGAAATAGTGAGTCAAGGAGCAGAAATGCTCCTTGACTGTTTTAAATCTATTCCTGCGGATTTTTGTCTTCCTGAGTGGCTCCGAATTTCTGGGCGAGAATAAAACCAACACCGGTTAAAACAAAAATGCAAAGCGGAACGTAATATTCTTTTGTGGTAACATCTTGTAGGTATGTCCCAAGCCCAATTCCAAGTCCGAAAAAGATCATGATATAACCCATCTTTAAAAGAAGGTTTTTATCCCGTTTCTTCTTAAGAAATTCTTTTACTTCTGACGGTGAGAGTCCTTTCTCAATCAACATTTGTCTCTCTCGTGTGCCGAAATACATTCCGGCGATACTAACTATTCCTACAACAAGTGTTATAAAAATAGGTATGGTGACAGCAACTAAACCTTCCATGTTCATTTTCCTTTCAAATTATACCGTAATTATTTACTTCTTGTTTGTTATGACTTGAGTTCTTTTGGAAAGGTTACACACAAGAAGAAATTATTAAAAATGAACGCAACCGCTTGAAATTTCTTATTTTTGCGGCAAAGTTTCACGTGCTGTGTAACTTTTCTTCAGGTGTGTTAGTCAAAAAAAATATGAAACATTTAAGTGACAGCGAGATTATAGATTCCGTTTTACTCGGGAATGCAAATGATTATTCCCTGCTTATCGCGCGGTATAAGAATAAAGCATTTTCTCTGCTGAAACGGATGTTGAAAAATGAGATGGACGCGGAAGAAGTCTTGCAGGATAGTTTTGTGAAAGCTTATTTTGGATTAAAGTCGTTTAAAAAAGAAGCAAAGTTTTCAACATGGTTTTATCGTATAGTTTATAATTCAGCGGTTACAAAGCTGTCGAGCAAGAGAAGAAAGATTGAACAGGAAATGCTTTCCGTGGACGATGAGGAAAATCCTCTTCACCTGGCAATGCCTGAATGGGAATTTAATAAAGAGAAACACGAACTGCTCCATGCTGCAATCCGAGAACTTCCAGAAAATTATTCCGCGGTGGTAACACTCTTTTATTTGGAAGATATGACCGGGGAAGAAATAGCGGAAGTGATGAACACGAGTGTCGGAAATGTGAAAGTAGTGCTTTACCGCTCGCGGTTGGCGCTGAAAGAAATTATTTCGAAAAAGGATTTGAAAAAGGAATTGGTATGAAACATCTACCTTTAAATGAATTGAATAAGTATCTCGACAATGAACTTTCTCGTGAGGATGTTCTTACAGTCGAAGAGCATTTAGAACATTGCCCAGAATGTGCGGCGGAATTAAAAGAATTGCAATCAGTAACTGCGATGCTGAAAAACCAATCCGTTGATGTTGTTCCTGACCGTTTTGACTCCTTGGTTATGTCGCGAATTGTAAAAGAGATAAAAAGTCAAAAATCGTATAAAAGATTTCTTGCATCTATTTTCACTGTGTTTGGGTTAAGCTTTGTGGGGCTTGTTTGGATGATTGTCTATCAAGCAACCCGGCAAGTGATTGAGTCGAACACGAACAGTCTCATACTCAAATGGATTCAGAGCGGAGTCGGCGAAGCTCAGCAATTAGTGAATGCGCTTGTGGCGAGCAAACATTATCATTCATTTGAAGCCTCCATGATGTTGTTCTTTGTCCTTACCATTTATTTCATTTATGAAAAATTTAGAACAATTCGAAACTAATTAATCCTCACCATCAACTGCTCCAATCAGCGGTTGATGGTTTTCTCGTCCCCTCAAAAAAGAGTATATTTCAAGAGAAAAAGTTGATTAATTACACTCTAACTTTTCATACAAACCGTTCTCTGAGAACAACCAAAGGATAATTTCATGTCCGTACAATCGGGATACGTGAGTATCATAGGAAAACCCAACGCAGGTAAATCGACACTGCTGAATGCCATTTTAAAATTGAAATTTTCAATTGCTACCAACAAACCGCAAACAACAAGAAAAAATATCGTTGGAATTCTTTCGGAAGAACAGTATCAACTTATCTTTTTAGATACTCCGGGAATTCTTGAACCCAAATATTTGCTCCAAAAAAAAATGCTTGAAGCGGTGCATTCCGCCGTTGCCAATTCCGATATAGTTTTAGTGCTTGCCGAGTGTTCTTCCAAAGAAGTTCAAAAAGATATTCTGCAGGAAAAAATTGTTGATGCGGTTCTAAAAAGTGCGACACAAAAGAAGATTCTTGTGCTGACGAAAGTTGACTTAATAGAACAACCGGTGCTCGGACCGGAAATTGAAAAAATACAAGCGTTAAATATTTTTGATGAAATAATTGCCGTTTCCGCAAAAGAGAAGTTTCAAGTTGATGTTCTTATTACTCTGCTGCTCAAATATTTGCCGGAGCATCCCAAATATTACCCGGAAGACATCCTTTCCGATAAGAACGAAAGATTTTTTGTGGCGGAATTTATTAGAGAACAAATTTTTCTCAAATATCAGGACGAAATTCCTTATAGCACGGAAGTAGTGATAGTTGATTTTAAAGAAAGAGAAGGACGCAAAGATTTTATCCAGGCTGATATTTATATTGAAAAAGAATCGCAAAGAAAAATACTTATCGGCAAAGAGGGAGCCGGAATTAAAAAGGTTGGTTTAGCCGCCCGTAAAGAAATTGAAGCTTTCCTTGAGCGTGAAGTGTATCTTGAGCTACGCGTTAAGGTGAAAGAAAATTGGCGGAAGAACGAGTCTGTGCTTCGTTCGCTTGGTTATGATGACGAATAGTGTTTTAAAGAGCAATGAGTAAAAAACAATTTGTAGCCGAAGGGGCATTGTTCACCAATACGTTGATTTGGGGCGGCACTTTCGTGATGATAAAATCGGTTCTCTCCTTCATCTCCCCAATGCTTTTTGTTTCGGCAAGATTCTTAACAGCGTCGCTTCTTCTTCTTCCATTTGTATTTCCACTCTTTAAAAGTGTTACTAAAAGACAGGCGAAACAAGGTTTTTTTCTCGGAATATTTTTGTACATCGGATTTGCCGTGCAAACCATCGGGCTGCAATATACCACCGCAACGAAATCAGCTTTTATAACGGGAACCTTTGTTCTCTTTACACCAATTCTTCAAACAATAATTGAAAAACGAAAGCCGACATTAGGAAACATCCTTGGTGTTGTTTTGGTCACCATCGGGATTGTTTTCCTTTCAAGTAAAGAAAATTCTCTTTTCAGTATTTTTGTCGAACTACGGGACAGTTTCAATGTTGGAGATTTCCTCACCCTTATTTGCGCCTTCTTTTACGCAGTCTACATCGTCTACCTCGATGAAATTAGTTCCCAAAACGACCACCGGTTTTTGACGTTTGCTCAAATATTTGTAACGGGTGTTTTGAGTATTCTCACCGTACTTCTTTTTTCGTTTCTTAAAATTGAACCGGTCAAATTGATATTCAACCAAGAAGTTGTCTTGGCGATTGCGTACACGACACTCTTCGCAACCATCATCACTACAAGTTTGCAAACGAAATATCAAGAGGCTGTAACTCCAACAAAAGCCAGTATTATTTTTTCGATGGAACCGCTTTTTGCGGCGGCGACGGCTTATTTCTTCATCAACGAAAAATTATCTAACTTTGGAATAGCAGGGGCGGCAATTATATTTTTAGGAATCCTAACTTCTGAGTTATGGAAGAAGAAGTAACAAACAAATCTGCGCGGGCTGAAATAGTGGTTGGCGGACTCGTTCAAGGCGTCGGTTTCCGCTATTTTGTACTTCGCAACGCATTAAAATTACAATTAACAGGATACGTGAAAAATCTTTACACGGGAGAGGTCTTAGCGGTTGTAGAAGGTGACAAAGGGTTGATCTTTGAACTCTTTGAGCAAATGAAACTTGGTCCTTCTCATTCGCATGTAAAGACGTTTTCGATTATGTGGACTTCCTTCAACGCAGAATTTTCAACTTTTGAGATACGATGATGAATCAACAGATAAGAATAGGAAATGGTTTTGACGTGCATCAATTTGCCGAGGGGAGAAAGCTTTTTCTTGGAGGTGTGGAAATTCCCCATACGAAAGGATTGCTCGGGCATTCGGATGCCGATGTTCTTCTTCACGCAATTTGCGACGCAATGCTCGGTGCGCTGGCGCTTGGTGATATTGGAAAACATTTTCCGGACACCGACGCATCGTACAAAAATATTGATTCTAAGGTGCTGCTTTCAAAAGTGAATGACTTGATTACAAGCAATGGATATGCAGTCTCAAATCTTGATACAACACTTCTTCTTGAGAAACCGAAGATTCTTCCTTATGTAGAAAAAATGAGGCAGACAATTGCCTCTCTTCTTCACGTGGAGAAAGATCAGGTCTCGGTAAAAGCGACGACCACCGAAAAAATGGGATATACCGGTAGAGAAGAAGGGGCTGCAGCCTATGCAACGGTTTTACTTACTAAAATGAATTCGTAAATGTTTGAACATATATTTGCCTCGCTTTCCGCATACGATCCTGTTATCATTTATACGCTGATTCTATTTATTCCGTTTGTTGAAAATCTTTTTCCTCCTTCACCAAGCGATGTGATGGTTGTGTTAGCCGGATCATTGATTACCAAAGGGACCATTAATTTTTTTGCTGCGTTAATGCTTTCCGCTGCCGGGTGTGAAATTGGTTTTATGCTTCTTTATTATATCGGCCTGCAGACAGATAGAAAACTGATTCATGCGGGAAAACTGAAATTTATTTCGCAAGAGTCAGTCCTAGAAGCAGGACGATGGTTTACAAAATACGGGTATGCATTAATTTTATTTAACCGTTTTCTTTCGGGTGTTCGTGCGGTCATTTCATTTTTTGCCGGTGTTTCTGAATTAAAAATGAAACGGACACTCATTCTCTCTTCCATCGGCTCGCTTGTGTGGAATGCGATTTTGCTGGGCTTAGGTGTGTTGTTCGGATATAATCTTTCGGCAATCGATCATTTTCTTTCTACTTACACTCTTGCAATTTCGATACTTACACTCCTCGTTGCGGCTTTTTTTGGAATACGGTACTTCATAAAGAAGAAAGGCTAACGTGAAATTTTTTCATGCTCAAAAATCTCCTGAAGAGAAAGCTCAACACAGAAAAGATGTTAGCTTACTCACGTTGAGCGGACTATTATTGGCGGTTTCATTTCCTCCGCTGCCCACTTACTTTTTCGCGTTCGTCGGACTGATTCCTTACTTCATCGTGTTGGAAAAACGTACTTCGTTAAGAGAAATTACTACTGCAACGTATTACATGGCGTTTGTTTTTTCTTTATTTACGGTTTATTGGGTTGGGGGATTTACCGTTGCAAAAGATTATTATTTGATGATTTCTGGATTCGTCCTTCTTTTCTTTAATCCTCTTTGGTTTCTTATAGCGTCCACACTGTTTTATTTCACCACGAAAATTTTTTCAAGAAAAACCGCGATGCTGTTGTTCCCGTTTTTCTGGGTTTGCTATGAGTATTGTTATTCTCTAACAGATTTTCAATTCCCGTGGATATCGCTTGGAAATTCTCAAACAAAGTTCCTCCACTTCATTCAAATAGCCGATCATGTTGGTGTGTATGGACTTTCACTCATCATCGTTTTCATTAATCTTTTTCTCTTTATTGGGTACAAACATTTTGTAAAGAGAACCAGCTATAAAATACCTTTTGCTGCCGCGTTCTTATTGCTGATGCTTCCTATCATTTACGGAGTGTACAAAGAAAAAACTTTTAAGGAAAGTGAAAAGAAAGTCAGAGTTGGATTAGTCCAGCCGAATCTTGACCCGTACGAAAAATGGTCTGGTGGAAACGTGACGGAGTTGACCGGTTCATACATTTCACTTTCCGAGAAAGCGGTTTCGCAAAAAGCAGAGCTTGTTCTCTGGCCTGAAACGGCATTACCTGTTTATCTTCTCTCCGGAGATTTTTACAGAACCACGAATCTTATTCGCTTATTCATTCGTTCAACGAATACCTCGCTTCTCACCGGGATGCCAAATTTTATTGCGTATTTCGACAATAAAAATATTCCACACGACGCAAAGTACAGTTCCGCCGGGAAATTTTACTACACAAATTACAATGCCGTTTTGCTCTTCACCCCTGAAAGCGACAACGTTCAAACCTACGGCAAAATGAAGCTTGTTCCATTTGGCGAGCACACACCATTCTCAGATCAATTACCGCTTCTTGCGGATTTGATAAAGTGGAGTGTTGGTCTTGGCGGCTGGAATGTTGGGAAAGACACCACCAATTTTATCGTTCCGATGAAGAGAGATACTTCGCACTACGCCGTGAATGCGATTGTTTGTTATGAATCTATTTTCCCGGAATTGATTGCATCGTTCGCGCAGCGCGGAAGTGAGATGATAGCGGTAGTAACCAATGACAGCTGGTATGGAAATACAAGCGGACCTTATCAGCATAAAGAAATTGCCGTACTTCGTGCGGTTGAAAATAGAAAGACCGTCGTTCGTGCCGCAAACGGAGGCATCAGCTGTATTATTAGTCCTTTGGGAAAAACATTGGCCGAAACAAAAATGTTTACGAAAGACGTTCTGGTGGGGGATGTTCATCTTAACGACGAAAAAACTTTTTACACGCAGCATCCTTATCTTGTGCCCGTCGGCTCAAGCATTCTTTCTTTATGGATTGCGGGCATCTTCTTCTTAATGAAATTAAAAAATCGACTGCACCTGGGGGAAAACAAGTATGCAGCAAAGGAAAGTGAAATCAAAAATGAATAAGTACATCGATCTTCGAAGTGATACGGTAACCAGACCTTCACCGGAAATGCGTAAAGCAATGTATGAGGCTGAAGTTGGTGATGATGTTTTTAAAGAAGATCCAACGGTGAACGAGTTGCAACGATATGGCGCCGAGTTATTGGGAAAGGAAGCAGCGCTTTTCGTTTCTTCGGGAGTTATGGGAAATCAAATTTGCTTGAAAGTGCATACGAATCCCGGCGATGAAGTAATCTGCGAAAAGAACGCGCATATTTTTAATTACGAATCAGGTTCACCCGCAGCGTTGAGTGGAATTCAACTTTATCCGATAGAAGGAACGTTAGGTGTCTTCACTGCTGAACAAGCAGAAGCAGCAATCCGTCCTCTTTCTGCCTACTACATGCCGCGGACAAAAGTTATTGAGGTAGAAAATACTCACAATCGTGCCGGCGGTGCCATTCATCCGCTTGAAAATATCATTGAGTTGAAACATCTTGCGAAAAAATATGAACTCGCATTTCATCTTGACGGTGCAAGAATATGGAATGCATCTGCCGCAACCGGAATATCAGTCCAAGAATATGCATCTCACTTTGATTCGGTTTCATGCTGTCTTTCAAAAGGACTTGGTGCCCCGGTAGGTTCGTTAATTGCAGGTTCAAAAGAATTTATTGAAAAAGCTTTCCGGGTGAGGAAAGCATGGGGTGGCGGAATGCGTCAGGTTGGCATTCTTGCCGCTGCAGGATTATATGCACTGAAACATAATAGAGATCGTTTGAAAGAAGATCACGAGAAAGCGCAGATGCTCTCAAAGGCTATTAACGAGCTCGAGAGTTTAAAAGTGAATATGGAATCTGTACAAACTAATATTATTATTTTTGAACCGTTGACCATGAATGTTGAAACCGCAATTGCAAAGTGCAGGGAAAAAGGCGTACTACTTTCGGCGGGAACGGCAACCTCACTCCGCGCAATAAGTCATTTGGATGTGAGCTTTGAAGATATTCATAAAGCTATTAAAGTGTTCAACGAAGTTTTCGGTTAAGAGGTAACGTTTTGCAAAGCTCTTTTGATTTAAGTCAGTTTAAACACCGTACTTCTGTAACGGTTCGTTTTCATGAAGTTGATATGCTCGGTGTTTGTAACAACGCGGTGTATCTTAATTACTTTGAGTATGCACGGCTTCAATATATTAAAGACCTCGGATTGATGCCCAGCGACGGAATTTTTTCCGATGGTGATATTTACTTCATGGTTCGAAACGAGGTGAATTATAAATCCCACGCTTTTTACGATGAAAAGCTGTTGATTTACAGCCGTGTTTCATTTATTAAAAATTCTTCTTATGGATTTGAACATATCATCATCAAAGATCATAATAAGGAATTGGTAGCGGATGGTGCCGGAGTTTTTGTTCACGTTGACGCCGCTACGAAAAAACCGATTCTTATCAAACAAAAGATGATTGACGTTGTTTCCGCTTACGAACCGGCGGTAAAAATTTTAAGAGATACATCAATCTAATAAAGGGAGGTCCTATGAGTTCTAAACTACTCAGGCAAATTGTTTTCGATATCGAAACAAGCGGCTGCAGTCTTTTGGATTTGGCGGAAAGCCAGCAAGAATATCTACTAAGAGATGCTCTGAAGGAAACAGACGAAAATCTACGGCAGCAAAAAACTGAAGAAGCAGCACGATTTTTAAGTCTGTATCCACTCACGGCTAAAGTTGTCGCAATCGGCATGTTTGATGTGCAGCATGAAAAATCGTTTGTCTACTATGAAGACGAAACTGAATCGGAGTGGCAGTCGGAAGATGGACACACTACGTACAAATCTTTTTCCGAAAAAATGATGCTTGAACGGTTTTGGCATGTCATGGAAAAAACGGATCAAGTAATAACCTTTAACGGAAGAAATTTTGATATTCCCTTTCTCATGGTGCGGTCTGCCATGCTAAAAGTAAAACCTTCAAAAAATTTTATGGGTTACCGGTATGATACAAAGGTGCACATGGATTTGTTAGAGCAATTTTCGTTTTACGGTGCCGTTAAAAAATTTAATCTTGATTTTTACTGCCACGCGTTTGGTGTGCAAACACCAAAATCGCACGAGGTTTCCGGCATGGAAGTGCAAAATCTTTATCGTGCGGGAAGAATAAAAGATATCGCCATATACTGTGGTAAAGATATTCTGGCAACTTACAAGTTGTTTAAGATTTGGGACGAGTTTCTCCGGTTTTAAAAGAAAAATGCCCGCGCTCGGCGGGCATTCTCTTCTTATTTCGTTACTTCGTTATTTCTGGTCTTTGTCTTCTATTATTACCTTCTTCATCTTTTTCTTGGTCCCGGCTTCCGGTTGACCGTCCTGATCGCAGCTCTCTTTATGCTCTTGAATATATTTCTCAGCGTCTGCGCCTTCATACGTTTCTATTTTTTCAGTTCCGTTTTCTTTCGTTGTAACTATTACAGATTTCATTCCGTCTCTAGTATCAATTACAACTTTTTTCGTAATCTTGTTTGGACCGAAATTATCGAGAAATTCGGTGAGATTAATTCTAAGGCTATCTAATCCGGCACCATTAAAAAATTTAAATGCGTGTCCCGGAGCGCGAAGTCCTTCAAGGCAAATGGCGTCATCGTCGCCGTTCCACTCAAAGTCGTCATCATTCAAAACGATCACTTTTTTTGCGCCTTTTTCTTTAAGCCGCTTTAACAATTCTTGCGCGTCGTCGCCGGTAAAAGTCACCGTCCCCTTGTCGGTTTTCACCTCAATTTTCTGAGCTTTTCCCTCGATTGATTTTAATTTTTCTTTTAAGCTTTTATTCTGGGCAAAACTACCGGAAACTGCTGCAACGCTCAAAAGAAGTACAAAAAGAAGATATTTTCTCATCTTTCGATCCTTTCTTTGTTTGGTAGTTTAGATGAACGGCATCCTGAAAAAGTTCCGTCTCTCGGTTCCTTTTTTAAACAAACTGAGATTAAATCCTTATATTTTAGTACAGAAAAATTATCAATCGAAGAGGCTATGACAGAACCCGAAGTAACCCTTGAACTTGCTTTAGACCATGGGCTAAATAAAGAAGAATTTGAAAAAATTTGTACCATTTTAGGGAGAACTCCCAACTTTACCGAACTTGGAATATTCAGTGTAATGTGGAGCGAACACTGTAGTTACAAAAATTCAATTGCTCAATTGAAAACACTTCCGCGAAGCGGTGGAAAATTACTTGTTGGTGCAGGCGAAGAAAACGCCGGACTCGTAGATATCGGAGACGGACTGGCAGTCGCATTTAAAATTGAAAGTCATAATCATCCATCCGCCGTTGAACCGTATCAAGGTGCCGCTACGGGTGTTGGCGGAATCATGCGAGATATTTTTACGATGGGAGCTCGTCCCATCGCATCGCTTAATTCACTCCGGTTTGGTTCTCTCAAAGATCCCCGCACCAGATTTCTTCTCGACGGTGTGGTTAGAGGAATCGGTGACTACGGGAATAGCTTTGGTGTCCCCACTGTGGCTGGAGAAGTTTATTTTGATGAATGTTATCAAGGGAATCCGCTCATCAACGCGATGGCGGTTGGAATTGTAAAAGTTGGTCAAACAGCTTCGGCAACCGCAGACGGTGAGGGAAATCCCGTTATGATTGTTGGGTCATCAACAGGCAGAGACGGTATCCACGGAGCGACGTTCGCTTCGGTAGAAATTTCGGAAGAATCTGAAGCGAAAAGAACTTCGGTACAAGTCGGTGATCCGTTTACGGAAAAATTACTGCTTGAGGCTACGCTTGAAATTATAAAAGAAGATTTGATTGTCGGGATTCAGGATATGGGTGCGGCAGGTATTTCCTGTTCAACCTCCGAGATGAGCGCCAAAGGGAAATCGGGCATGAAGATAAATCTTTCGAAAGTTCCGCTACGCGAAGAAGGAATGTCGGCGTACGAAATAATGCTCTCCGAAAGTCAAGAGAGAATGCTCGTTGTCGCTAAAAAAGACGGCGAAAAGAGAGTGAAAGAAATTTTTGAAAAGTGGGACCTTCACTGCGAAACCATCGGTGAAGTTACAAAAGACAACACTCTCTCAATTCATTATGAAGATGAGAAAAAAGCCGAACTCCCTGCCTTTGAATTAGTACTTGGCGGAGGTGCCCCTGTTTATTACCGTGATACAGCAGAACCTGACTATCTGTATGATACAAAGAACTATCCGCTTAGTGATATACCGAAACCGGAAAATCTTTCCGAAGTATTCTTAAAAGTTTTTTCATCACCGAACATAGTTTCCAAGAAATGGATTTACGAACAATATGATTCAATGGTTCGCACCAATACGGTCGTTGGTCCCGGATGCGACGCTGCGGTTATCAGAATAAAAGGGACGAATAAAGCGCTTGCGGTTAAAACAGATTGCAACGGACGCTATGTTTATCTTAATCCGAAAGAAGGAGCCAAGATTGCGGTTGCGGAATCAGCTCGAAATGTAGTTTGCAGCGGTGGCGTTCCTTTGGCTATCACTAATTGCTTGAATTTTGGCAATCCGTACAAACCGGAAATTTATTGGCAGTTCAGCAAAGCAATTGAAGGAATGGGAGAAGCGTGCCGATACTTTGATACTCCTGTTACCGGTGGAAATGTAAGTTTTTATAACGAATCTCCCGATGCCTCCGTTTACCCAACTCCGGTAATAGGCATGGTGGGCTTAGTTGAAAATGTTGAGAATATAATGACGTCTTATTTCAAAAATGAAGGCGATAGCGTTTACGTCATCGGTGAAGACTTCGAGGAAATCGGCGGAAGCGAATATCTGAAAGTTATTCACGATAAAGTTGCCGGAGATTGTCCGGTAATTGATTTAGTAAAAGAAAAATTATTGCATGAAGTTCTTCTTGAAGTTATTGGAAAGCGGTTGATCAATTCCGCACATGATATCTCGGAAGGGGGAATTTTGACTGCATTGGCGGAATGCTGTATCATGAACGAGTTACATCCTTTAGGTGTGGAAATTTCTCTGCCTATTAAAACTCGTGAAGATTTAACATTCTTTTCTGAATCGCAATCAAGAGTAGTGGTTTCGGTTTCACCAGACAAGGTTGAAGAGTTCGAAAAAGTACTTCAATCTCAAAAGATTTTTTTTCAAAAGATTGGAAAGGTCGGCGGCAAATCGTTCCAGGTGAATGAACATAAAATAAATCTTCAACTCTTGTCGAACATTTATTTTAGAACGATTAGCAAGTGGATGGATCCACAATAACGCTGCCCAACAACCATGATCGGCTATTTTAAAAAATTTTCGCTCTTATATAAAATCTCTCCCGATTTTAAAAAGATTGTTGATTCCGTAAAACATTATTTGGTTGGCATTTACTACAAAACTGATCAACACCATCTTTTTTTATTTGCAGGCGGAATAGCATTCTCGCTCTTCGTCTGCATCATTCCATTCAATCTCATTCTTTTTTGGATACTCGGATACTTCCTCGATTCTGCGGCGGTGGAAATTCAAATCAATCATTTGATTGATACTATTATTCCGTACGCAGTGTATGCGGACTTTGCAAAAAACGTTCTCTACAAACGCATCAATGAAGTTATTGAATATCGGAACATCGTTGGATTTATCGGTGTTGTCGGTTTATTTTTTGCGGCGAGCGGATTTTTAAGCGCATTGCGTACTGTGCTCAATAAAGTTTTTGGCGCTGCCGAAGAGTATAATTTTCTGCTTGGGTATCTGAGAGATTTTGTCTTTATCATCATCGTGATTCTTATCTTTCTTGCGGCAACAATTTTTCTTCCCCTCATTGATATTCTTCGCGAAGCGTCACAACAGTATGAAGTTTTTGAATTTCTCCAATATGGTATTTTTCAAAAAATCTTCACATCGATTCTATCAATTATCGTCATCTACACCCTTTTTGCATGGTTGTACCGGTTTGTTCCAACTGTTAAAATTTCAAAAAGGGGAGTCCGTTTCGGCGCTTTGTGGGCGGCTTCATTGTGGGAAATAGCAAAACAAATTTTCGGATTTTATATTTATAATTTTGCCACCTACGGCAAAATATACGGCACCTACGCGTTGGTTGTAGTAATTGCTTTTTGGATATATTATTCGGCAGTTGTTTTTATTATCGGCGCGGAGATGGGAAAACTCTATGATGAAAAAAGAGAAAAGCCGTCTCCCGAATCAGCCTCTCCTCAATTCTCACTCTTTGGTAAGTAACTACAGAATGTTGTAGTTCAACCCAACTGAAGTTCCCAGTACCTTTGGGTTTGTTCCCTGCTTTGTCAAATTTGAATTTATCGTAAGGTAAATATTGTTTTCAATATAGTACCAGAAGGCGGCATCCAGATTGTGTACCGGTTCTGCTTGCAAACCCGGTTGTTTTACGAAATCAAATTTATAGCTCGAAACAAAATTAATTCTGTTGCTCAATTCGTAAATGAAATCAAGGTTGGAGCGAATAGTATATTTTTTAAAGTAGAGACTATCAAGCGGGGAAAAAACATCTATCTTAAAATTAATTTGTGTATCCCAACTTATCGGAAAAGAATATCTTCCGCTGATGCTTGCGTTGGGCGAGCCTACCGGAGAACGGTCGGGAGTTGACGTTGGTATCAATATCCCTGCAGAGGTGACCCAGCCGTAGTAGCGTTCATTTACTTTTTCGTTAATGTTGAATAATACTTGACGCATTCTTTGGAAACCGATTGAACCGACCCCGCCGAATTCATCGATCATTCCGCTTTTTTGAATTTCTTTTTCAATATCATCGAACCAAAATGTTTCGTATGTGGCTTGATATACTTCTTCATATTCTTTTTGGCGGTCAATGATGTTTGCTATCGCGATCATCGTTTCTTTTGGAAGGTGACCTTTAATAACATTGTCTTTTATTAAGTGTCCTTCAATACGCACGGCTTTGGCAAGTGCCGTCGCATTGATGTAGCGTCCGTATCCAAAACCAACCGTTATGTCCGAGGCAATTTGCCGGTAAGGATTTTCATGCTGCATAACCAATTGAGCCGAGCCGAAGAAATTTTCGCTTTCCAAAAAATATTTTTGAAAACTTGCATCAACTTTCATGTTGTGGTTATACGACGAAAGATTTTTTCCTCCTGTAGCGTCAACATTGAGAAACCAAGCCAGTGGGAGTGAGGAATAAAACGTTGTGTAGAGGAGGTGTCCGCGTGCATCGTTTGCCGTAACGTTGGATCCGTTTTGTGACCAGTTCCAGTTGCCGTCGAAACGGAAAACCGTTGCAAGACTTACCGGGATTCTGTAATCGGTAACGCTTACACTTTGACCAAATGAGGGGAGAAAACCGATACACATAAAGAGGAGGGCGGAGGATATCAACTTTCTCATTGCAGCTCCGATGGTTAGATAAAAAATTTGAAGCAAAATAGAAAAATATTTTTAAATAATCTTGCTTCGTATAAAAAAAAAGGGGTAATTTTAATCGGACAAAATAATCCGATTATACTATGGCAATAATCTTTTCAAGAAAATGTGAACTGGGACTTCAATCAGTTCTTTATCTCGCCTCCGTTGAAGAACGGGATGCTGTTCCGGCAGAAGAAATTTCAAATGCATTAAAAATTCCAAAAGAATTTATTTCAAAAATTCTTCAGGAACTTACCACGAGCGGCATCGTGTTTTCGAAAAAAGGAAAAACCGGTGGATTTTCACTCGCGAAGAAGGCTGCTTCTATTCGATTAATTGATATTGTAAGCGCGATAGACGGAGATGAACTCTTCAGGAAGTGTGTACTGGGTTTTCCAAATTGTTCAAGCTCAGCCCCTTGTCCCGCCCATGCAACATGGACAAAATTAAATGAAGAAACATTGAAAATGCTGAGCCGTGAAACGATAGACCAATTCAAAAAAAATGTCACCCAAAAAGTTGAATCGCTTAAAGAGAGATGAAGAAGAAAGTTTCAAATCTTATCATAACAAATGAACACGGCGCTTGGGCGGTGTTATTTATTCCTATGTTGACCGGTGTGTTAGCAGTTAAAAAAATGTCGGTCGAGTTAGTTCCGCTTTCCCTGCTTATTCTTTTTTCTTTTTTGCTCTTTAAACCGGCAGAAATTCTGGTGAACGAAATAAAAAATAGGAGAGGGAATTCGGAAAAATTTCAATCGGCTTTGACATCGATTTTTGTTTACGGAACGGTTGCGCTGCTTCTTTTAGTGTACGAAGTTTATTTTCGAGAAAGATTATTGCTGCTTGGTTTTGCCGTTGGTGCAGCGGGAATTTTTAGTCTTATTGGAATGGTGGAAAGATTGGGGAAGAAGGGCATGATGCGCCAGTTTCTTGGCATTTTACTCCTCACCTCAACGGCACCAATCACAATCTATTGTCTGGAAGGCAAGGTTTTCGATTATCCCATATCACTCTGGTTTTACAATCTCTTGTTTTTTTTGTCGGGAGCCATCATAGTTAATTTTCTGATCGATAAACTTGCATTGGTTAAGAAGAAAAATGATGAGCATCCGCTGCTTTCGGTAAAAGATATACTCTTCGTTTATCATTTTGCCCTTACCTTATTTTGTGTGGCGGTAATCTTTTTCTTCCCAAGCGATTTTTTGAAAGCCGTAGCGTTTCTTCCCATCATTGTGCATGCATTCATCATTTATTTCTCCGGAAAAGTTGAAACGAATTTTAAAAAAGTCGGGATCATGTTGCTTCTGCATTCAGTAGTTTTTGCTTCACTTATTTCGGCATAAAAATTTTTATGATTAAATCAGACAAAAATATCCGATTATGAAAAAGAATAAAGTCATCCGTAATACTGCTTCTTCACTGCAACCCTACCGGTTTTGGATTCAATCTCTCTTTTCGCTGCTTTGCCTTTGGATCGGGATTGAGTTTTCCCTGTTTACAAAAAGCCTCGAACCCGGCTCGGCTGCATTCTACGTAAGGCCTCCGGGCGTGGACGGTTTTCTTCCGATAAGTTCACTCATGAGCGTCTATTATTTTTTATTAACGGGGAATATTCATCACGCGCATCCGGCAGGTTTTTTTATTTTTCTTGCTATCATAACCGGTTCATTCTTTTTTGGAAAATCTTTTTGCAGCTGGTTCTGTCCGGTTGGTTTTTTATCAGAATTGCTTGGTGATTTTGGCGCAAAACTATTTAAGCGAAAGATCATCCTCCCAAAAATTCTTGATTATCCGCTCCGTAGTATTAAATACTTTATTTTCGCTTTTTTTGCTTACACAATTTTCATCGGGATGGATGCAATTACCTTAAAAATGTTTCTTGACAGCCCGTACAATATCATCGCCGATTTAAAACTCTACTATTTTTTTGCCGAGATAACCAGATTTTCACTCATTGTCCTCGCGGCACTTTTTCTCCTCTCCATCGTGATACAAAATTTTTGGTGCAGATATTTATGTCCCTACGGTGCGCTGCTTGGAATTATTTCACTGTTCAGTCCTATAAAAATAAAGCGGAATATCCCAAGCTGCATTGATTGCGGTTTGTGCGCGAAAGCGTGTCCATCCAATATCAAAGTGGATAAAATAACAACGGTACTCAGCGATGAGTGTACGACATGCATGAGCTGTGTTGATGCCTGTCCCGTGAAAGAGACATTAGACTTGCAGTTCATTGTCCCTAAGCAAAGAATCAACAAAAAAATTATTGCAGCGGCCGTGGTATTCATCTTTTTGGCTGTTACCGGAATTGGTGTTGTTACAGGGAAATGGCAAAACCATGTTACTCATAACCAGTACCGCCAGTTGAATAATGAAATGGAAAGAATAGGACATGGCGGCGGTTAAAAAATTTAATAAAATTAAAATGAATGAAGTATCAACAATGACCAAAATTGAGAAAGAAATGAAAATTATTAGTTACACATCGAAAGCACTTTCAATTATTCTCGGGATGCTATTCTTGTCTTTCATGCTGGGTAGCTGCAACAACTCTGCTGATGACGAGATTGAAGGCGTTGAAGAAGCTATCTTAACAACGGCTCCAAACGTTCCACCGCCAATCACTCGGACACACGCCACTAAAGTGATTGTCAATCTCGAAACTCAAGAGGTTGTAAAGCGTTTGGCTGATGGTGTAGAATATGTTTTTTGGACTTTTGGCGGAAGTGTTCCGGGAAAATTCATTCGCGTGCGTCAAGGCGACCTGGTCGAATTTCATCTTCATAATGACCCAACAAGCAAAATGCCCCACAATATTGATCTCCACGCAGTCACGGGTCCCGGAGGAGGAGCGGTATCCTCATTTACAGCACCGGGGCACTCATCAACCTTTTCTTTCAAAGCGTTGAATCCCGGTCTCTTTGTCTATCACTGTGCTACTGCACCGGTAGGAATGCACATAGCCAACGGAATGTACGGGCTCATTTTAGTTGAACCGAAAGAGGGGCTTCCTCATGTTGATGAAGAGTATTACGTAATGCAAGGCGAATTCTACACTGAAGGGAAATATGGTGAGCCTGGTTTGCAACCTTTCAGTCAAACAAAAGCAATAGATGAAAATCCCGCCTATGTTGTCTTCAATGGTGCGGTGGGTGCGTTAGTAGGGGATAATGCTTTAACGGCAAAAAAAGGGGAAAGCGTGAGACTCTACATGGGAAATGGCGGCCCGAATTTAGTTTCGTCGTTTCATGTAATAGGCGAAATATTTAACAATGTTTATACAGAAGGGGGAACACTTGTAAATCAGCATAATGTACAAACTACACTGATTCCGTCTGGAGGTTCTTCGATTGTTGAATTTAAATGTGAAGTACCGGGCACGTATATTCTTGTTGATCACTCAATCTTCCGGGCATTTAACAAAGGTGCACTCGGGATGTTGAAGGTGAGCGGCGATACCGAAACGGAAATTTATTCCGGAAAACAGAAAGATGAAATTTATTTCGGAAGCGAGAATCCCAGCGGTGAAATGCTCAAAGCATCGGCATTGCAAGGTCCATCCCAACCAACTACAGCAATGACGAAAGCCGAGCTTCTTGCATTTGGGAAAACGGTTTTCGCTACTACATGTCAAGCGTGTCATCAAGCTGATGGAAAAGGAATTCCCCATGTGTTTCCTCCGTTAGCGCAATCCGATTATTTGAAACAAAACAGGGAACGGGCGCTTGCTATCGTTCTTCACGGACTTCAGGGCGAAGTAGTTGTTAACGGTAAAAAATTTAATAACGTAATGCCTCCTCAAGCATTGGACGATAATCAAATAGCGGCGGTGCTCTCGTATGTCTTGGAAAATTTTGGCAATCATGGAGGCAAGGTAACTCCAGAGGAAGTTGCAAAGATAAGAGACAAAAAGAAATGAACATGATTGCATCTTTGATACTGGTGAGCGGGTTGATTTTCCTTACACAGCTTTCAGGTCAGCAGAAAGGAGCATTGCCTAAAGTAACCGACATGGTGTTGATTCCTGCAGGCACCTATACACCATTTTTTAAAGCATCAAATAACGCGAAAGTTAAAATTGAGGCATTTTACGTTGATCAATATCCGGTAACCAATGAGCAGTTTCTCGAGTTTGTCTCGAAAAATCCGAAATGGCGGAAATCAAAAGTGAAAGAGATTTTTGCAGATTCAAATTACCTGCGTAACTGGAAAAGCGATTTAGAACTTGGAAAACAAGTGCTTGCTAAGAGTCCCGTAACATACGTTTCGTGGTTTGCAGCAAAAGCTTATGCCGCCTGGATTGGAAAACGACTGCTAACCGTGGAGGAATGGGAATATATCGGGAGAGCAAGCTCTACTAAAACCGATGGCGTTAAGGATGCTGCTTATAAAAAAGTTATCCTCGAATGGTATTCCAAACCAGGAATCTCGGAACTCCAATCTGTCGGAAAGTCAATTCCAAATATTTATCATGTATATGATTTGCACGGTATGATTTGGGAATGGGTGCTCAATTCCTGACTTGTTACACTCATGAGCGACAAAAAAAACGAAGGCTGTAACCTATTGATTTATAATGAGTTAATTTTATGACGAGGTGATTTTACCGCACTAACGGTTATCTTTGTACATGCTGTC
>Ga0172370_10001056_pt1 | contig 43090 bp, 37 predicted proteins | sample LakKiv5m_FD_114538 | JGI IMG/M metagenome (GOLD analysis project Ga0172370, IMG submission 114538) | Freshwater microbial communities from Kabuno Bay, South-Kivu, Congo - kab_022012_11.5m | ecosystem: Environmental > Aquatic > Freshwater > Lake | place: Democratic Republic of the Congo...
CTGATGGCGTTGCTCCGGCATCGTGGCTGGTCCAACATCGCCGAAGCACTCCGCCACTACGGTGCATCACCGCAACGCGCGTTGCAGCTTATCGGCTGGCCGGAAACATGAAACAACCCTATCCTCTCGTTTCGCCACAATGTAACGGCGCAGCAGTCGTTCGCTTTCAGTCATGGCCGATCCCCATCCGCCTCAGTGTTGCCGAATATGCTGTCATACAAATCTTCGCCATAACTCGTCTGGGACGGTTTGCCCTCGATGATCCTAAACGTGCGTTCTCCATTAGTTCGCCTTTCAGCTATCAGGAAAACGGCGTTTGCCATCCCCTCGTCATAAAAGCCGCGCGCCAGAGTGTATAGATGCGTCACGAAGAAGACCTTCACATCTCGTTCCACCAGCGCGGAGACGATCTGCCCGGCGATCTCCGAGCCTTCTCGCTCATTGGTGGCAGCAAATGATTCGTTGAACAGCACCAGCGAATGCGGTGTCAGGTGGTCCACGATATCGCTCATCCGGCTCAGTTCTTCGTCCAGTTTGCCGCTGCTCATGGTGGCGTCCTCTTTTCGCTTGTAATGTGTGAAGAGGCGCTCGCAGGTATTGGCGCAGAAAGACTCCGCCGGCGCAAACATGCCGCTCTGCATCATCAATTGGGCCAGGCCAATGCTGCGCAGAAAAGTGGACTTGCCGCCCTGGTTGGCGCCCGTGATGATCACAATCTCTTTGTTGTCGGCTGCCACATCGCTGCCCACGACGGCTTGCTTCATCGTCAACGCCAGGGAGACATCATACAACCCCGCGCAAGAATGTCTGCGCGCATCGGCGGCTACGGGCACGGGAAAACAAACCGGCTTACCCATTTGGGTAAGCTGTTCATATAGATTCAGACTGCCGATGTAAAAAGCCAGTTCGACTTGTAGCATTTTGAGAAAACTGTCAATATGATCAGCGGACTGGGCCAGCGCATTCGCCACAAGATTCACCCCCCGGTCTCTCAACTCTGCCAATGCCCTGCCGCCATATTCGTCGCGCGGATGGACATGGAAGGTGTAGACGGGCGATCTTTCGGCAAGGACCCGCTTCGCCCAATGCCGATGCTTGCCTTGTGGTTTGCGAAGTACGTAGTTGGTCGCTTCATTGCCCTGCCCCAATTCGGCGCTGAGCAGGATTCCGCCGCGGAATCTGAGTGTTGCCAAATGATCCTGCACGACAGCGAAGTATTCGTCATCCAGCTCTTTTTTGATCATTGCGAAAAACCGCGTAAAGCCCTCGGAATCAAACTGATCGGCGTGCTCGTCGGCAATCGTCTTCAGTTTCTTGAGCAGGTCCACAAACATCTGCAGCATCTCCACTGCACCGTGTAATACGCCTGATGGCGACATGGCGAAAACACCCAGCCAACGCTTCCGCTTGTTTTCAGCAGATTCGATCGGGATGTGGTAAATCTCCCTGACCACAGCCGGATTTTTCAGGCAATCCCTGAGGATAGCCTGGCGATAGCGAATGGTATCCAGGTCGTCCTCGCCGGTCAGGACGGCCTTGCGTGCCACTTCGAATAAGAACCTGTCGCCGAGCGCCATGGCATCGAACAGCGTGTCCAGTTCCAGGTCTTGGGTCAGCGCTGCTTCGTTCGATGGCGATGGCCGCTGCAGGTCAAAGTCCCGGTCTCTGTACATCAGAAAGGCCTTCATGGCTTAATGCGCTCCCTGATCCAGTTATGTGTGAGGCGGTACTTCTCGGCAATGGAAAGCGCATAGGCGAGCCCGTCAGCAGGCTTTCTGGTTATTTTGTAGGTGCGTGAGGCCGGGTTTTCAGGAAGGACGGTGCTGACCATGCTCACGGTTTTCTCGCCGAAAGACGCCAGCTCATCGATGAACGTCACGCAAACGCACAGCGCATCCAGCCGGACAATTCTTTCCATGATCTGTTTGCTCAAGAAGACGGCGTCTGTCAGGGTGGTGGAGGTGAAAATCTCATTCATAATGATCATGCTGGCGGGCGTGGCCCGGTCGAGAATGGCGTGAATTCTGACCAGGTCGTCTTGCAGCTTGCCACGGAGGTTTCGGATATCTTCTTCTCGTTCGAAATGCGCAAAAATCTGATCGAATAGAAAGAGGCGCGCTTCCCTGCCCGGCACGGGGCAGCCCAGGCTGGCCAGATAGTGTAATTGCCCAAACATGCGGGCGAAGGTTGTCTTGCCGCCTTGATTTGGGCCAGAAACGACGAAGATGCGCTCGGGGTCCTTCAGATAGAAATCATTGCACACGATGGACGCATTCTCGGCCAGGCATTTGTGGGCCAGGGCGATATCGAATCCTTCCCAATCGTAGACTTCCTTGCTGCGATCGGAAACCTGCGGATAACAGAATCGCAATCCCCACCGTTGGAGGCTCGCGATATACTCCCGGTAGGCAACATAAAACTGGATTTCCCGGTCGAAAACCCGGATCGTCTCATCCAGGAAACGGCCGTGTTGCGCGCAAAACCCGGTAAGGCTTGCAAATGTGTCCGGATACAGCCTGGCGACGAAATCCAGGATTTGCGCTTCGATGTGATTCATCCCAGCGCCAACTGCAAGATGGGCGCTATAATCTTTCACGGCGCCCTGTTTGAACTTCTCGAATGTCCGTTCCACATCCGCACTGTAGTCAATCTCTGATTCGTATTTGCGGACCCTGACCGTGCTGTCCTTGATGAGCACGCAATACGGCACAGTTGACAGATCATTCTTCAGTTTTTGGGCGTCTGCCTGAAGCACTCTGAAACTGCCGGAACCGGCGTAGCCCGTCAAATACGCCCGGAAGGCGATGAGGCCCCGCGACTTCAGCTCGACCTGGGACAACCTCTGCGCCAGGTGACTGACAGCATCGCAATAAACCACCGCCGCCTCCAGGAACCACCCTTCTTTGTGGCGCTGGAACTCAAGCCTTTCCACGAGCGCCAGGTAGCGGCGCATGATGACCATCTGCCCCGCGAAGGATTTGATGATCTCGACCAGGGTTTCGTTTTCGAGGTCTCTGCCAATTTCCTGGCGATACTGGATCGTCGCGATGTCTTTCAGGGGCGTGTAGAAGAACGGCCTCAGGTTGTATTCCTGCCGTCCGGCCGTGATGGCGTTGATGACCTGGTCAAGATTCAGGTCGCCAAAGCACTCCGGCGCTTCACGCGTTTCCCGTACTCTGCCATCCGCAGTGTCTTCAAAAAGTATGCTGCGGAAAGTCCTTGACTGCATCGCTGCGCTATCTCCCTGCATTGCGCTCCCCCACGAGTTGCGCCAGCGCACGGCGCCAGGCGCCCTCCTCATCGCTGTTGTTCAGGCCCCGGCGCAGAAAATCGCCACGACGTAGCGGCGCAGCGGTTGTTCGCTTTCAGTCATAGCCGATCCCCATCCGGCTCAGTGTGGTCGAATATTCTGTTATACAAATCTTCGCCATGACTCGTCTGGGACGGTTGACCCTCGATGATCTTAAACGTGCGTTCTCCGTTGGCCTGCCTTTCAGCTACCAGGAAAACGGCGTTGGCCATCCCCCTGTCATAGCAGCCGCGCGCAAAGGTGTATAAATGGGTCACGAAGAAGACCTTGATCCGCTTTTCCACCAATGCCCTGACGATCTGCCGGGCGATCTCCGAGCCTTCTCGCTCGTTGGTCGCGGCAAAGGACTCGTTGAACAGCACCAGGGAGTTCGGCGTCATCCGGTCCGCGATATCGCTCATTCGGCTCAGTTCTTCGTCAAGCTTCCCGCTCGTCATGGTGGTGTCTTCTTCGCGCTTGTAATGCGTGAAAAGGCCATCGCACACGTTGGCGCACAAAGACTCAGCGGGCGCAAACATGCCGCATTGCATCATCAATTGCGACAAGCCGATGCTTCTCAAAAAGGTCGATTTGCCGCCCTGGTTGGCGCCTGTGATGATCGCCAGGACCTTATTGTCGGCGCCCAAATCGTTGCCGACCACCCTGTGTCCCAGGACTAAAGACAGACAGACATCGTATAATCCGGTAAAGGAGTGTTTGCGCTCGCCGGGAGCCACGGGCAGGGGAAAGCACAGGGGTTCTCCTTTTGGGGTCAGTGTCGCATGTAAGTTCAAACAGCCCACGTAAAAGGCCAGCTCGGCCCGTAGCAAGGTGAAGAAACTGAGAATGTGATCGGAGGACTGAGCGAGCGCATTTGCCGCCAGGTTGATGCCCCTGTCTTTCAGCTCAGAAAGGGCCCGGGCGCCGCTTTCGTCGCGCTCGGCGATGTAAAAGGTGTAAGCGGGCGGTTTGGGGGCCAAAGCCCGCCTCATCCAGCTCTGTTTGTTGTCCTGCGGTTTACGAAGGATGTAATTGATCCCTTTGTTGCCTTGCCCCAGTTCGGCGCTGACCAGGACCCCGCCGCGGAATTGCAGTTCCCTCAGATGTTCCTGGACGCTGGCGAAATATGCGTCATCCAGTTCTCCTTCGAGCATCGCGAAAAACCGCTTAAAGCCCTCCGACTCGAATTCGGCGGCATGTTGATCCGCGACACTCTTGAGCCTTTTGAGCATGCCCACAAACATCTGCAACACGTCCAGCGACCGATGCAATATCGATTCCGGGTGTCTGCTGAAAAGGCCCCAGTAATTCTTCCTCTCGCTTTCAATGGCTTCTAGCGCGAGGTCATACATCTCCCGGACGATGGCGGGGTTTTTCAGGCAGTCTTTGAGAATGTTTTGGCGATACAGGATCGTGTCCAGATCATTCTCCAGGGCGGACAACACGGCGCTTTTGGCCACGTCAAACAGAAACTGATCGCCGAGCGCCAGCGCGTTGAACAGCGTGTTGAGCTCCAGGTCTTGGATCAGCGCCTGCTCATTCCACGGCAGTTTCCGTCGCAGGTCAAAATCCCGATCCCTGTACATGAGAAAGGCTTTCATGCGTCGATGCGCTCCTTCAGACACTCGTATGTCAGCCGGTACTTCTCGGCGATCGAGATCGCGTAGGAAAGTCCATCCGCAGGCCTCCTTACGATTTTGTAGGTCCGCACGGTCGGGTTGTCAGGAACGACCGTGCTGACCATGCTGACGGTTTTCTCGCTCAAAGAGGCCAGTTCATCGATGAAGGTCACGCAAACGCACAGCAGATCCAACTGATTGATCCTCTCCATGATCTGCTTGCCTAAGAATACGGCGTCTTGCAGCGTGGTGGACGTGAAGATCTCATTCATGATGATAATGCTGTCAGGTGTGGCCTGGTCTAGCGTGTCGTGAATTCTGACCAGGTCATCCTCCAGTTTTCCGTGGAGATTCTTGAGATCTTCTTCCCTTTCAAAATGCGTGAAGAGCCTGTCGAACAGGTAGAGCTGCGCCTTCCTGCCGGGGACGGGGCAGCCCAGGCTGGCCAGATAATGCAACTGCCCGAAGGTCCGGGCGAAGGTGGTTTTACCGCCCTGGTTCGGACCGGATACCACGAAGATGCGCTCTTTCCCCTTCAGATAAAAGTTATTGCACACAACGGATGCGTCTCCACTGACGAGCTTATAGGCCAGGGCCAAATCAAATCCTGCTTCATCGTAAACTTCCTTGCCCTGGTCGGAAATCTGTGGATAGCAGAAGCTCAATCCCGCCCGTCTGAACATCGCGATATGTTCCAGATAGGCCACGTAAAACTGCACTTCCCGGTCAAAGACGCCGATCGTTTCATCCAGATAGTTGGCGTTCTTCGTGCAATAATCGTCAAGGGCCAGGAAAATATCGGAGTGCAGGCGGGCCACGAAATCCAGCGCTCGCGCCTCAACGTGGTTCATGTCCGGCCAGTTGGGAAATGTGACCAGGTAATCTTTCACCGCTCCCTGTTTGAACTTCTCGAACGTCGCCTCGACATCCGCGCTGTAATCCGTTTCAGATTCATACTTGCGCACCTTGACGGCGTTACCCCTGATGAGCAGGCAGTACTTTACCGTGGACAAATCGGCTATCAGCTTTTGTGTCTCCATCACGAGCGACGTAAAACGATCGGAATTGGCATAATTCGTCAGGTAAGCGCGCAAGCCCAAGAGGCCGCGCGATGTGAGATCAAGAGGAGATAGATCCTGTACCAGGCGCATCACGGCGTCGCAGTAAATCTCCACCGCCTCCAAAAACCATCTCTCCTTCTGATATGTGTAGTAAAGCTTGTTTGCCTGGGCGAGATGCTCGCGCATGGCGCGCATGCTCTGGGCAAATGACTCAATGCTCGCAAACAGGGTCTTATCTTCAAGATCCCGCATGACTTCCTGGCGGTACCTGATCGCATCGTTATCCTTCAAGGAAGCGTAAAAGAAAGGCTTTAGATTGTACTCCTGCTTGCCCGCGGTGATGACGTCTATGATCTGATCAAGGTTTAAATCCACGAAAAAGGCGGGCGCCTCGAGTGCCTCTGGCTTTGCGCCGTCTTCAGTTTTTTCGAATAGTATGCTATGGAAAATCATGAAAAACCCTCATTCTCATCCTATCAGATTGAGCGCCAACATAAGATTCCGACCCGTCATCACGCTCAGCCTGGCGAACTCTGGTGCCCGGGCGTCGCCAAGAACGCTGGCCTCGCCACTGAGCTGCCTGAGGCACTCCTGCGCGTCATGCATCGAACGATGGACGACGGTCACCGCTGCCGTACCCAGGGGCGTACTGAGCGCAAAAGCCGATATCAGTGTGTCCAGCCGCGCCTCCAATGCACTCGCAACGGCAAGAATCTGCTCCATCTCCTGCTTGTCATAAGGCGAGGACATGGTCGGATGACCCGGTGGGAGCACGGCCAGACTCTGGGCTTTCAGCAGCAACAGATCGATGGCAAAAGCGTTGGCAAAACTGTCCAAGGCCGACCGTTGGTACCGATTCAAGGCATTTGTATCAAGAGTGCCGACGGCCGACATTTCCAGGTCAAGCGATTCCATCTGTGTCTGCTTGCCCTCGACTGCGTTTGCCAGCGTCTCGATGACCGTCATGACCGACCGACGCCAGGCCAACACACCATCAGCGGTTGCAGGTTTCAGCGAGCCGAAGCCCCGCAATGCCTCGGGACTGGCATAGTACAAGGCATCCTGTAGCAGTCCCACCTGGGTCCGCAGTTGGCGGTCTACAGGAAGCGATTGCCATTCCAATCCCATTTCCGCTGCCAGGTGCTCGATAGCTGCCAAGGCCAGCTTCATCTCCCGCCGGGCGGCCTCGGTCTTTGACCGAGATATCGGTGCAGCGACCGCGTTCGCTCCCAGGTAGAGTGCCTTCAAGCCAATCCAATACGCGCGTGCGGCGATGGAAAGATTCAGCACAACCGTGGTTGCCGAGATGTCGCCCATTTGGTATCATCCCACTCGTGCTTGCTCGCTATCCGGCAGACCGCACCGCCGTTTTCATGGCTCAAGGCACAATTCAACTGGCGCCGGCCAGACCGGCAATGCCAACAGTGCGCGCACTACATCCGATCGTTCCAACACGCCCACGATTCTGCCTTCACGCATGACCGGCAGGGGGTGCTTACCGGTGCCAATCATCAGTGAGGCAGCGCGTAGCAGCGGCAGGTCTTCCGGCACGGTGAGCACCTGCTCCGCCATGATGTTGCTCACCTGTTGGCCCCGCCAGGCCTCGACCAATTGGCCTTCTGAGCGCCATTCGTGCATCCGGCTGGCGTAGCTGGCCGGCACGGGCACCGTGAAGAGGTCGCGCAGGCCAACCACACCGACCAGTTGCTCCCCTTCCATCACCCAAAGTGTATCTACTCCGGTTGTCAACATCATCTCGGCCGCCTCGCGCAGGGTGGCCTGTGGCTCGATCCGGACGATTTCCGAACGCATCGCTTCTCTGACAAACACGCCTACGACCCTCCCCTCACGCGTGATCGGCAGGGCGCAACCGTTTGCCGACCCAGAAGAACAACGGAATGCTGGCCAACTGCACCGTTACCGAAAATGCGATGAGCGCAGGCAGTGACACATCGTAGAGAATACCCATCAACGCGCTGCCCAAGAACCAGAAGACCCCATACCCTGCATTGAAGATCCCGTAGGCAGAGCCGCGGCGGTTGGGGGCCACCATTCCTGCGACCGCTGCACGCATGATAGACTCTTGCGCGCCCACACCGATACCCCACAACACGATGCCGACCAGCGCGAGGGCAAAATCTCCCAGAAATGCCAGCGGCGCAAAAAACGCCGAGAGCAGCGCGACAAACATCAGCACGGTGATGCCGATCCGATCGAACAAACGTCCGAACAGGAGCGCCGCCAGCGCATCCACACTCATCGCCACCGCGTAGAAAAGCGGGATCCACGTTTGAGGCACCACGGCGGTTTTCTCAAAGTGATACGCGACCAGCGGAAAATCCACATAGCCCGCGGCGACCAGCGCCACGGCGGCAAGATAAATCCAGAAGGGGAATGGGAGGCCGGCCGGCTTAAGTTCGGGCGTGGCTACCTCCAGGTCCTGCGGACGCGGATAGAGCCGCCACCCTACCAGAAGCACGCCGAGCGCGAACAGTGCTGGAAGCACGAGAACGGCGTAGCCGATTTGATAGCCGCCCCGGGCGTAAAAGATACCCGCCAGAATGAGCGGTCCGGTCACCGCACCGATTTGGTCCATTGCCTCGTGTAAACCGAATCCCCAGCCGCGCCCCGTCGCCTGGGTCGCGTGCGAAAGCATCGCATCCCGTGCAGGGGTGCGAATCCCTTTCCCCAGACGTTCGATGATCATCAAGAAGGCCGCCAACTCCCAATGGCCCGCCAGGGCCAGCAGCGGCACCGCGCCCAGATTCAATAGATAACCCAGCAGCGTGATCGTCCAATACTTGCCCGTCCGATCGCTGAGATGACCCGAGACGAGCCGTACGCTGTACCCGATCAATTCCCCCAGCCCTGAGACGATACCGACGACAGCCGCGCCGGCGCCCAGGATGGCCAGGTAGGGACCATTGATGCTGCGCGCCCCTTCGTACGTCATGTCGGCGAACAGACTGACCAGACCGATCAAGACGACGAATTTGATCGCAGCCGCCTTCGAGAAAGGCGCCTTTGATATGGACAACGGCGATTCGTGTTCCATCACTATCCTCCAACAAAAAAAGCCTCTACCAGAGCGAACTCGCTGGTAGAGGCTATCAGTCTTTCGACAGGCAGGGAGCCCCATCCCCTCTCAATTGCTTGACAGTCTACCACGTTTCCCGGAAAGCTCCAAAACCTTCCTGCGCAAAATCGTCTCACATCACGTTATCCAGGGGCTATTTCGACCTCTGTCGCAAAGTGCATCAAGAGAATCCGGTGATGTATCTGTATGCGTGATGATGCAAAGAATGCGTTGAGTGCAATATGACACACGTCATACATCAAACACATCTTCGGCGTTATAAATGGAACAATAGTCAGTTCCTGAATGTGGTGGGGGGCACAGGCAAGATGGCAGATTTACTGACAACATACGAGGTCCAAACCCTGCTCCATGTCGATCGCACCACGATCTATCGGATGGTGGAGAGTGGACGTTTGCCGGCGATCCGGGTCGGCAAGCAGTGGCGGTTTTCTCGACCGGAGATCGAGCGCTGGCTGCACGAGCAGGCCGCGTCGGGCAACGCTGCCCTGCCGATCCCTGATCTGGTCAACCAGGCGGTGGCTGCGCCGCCGCCTGTGCTCTCATCGCCCGCCGCGCAAGCTCCGACGGTCAAGCTGTCCTTGCGCGAGTTGCTCCCTTTGCCTTGCAGTCAATTGATCCAGGATGTTTTCGCTGACATCCTGGGCGTGATGATGGTCATCACCGACATGCAGGGCCGTCCGGCAACGGTGATCAGCAACCCGTGCGGCTTCTACACTGCGTTGATTGCAGATGAGGAAGCGTTGGGCCAGTGCATCCGTTCCTGGCAACAGATAGCCGCCGATCCGGTCATCGAGCCGCGCTTCTATCCAAGCGAGATGGGGTTGCTGTGCGCCCGGGGGCTGATCCGAATGGGCAGTGAGTTGAAAGGCATGGCCGTGATCGGTGGCATCGCGCCCGAGGCATGGCCGCCTGGTGCCGAACTGGTCGCGAGCCTGGCAGAGACCTTTGGCGTGAGCCCCGCCTACGTTGAGGCGCATGCCGATGCCGTCTATCGCCTGGACAAAGCGGCGCAAGAGCGAGCGCTTCGTTCCGTCCAGCGCATCGCCGACGTCTTTTCGCACATCACCGAAGATCGCAATGCGCTTTGCGGTCGTCTGCAAGCCATTGCGTCGTTGGCAAAGCTATAGCGTGTAGACTCTGTTGGGAGGAAGTCATTCATGAAGAAGCTGTTGATTTTGGGCGCCGGCACCGCCGGCACGATGGTCGCCAACCGGCTTAACCGGCTGCTTGACCGGGACGAATGGCAGATCACGATTGTGGATCAGCACGAAACGCACTACTATCAACCGGGATTCCTGTTCATCCCGTTCGGAATGTACAGCAAGAACGATGTCGTCAAGCCGAAACGTGACTTCATCCCCGCCGGCGTCGAGCTGATTATGTCGCCGATCGAGCTGATCGAGCCGGAGCACAACCGGGTGAAGATCCAGAAGAACGGTCATTACTTGAACTACGACTTCCTGGTCATCGCTACCGGCGCCCGTACACGCCCCGATCAGACCCCAGGCCTGGCCGAGCACGAGTGGCACAAGTCCATTCACGACTTTTACACCATCGAAGGCGCGCTCGACCTGACCCGCTACCTGCGTACCTGGCAGGGTGGCCGGCTGGTGCTCAACGTCGTTGATAACCCCATCAAATGTCCGGTGGCGCCGCTGGAGTTCTTGATGCTGGCGGACTGGTATTTCAATGAGCAGGGCATACGGGATAAGGTCGAACTGACCTATGCCACGCCGCTGTCGGGTGCGTTCACCAGACCCATCGCTTCCAAGCATCTCGGCGACATCCTGGAGCAGAAAGGGATCAAAGTGATACCTGACTTCATGGTGGAGCATGTGGACCCGGATGCGAAGAAGCTGGTCTCTTACGACGAGCAGGAGATCGAATACGATCTGCTGGTCAGCGTGCCACTGAACATGGGCGACGACCTGATCGGGCGATCGGGCATGGGGGACGAGCTGAACTTCATTCCGGTGGATAAGCACACGTTTCTTTCGCCGCAGCACTCGAATGTCTTCGTGTTAGGCGATGCCGCAGCTCTGCCGACCTCCAAGGCCGGCTCAGTAGCGCACTTCGCGGTGGATTGCTTCGCGGAAAACTTCGTGCGGTATGTCGACGGCCTGGAGATGTTGCCCACGTTCGACGGCCATGCGAACTGCTTCATCGAGTCGGGTTTTGGCAAGGGCCTGCTCATCGACTTCAACTACGATATCGAGCCATTGCCGGGCCGTTATCCGTTGCCCGGTGTGGGGCCGTTCACCCTGCTGCAAGAGTCGGAAATGAATCATTGGGGCAAGATGATGTTCCGCTGGATGTACTGGAACATCCTGCTCAAGGGCCAGGAGCTGCCATTGCCCGCCCGCATGAGCATGGCCGGCAAGTGGACGAAATAAGGGAGGGACGCATGGACCAGGATATTGCGGCCTCGAACCAGAAGCTCGATCTTCTGACGGCCCAAGTCCAGTACCTCACCGAACAGGCGCAGATCGCCGAGCGTGGCCGTCAAGAGCGCTCGGAGCTGATACACGACGTCATGCCCATCGTCAATGACGGCTTTCGGCTGGCAACGGAGCAACTGGAGGAGATCCAGGAGTATGTCGACCTGGCCGACCTGCTGCGCCTGCTCAAACGGCTGATGCGGAACGGGCGCAACCTCGAGATGATGCTTGATCAGCTTGAGAGCGTGAGCGACCTGTTGCAGACCATCGGACCGTTGACCGATTCCGCCTTCTGCAAAGCCGTGGAAATCTTGTCGGCAGGAGAACAAAGGGGTTATTTCACCTTCGCCAGGGGCGGCATGCAGATCGTCGACAACATCGTCACCTCGTTCACCGAGGATGATATCAGGAAATTGGGCGATAATGTCGTGCTGATCCTGAACACCGTCAAGGACATGACCCAGCCGCAGATTATGAGCCTCGTCCGCAGCATCGTGGCGGATGCCGAGGTCGAGGTCACGAAACCCGTCAACACCTCGTTGCCCGCGCTCCTCGGCCAGATGCGCGATCCCAATGTGCGCCGTGGCCTGGCGCTGATCATGGGTGTCCTTCGTGTCGTCGGCGCGCAGTCGCAGGCAGGGAAGTAGCGAATCAGCGCAATACGCAATATGCAATACGCACAACTATCAGGAGGTAAACATATGGCAACTAAGATCATCGCAGGCAAGACCGTCAACGTCAACGATGAGGGTTTTCTGACCAACCCGGCGGAGTGGACAAAAGAGATCGCGGCCGAGATCGCCAGGGATGAGGGCATCTCCGAGCTGACCCCGACCCATTGGAAGGTCATCGACTTCTGCCGCCAGGACGCCAGCGCCAGCGGCAAAGCACCTACGTTGCGGCGCATCACCACTGCCGCGGGCGTCTCGACCAAGGATATGTTCGCGCTATTCCCCAAGGGCCCGGCCAAGAAAGTCGCACACATCGCGGGGCTGGGCAAACCGGAAGGGTGTGTCTGACGAAAGGTTGGGGATATTAGGGATTGGATATTAGGGATTGGGTATTAGGGATTAGGGATTAGGGATCAGGTATTCAGGAAAAGTCGATCGCTGTCCAATACCTAATACCCAATACCTGATCTATAGAGAGGAGAGTCTATACCATGGCTGACGAGACCCGCAAAATCGCGTTCATCTGTTCCAAAGGCGACCTGGACATGGCCTACCCGGCCCTGGTGATGGGCTGGGCGGCGTTGGGCAACGGCATCGACGTCACCATCTTCTTCACTTTCTGGGGTTTGGACATCATCACCAAATCCCGTCAGTCTCGCCTGGAGCTCGCGCCGGTGGCCAATACCAGCATGAAGATGAAGATGATGGGCCTGCCGACCGGAAACCTGGGCATCCCGAACATCATGGGCATACTACCCGGCATGACCGCCTTTGCCACCAGCATTATGAGGAAGAAGATCGCCGAGGTCGGCGCGCCGCCGGTGGGCGAATACCTCCAGATGATGGTGGATGGCGGCGCCAGGCTCTACGCCTGCAAGATGTCGGTGGACATGATGGGGCTGAAAAAGGAAGACTTCGTGGACGGCGTCATCGACATCGTGACGGCCAGCGATTTCATGGACATGACCGAAGGCGCGCAGCTTATCTTCATCTGATCGCCCGCGCCGTGCCTGCGTAGAAGCCCGGTTTCGTCTAGAGACCGGGCTTCTGTGCGTCTCGCGTCAGGCCGCGCGATGGGCGTGATGGGCCTGCAAGCTGCGGTAGCGCAGATGCTGTTGGCCCGCGGCGCGCATCGCGGCCACGGCTGCCGTCGCTGCGGAGAGGGTCGTGAGCAACGGGATATCCATGGCGATCGCCGCGGCGCGGATTTCGGCGCCATCGGAGTGCGCCTCCGGTCCCAGCGGTGTGTTCAGGATGAGCTGCACCTGGCCGCCTCGGATCAAATCGACCGTGTGCGGCGAGCCTTGCGCCATCTTGTTGACGACCGTCACGGGCAGCCCGGCCCGCGTGAAAAATGCAGCAGTGCCCGCGGTGGCGTAGAGCGCGAAACCCAGCCGGTGCAGGTCACGGGCGATCTTCAACGCCGCACCCTTGTCGTAGTCGTTGACGCTGATCAACGCCGCGCCCGAGAGCGGCAAGCCCATCCCCGCCGCCAGTTGCGACTTGGCGAACGCGTGGCCGAAGTGCGAAGCGTGGCCCATTACTTCACCGGTGCTGCGCATCTCAGGCCCCAGCAGCGCATCGGCGCCGGGCAGCTTCTTGAACGGCAACACGGCCTCCTTGACGAAAAAGCCATCGACCGCCGGCTCTTCCCGTACCCCCAGGGTTTCCAGCGAGCGGCCGACCATCACCTGCGCGGCGACCTGGGCCAGGTTCAATCCCGTCGCCTTGCTGGCAAACGGCACGGTGCGCGAGGCTCGCGGGTTGACTTCCAACACGTAGACGACGTCGTCCTTGATCGCATACTGCACATTCATCAGCCCGCGCACGCCCAGCGCCAGCCCCAGCCGCTCGGTGTACTCGCGGATGATGTTAAGATGATACGCGCTGACCTTGTACGGCGGCAGCACGCAGGCCGAGTCACCGGAGTGGACGCCCGCCTCCTCGATGTGCTGCATGATGGCGCCGATCACGACCCGTTCGCCGTCGGCGAGCGCATCCACATCGATCTCGAACGCGTCCTCCATGAAGCGATCTACCAGCAACGGCGCGCCGGGCGCGGCATCCAGCGCGGCCTGGGCAAACCCGGCCAGTTGCGCCGCATCGCCGACGATGGCCATCGCCCGGCCGCCCAACACGTAGGATGGCCGTACCAGCACCGGGTAGCCGATGCGCTCAGCCACCTGGTACGCCTCAGCCAGCGACGCGACGATGCCATGCTCGGGCTGCGGGATGTCCAACTCTGCCAGCAGCGCGGCAAACCGCTCGCGGTCCTCGGCCAGGCGGATCGCCGCGGGCGAGGTGCCCAGGATCGGCACGCCGGACGCTTCCAGCCCCTCGGCCAGGTTGAGCGGCGTCTGCCCGCCGAACTGCACGATGACACCCCTCGGTCGCTCCCGCTCCACCACGTTGAGCACGTGTTCCAGCGTAAGCGGCTCGAAGTAGAGCCGATCCGCGGTATCGTAGTCGGTTGAGACGGTTTCGGGGTTGCAGTTGAGCATGATGGTCTCATAGCCCAGCCTGCCCAGCGCGAACGCGGCCTGACAGCAGCAGTAGTCGAACTCGATCCCCTGGCCGATGCGGTTCGGGCCGCTGCCGAGGATGAGCACTTTGGGCCGGTCTGTTGGTTCCGCCTCGTCCGCCAGCTCGTACGCGCTGTAAAGGTACGGCGTCCGCGCGCCAAACTCGGCGGCGCAGGTGTCGACGCGCTGGAAGGTAGGGAAAATGCCGAGGGTCTTGCGCAACGAGCGGATGTCCGGGGTCGCGGGTATTGGATATTGGGTATGGTCGCCGCGGCCCTGGCTGTTACGTATCAGCCGGGTGATGTGCGAATCCGCAAACCCCAGGCGCTTAGCACGGCGCAACAAGCAGGCAGTGTCTGGCTCGCCATCCGCCATCCGCCATCTGCCATCTGCCATCCGCCATCCGCCATCTGCCATCCGCCATCTGCCGTCTGCCATCCGCCATCTGCCATCTGCCATCCGCCATCCGCCATCCGCCATCCGCCATCTGCCATCCGCCATCCGCCATCTGCCATCTGCCATCCGCCATCCGCCATCTGCCATCTGCCATCCGCCATCTGCCATCTGCCATCCGCCATCTGCTATCTGCCGTCTGCCATCTGCTATCTGCCGTTCGCAGTTCGCAATCCCGCGCATCTCCGCCAGGAACCACGGGTCGAAGCCGCTCGCGGCGGCGATAGCGTCCAGGGGCAAGCCGGCCCGGATCGCCCGGTAGGTCTTGAAGAGACGGTCGGCAGCCGGCGTTCTCAGCTCGTCCAGCGCGGGCGCCGTTTGTGGCGCGACGCGCTGCGGGCCGGAGCCGTCCAGCGCATCGACGCCGATTTCGAGCGACTGCACGGCCTTGTTCAGCGCCTCGGGGAAGGTGCAGCCCAGCGCCATCACCTCGCCCACCGACTTCATCTGGGGGCCGAGGGTCGGGTCGACACCGGGGAACTTCTCGAAGGCCCAGCGCGGTATTTTCACCACGACGTAGTCCAGCGACGGCTCGAACGCGGCCCGCGTCTGGCCGGTGATGTCGTTGGCGATCTCGTCGAGGGTGTAGCCAGCGGCCACCAGCGCAGCGATCTTGGCAATGGGGAAGCCGGTGGCTTTCGATGCCAGCGCGGATGAGCGGGACACGCGCGGGTTCATCTCGATGACCAATGCGCGGCCGGTCCGTGGATCCACCGCGAACTGCACGTTGGAGCCGCCGGTTTCTACCCCGACGGCGCTCATCACGCGGCGCGCCAGGTCGCGCAGCACCTGGTATTCGCGATCGGTCAGCGTCTGTGCAGGGGCGACAGTGATGCTATCGCCGGTGTGCACGCCCATCGCGTCCAGGTTTTCGATGCTGCATACCACCACGAAGTTATCGGCCGCGTCGCGCATCACCTCCAGCTCGTACTCTTTCCAGCCGAGCACCGATTCCTCGACCCAGGCCTGGCCGATGGGAGATGCAGCGGCGGCTTTGCGCACGGCTTCCGGCAGCTCATCCGGTGAATAGGCCCATGACGCACCGCTGCCGCCCAGGGCGAACGATGCGCGCACCAGCAGCGGGTAGCCGGTACTCGCGGCGATGGCCTGGGCCTCGGCGAGCGAGACGGCGGGGCCGCCCTTCGGCACCGGGATACCGGCCGCGATCAGCGTTTTGCGGAATAGATCGCGGTCCTCGGCCGCGCGGATGGCCGGGAGCGACGCGCCGATCAGCCGGACGCCGTGGCGCTCGAGCGCGCCGTTCTCGCTCAGCGCCAGCGCCAGGTTCAGGCCGGTCTGCCCACCGACAGTCGGCAGCAGCGCGTCGGGCCACTCCTGGGCGATGATCGCTTCCACGACTTCCGGCGTCACCGGTTCGACGTAGGTCGCGTCGGCAAGCTGCGGGTCGGTCATGATGGTGGCGGGGTTGGAATTCACCAGCACGACGCGGTAACCCTCGCCGCGCAGCGCCTTCACTGCCTGTGTGCCGGAATAGTCGAACTCGGCCGCCTGCCCGATCACGATGGGGCCGGAGCCGGGGATCAGGATCGTATGGATATCGGTGCGTTTGGGCATGGTTGATCCAGTTCGGTATGGCTTTGCGGGTTTGCAGGTTCCAACCATGAACCTGCTATCCCATCAAGGCCAGAAACTCATCGAAGATGCCTTGTGCGTCGTGCGGGCCGGCCGCAGCTTCAGGGTGGAACTGCACGCTGAGCACGGGGCGGCTTGCCAGGCGCATTCCTTCCAGCGAGCCGTCGTTCAGGCTGACGTGGGTGATCTCGACGGCCGCGCGATCCAGGCTGGCCGGGTCCACGCAGTAGTTGTGGTTCTGCGCCGTGATCAGCACACGGCCGGTGCGGAGGTCCTGCACAGGATGGTTGGCGCCATGATGGCCGAACTTGAGCCGCCCGGTGCGTCCGCCCAGCGCCAGGCCGAGCAGTTGGTGTCCCAGGCAGATGCCCAGGATCGGCACGCCCGCGTCGAGCAACCCCGTCACTGCGTCCACCGCGTACGGCAGGCTGGCCGGGTCGCCGGGGCCGTTGGAGAGGACGATGCCATCGGGCGCCAGCGCCAGCACGCCCGCTGCCGGCGTATCCGCCGGGACCACGGTTATCCGGGCGCCGATCGCGGCCAGGTGGCGCAGGATATTGCGCTTGCAGCCGAAGTCGTAGGCGACGACGTGGACGGCCGATGGCCGATGGCTGATCACCGATGGCTTGACCCAGTGATCGCCTGCGTCGCAGGCCCAACGATACGGTCCGGCGCAGGTGACTTCCCTGACCATGTCGCGGCCGTCGAGGCTGGGCCAGGCGCGGGCCATCGCCAGCAGATCCGCTTCGGGCGTGCCGCGGGTGGAGAGCGCCGCGCGCTGGGTGCCGCCGTCGCGCAGCTTGCGGGTCAGGAAGCGGGTATCGATGTCAGCGATGCCGGGCACGCCACCGGCAGCCAGCCAATCGGAAAGCGGCTGCTGGCCGCGCCAGTTGGACACGACCGGGCTCAACGAACGCACGATCGTGGCGGAGACTTGCGGCCGGGCTGACTCGTAGTCCTCGACGTTGATGCCGACGTTACCGATATGGGAGACGGTGAACAGCACGCCCTGGCCGCGGTAAGAGGGATCGGTGAGAATCTCCTGGTAGCCGGTCATGCTGGTGTTGAAAACCAGCTCGAACACGGCGTCGGCCTCCGCGCCGAAGGCCGCGCCGGTCAGGATCGTGCCATCTTCGAGGGCGAGAGTTGCCTGGTGCATGAGCGTCTCTTTTGGCAGCGCGCTGACCCATCGGGCCGCGGCCGCCTTCTCTTTCATGGGCGGTGAGATCTGGCCAACAAAAAACGCCGCTCCCAAAGAGCGACGTTGCTTGTTACATGACCGAAGCCGGAGCGTATTGTACCTCGTGGTTCGGATACGGTCAACAAATGGACCGGCGCGTTGGATTTGCGCGTTCAGAACAGATGTGCTATCCTGGCAGCCAAATCCATGTACCCGAGGAGCCACCATCGTATGCCCAAAGCTGACTTTCCACCTCCCCAAATCGTTCTCAGCAAGACAGAGGCGCGGCGTTTCCTCCTGGCGCACCAGCGGCTCTGGCCGCCGCGAGGGTTGTGCGGTAAGGAGGGTATCCTCGACCTCATCCGGCACGTCGGCTGCATCCAGTACGATCCGGTCAACCTGGTGGGGCAAAACCCGGAGCTGATCCTGCAGGCGCGCGTGGCCGATTACACCCCGACGCTGCTCAACGAATTGCTCTACACCGACCGGCGGCTGGTGGATGGCTGGGACAAGCAGGCGGCGATCTACGGGGTGGAGGATTGGCCGTACTTCGCCCGTCACCGCAACTGGGCGCGGCGCAACCATGGTGATCCGGTCAGCCCCCCGATGACCATCGCGGCCGCGGTGAAGGATGCGATCCGCGAGCGCGGGCCGCTTTGCTCGGCTGACCTGGGACACAACGACACTATCGACTGGTGGTGGGGCGTGCAGACGCGGCTGGGGCGGGCGTCGCTGGAGATCCTCTTCGGCATGGGTGAGGTAGGGATCCATCACCGGGTGAACACGCGGCGCTATTTCGACCTGATCGAGCGGCTGCTCCCCGCCGAGCTGTTGGCCGCGGCCGACCCTAACCCGGCCGACGAGGCGTACCAGGACTGGCACGTCGCGCGTCGCGTGGGCGGACTGGGCATTGCCAATCCGGCCGCGGGCGAATACTGGCTGGGAATCATCGGCGTGAAAGCGGAGGCGCGGCGGGCGGCGCTGGCGAGGCTGGTCGAACGCGGCGAGCTCGTCCCGGTTGCCGTGGAGGGGGTGGCGCGGTCGCCGCTCTTCGCTCGCGCCGCGGATTTGCCCCTGCTCGATGCCATCGCGGGCGCGGATGAGGCTGATCCCGCCGCGGCCTTCATCGGCCCGCTGGACAACCTGATCTGGGATCGCGACCTGGTGCGCTGGTTGTTCGACTTCGACTACACCTGGGAGGTGTACAAGCCGGCGGCACAGCGGAAGTATGGCCACTACGTGTTGCCCGTGCTCTACGGCGACCGCTTCGTGGCTCGCGTCGAGCCAATTTTCGACCGGAAGGCGCGGGTGCTGACCATCGTCAACTGGTGGTGGGAGACGGACGTCGAGCCTGATGATGCGCTGGTCACTGCCCTGGCCGAATGCCTGGCCGCGTTCGGGCGCTACCTGGGTGCGGAGGGGATCCGGCCCGGCGAGGCGGCTGAGAGTGATGGGGTGCTGGAACGAGTGGCAGCGCGGATATCATGATTGCCATAACTGACCTCCATTTCGTCAATACGGTGGTTCCGCCGGCCCGTCATACCCGCACATACCGGTGCGCGGCGAGTTGACCAGTGACATGATCATCTCGGCGTGCTCGTGCGTTTCGGCATGCTCGTCACAGAATTCGTAGCGCCCATCTTCCTCATACATGCACTCAGTGCAGAGCCGAGTTGCTGGCTCGCCGCACTCGATGCACGGCGGCGGCTCGAACTTGTTACGGGCCATCAAGACGATGGGATGATCGGTGGTTGGTTTGCCCAGCCGTTGAGCCACAACCTTGATCAGCAGGTGGCTCGTTGTGCCGAAGTCGTATTCGTAGGGGATCTCCATGCCAGGAACGAAGATGGTCTCGACCTTGACCTTCATGGATCGATCCTCGGGCTCCATCCAGCCGCCGGCCATTTGCGTGTAACGCCACGGCCCAATCGTGAACTGGCTGAGGTGGCCGCAGCATTCCAGCCAAATCGCCCGCAGGTAAGCGTCGAGCTCCTCAAGGGTCGCGCCACCGCGCATCTCGAGTTGCAGCCAGTAATCGCCGCTCCAGGCGTCCTTTACTTGCAAGTGGTAGAGGGTCTGCCTCTGCCGCTTGGTTTTGTCTGCTTCCGCCTGCGCCTCCCGGCGTTTTGTGCAACTTTGTAGATGGCGTGCCATGCCCGCGCGTGTCAGCTCGCGCCCGCAGTAGATACATGCGCCGTTCCATTGCGTTTTTGTAGCCATTGTCGTGCTCCTGTGGTTACCCTCCAGACTCATCATCCGACCGATTTGGAGTCGCCCAGGTTTAGCGCTTCTTCCAGCAGGTCGGTGACACCCAATTCCTTCGCCCACCGGCACAGGTAGGGGCGGTCGAGCCGCTCACCTTGAACGCGAAGGACGCTCAGAATATCGTTCCATTGCCGGTCTGATACTTCACCGCCGAGCCGATACCATTGTAGTTTTGCCAGGATGTTGTCCTCCGGGCTTGCAATGTAGATCTCATCGGTTCCCTCCTCAGTAAGGCTCTGGACGATGCGACGCGCGAACTGGGATCGATCAAAAGGACGTCCTTTCGGAATGAACACATCCACCTTGAACATCGTGGGTTTGTGGATCACATTGAAACTGCTGCGCTCGCGCACAGCATCCCGGATCATCTCCGCATCCGCATAGAACTCCGAGCCCAATGCGCGCACCAACGGTTGGGCGTGTTCGGCGCGCATATCGGCGACGAGGTCTACATCCATCGTGGCCCGCGCGACGCCATGTACGGCGGTCGCAAGTGAACCACCGACGAAATAGGGGATATTGAGGGCGTTTAGCGCCTCAATCACCAGCAGCGTGACGCGAATCGGCTCAGTCAGCATGACCTGGGTCCTCTGGAGGCGGACCGTAGACTTGCTCGGCCAGGTCGGCGGACAAGAGCAAGTCGGCGAGCCGGCGGCGCAGTTCCGTCTCATCGGCGTTGGGATATCGCGAACGGAGGCCGCTGAGAGCGAGCAGTTTCATGGTCGCGTACATTTCGCCCAGCATTTGCGCCTTGCGCCAGGCCGGCGCCTGGCGCATCAGATCAAGCTGGAGACGTTCCATGTCAGGATGTGTATCCGTGACCATCGGCACCCGCATCGGAGAATCTTGCCTTGTCGAGGGCAGCCACATGCCGCGTCGCACTGACACGCTGGCCGCTTTGCCGATCATACCGGAAACCCCGGTCAGCTTCTTCGGGTCGCTGCCGGCGGCTCCGCCATGTTTCCTGTTACGAACCGGTGCACAATGTCGGCGATCAGAGCCTGATATGGCATCCCCACCTCGGAGGCTTTCTGCTGCACTTTCTCAAAGTCTGTCAAAGGCAACGTCACGCTAACCTGGCGGTTCGTTTCCAGCATCGCGGTCGCATACGCCTGGTAGCGCTCGATTTCTTCGCGCACCTTGTTGACGGATTGCCACCCTCCACGTTCATAGGAGGTCAGGAGTCCATTCTCTTCTGCTTCTTCCCCGACTCGTTTAGCCATCTATCTACCTCGAGTCAAACTGATCATACCAGAAGATCGAGAAGGCGTAAAGCCATTTTGCTGGTTTGGGGTCATGGCGTTACGCTCGCCGGAAACTCCGGTGGCCGTCGCACCCGCGTCGCCTGCTCGAACGCGTAGGCGTACTTGATCAGTGCAGGCTCGCTCCACGCCGGCCCGATAAACGAGATGCCAACCGGCAGCCCGAACACATATCCCGCCGGAACGGTGATGCTGGGATAGCCGGCCACGGCCGCAGGCGTCGAGCTGCCGCCGCTATAGTGGTCGCCGTTGATGGTGTCCGTCAACCAGGCCGGCCCGCCCGACGGCGCGACGATGGCGTCCAACTGATGCTTCCGCAAGGTGGCGTCGATGCCCTCGTCCCGCGCCAGGCGGAGATCGGTCGCCAGCGCTTGCAGGTACTTTTCCTCCGTCAGGGGACCTTTCTTCTGCGCACGTAGCATGATCTCCTGCCCGAAGTAAGGCATCACCCGCTCCCGGTTGCGCTCGTTAAACTCGATGATCTCAGCCAGTGAATGCACCGGCGCGCCCGGTCCCAGCTCCGCAAGGTAGGCGTTCAGGTCGGCCTTGAACTCGTACAGCAGCACCTCGAACTCCGGCTCATCGAGTTGTTTCGCTGTTTCGATGTTCGCCGGATCGATGATCGTCGCGCCCGCGTCCTTCAGGGCGCCGAGGCTCACCTCGAAGATCGCATCCACGAGGGGATGGGAACCAGTGAAGTTTCGGGCCACCCCCAGGCGCGCGCCGCGCAGGCCATCCTTGTCCAGAGAGCGCACGTAATCTGCCGGGATAAGGGGATGCGGGGGTTCACCAGGGAGATCATCCCCGAATCCCCGCATCCCCACCTGCTCGCTTCGGGGAGAACGCCCAAGGCTTGCTTCCGTGATCGGGTCGCGCGGGTCGGGGCCGGCTAGCGCGGCGAGCAGGAACGCCGCGTCCGCCACGGTGCGCGCCATCGGGCCGGCGGTATCCTGGCTGTGCGCGATGGGGATGATCCCCGCCCGGCTGACCAGCCCCAGGGTCGGTTTGATGCCCACGATGCCGTTCGTGTGCGACGGGCAGATGATCGAGCCGTCGGTCTCGGTGCCGACCGCGACCGCGCACAGGTTGGCGGCCACCGCGACGCCTGAGCCGGAACTGGAGCCGCACGGGTTGCGGTCGAGCGCATAGGGGTTGCGGGTCTGGCGCCCGCGGCTGCTCCACCCGCTGACGGAATGCGTCGACCGGAAGTTGGCCCATTCGCTCAGATTGGTTTTGCCCAGGATCACCGCGCCGGCCGCGCGCAGCCTGGCCGCGACGGTCGCGTCGTGAGCCGCGATGGAGCCGAGCAGCGCCAGCGATCCGGCGGTGGTCATCATCCGGTCGGCCGTGGCGATGTTGTCTTTGATCAACACCGGGATGCCGTGGAGCGGGCCGCGCGGCCCGTTCGCCCTCCGTTCGAGGTTCAGCGCATCGGCGATCTCAAGCGCATCGGGGTTGAGTTCGATGACCGAGTTGAGCCACGGGCCGGCCTGGTCGATCTCAGCGATGCGCCGGAGGCACATCTCGACCGCGCCGCGCGCGGTGAGTTCGCCCGAGGTCATCTTGGCCTGGAGTTCGGTGATGTTGAGTTCTTCCATAGTCCTGTCCGAGCATCCTTTGCAATGTAGCCAGGTCTTTTGATCCATGACAGTCACACTTTCGGACCCACATTCTACCACGGCACACATCCGGTATTCCAAAACCAGGCGTCTATCCAGGGTATCTATCTTGACGATGTTAGATTGGACAGACCTGCCATCTTCTCATACAATCTGGATCGGAGTAGTTGCCATGTTTACCGCCGGAGCTTCCCTTGAGGTTCCGGCGCTTACTGTGGAGGAGTCATTGTGAAAACTTTGGGGCATGTGGTCGTGTATCCCACACCAAAAGCCGAGATCGCCCGCTTGACCGAGTTGGCCTTCAACCTCTGGTGGAGTTGGAATCCCGCAGCCCAGGCATTATACGAGACTATTGATCCAGGTCTTTGGAAGCAAGCCAATCACAACCCGGTCAAGTTTCTGCGACTGGTGAGCCAGCAAAAGCTTGATCGGGCTGCCGTTGATCCCGGCTACCGGGCGTCCTACGACGCCGTCATGGCGCAATTCGATGCCTACATGCATCCCGCGGCAGGCAGCATGTGGTACGAGCGTTCTCACCCTGATCCGCGGGAGACCCTGATCGCTTACTTCTCGGCTGAGTTTGGTTTGCACGAAGCCTTGCCCATCTATTCCGGTGGCCTGGGAATCCTGGCAGGCGACCACTGCAAGACGGCCAGTGACCTGGGGCTGCCGTTCGTCGGCGTAGGTTTTCTGTATCCCCAGGGTTACTTCGAGCAGCGGATCGATGCCGATGGGCGTCAGCAAGCTCTCTACGAGAAGCTGGACTTCGCGGAGGTGCCGGCGACCCCGGCGCTGGGCCTGGATGGCAAGCAAGTGGTCATCTCGGTAGACTTACCCGGCCGCAAGGTGTTCGCGAAGGTGTGGCGCATCCAGGTGGGCCGGGTGCCGATCTACCTGATGGATACCGATGTCGAGCAGAACGCGCCGGGAGATCGTGAGCTTTCGGCCCGGCTGTACGGCGGTGATCAGCAGATACGCATCTCCCAGGAGATCGTGTTGGGAATCGGCGGCGTGCGGGCACTGCGGGCCCTGGGCTTGCAGCCAACCGTCTGGCACATGAACGAGGGGCACGCAGCTTTCTTGCAGCTCGAACGCATTCGCGAATGCGTTCAGGATGCCGGCCTGTCGTTCCCGGCCGCGCTGTGGGCGACCCGCTCAAATGCGCTCTTCACCACTCACACGCCGGTGCCGGCCGGAAACGATGCCTTTTCGTTCGATCTGATGGACCGTTTCTTCGCGGACTACTGGGGGCGCCTGGGCCTCTCGCGCGACGATTTCCTCGCGCTGGGGCGTTTCGACTATACCTGGGGGTCACAGTTCAGCATGACGGTGCTGGCGCTGCGCACGGCGGGCCTGGCGAACGGTGTCAGCGCGCTGCACGGCGAGGTGTCGCGGCGGATGTGGCATAGCCTCTGGCCCGAGGTGCCCGATCCCGAAATCCCGATCGCCCACGTCACCAACGGCGTTCACACCGATAGCTGGCTGCATCCTGGCATGGCGGCCCTCTACGACCGCTACCTGGGGCCGGGCTGGCGCGACGCGATTGCGGGCCGGACGACCTGGCTCGCCGTCGCGGACATTCCGGACGCCGACCTGTGGGCGCAACACAACCGGGCAAAGGCGGAGATGCTCACTCTGGTGCGCGAGCGCCTGGCAAACCAGTTGCTGCGTGTGGGAGCCGCACCCGCCGACGTAAACGCGGCGGCCAGTGGATTGAATCCGAACGCTTTGACGATCGGGTTTGCCCGGCGTTTCGCCACCTATAAGCGCGCCACGCTCCTCTTCCGCGATCAGGAGCGGCTGAAGCGTATCCTCAACAACCACGAGCGACCTGTCCAGATCATCTTTTCGGGCAAAGCACACCCCGCGGACGAGCCAGGTAAAACGTTCATCCAGACGATCTACCAGATCAGCAAGCAGCCCGGCTTTGCCGGCAAGCTCGTTTTTGTGGAAGACTACGACGCCAACATCGCGCGCCACCTGGTGTCCGGCGTCGATCTGTGGCTGAACAACCCGCGGCGGCCTTTAGAAGCCAGCGGTACCAGCGGCCAGAAGGCCGGCTTGAACGGCGTGCCGAACTTCAGCGTGCTGGACGGCTGGTGGGCCGAGGGTTTCGACGGGAGCAATGGTTGGGCCATCGGCGCGGAGCGTGAATATCCCACCGAGGCGACGCAAGATGAGGCCGACGCCCTGTCACTGTATGCCACTCTGGAAAACGTGATCGTGCCGATGTTCCATGAGCGGGATTCGATAGGGATCCCACAGCGCTGGCTGGCCGTGATGCGGGCTTCCATTGCCTCGGTAGCGCCCGACTACAGCTTTGACCGCGTGCTCAAAGAGTATGGGATAAAATTCTACATGCCGGCCGCTATGCTGGAGCGTCGCGTATGGAAGGACGACCATGCGGGCGCGCGGTCATTGGCGCAGTGGGAAGACCGCATGCGGCGCGGCTGGCCACAGGTCGCGTTGGTCGCGAACGGCCCGCAGCATGGCGAGATGGCAGTGGGCAAGCCGATCATCGTGAAGGCGACACTTCGCCCAGGTGTCCTCACCCCCGAGGACCTGGCCGTAGAGCTGGTCTGTGGCCACGAGCGCGACGGACAACTGAAGGATGCCACGGCGCTGCCGATGCGGTGCATCGAAGCCCGTGACGGCGAGTATCACTACGAGGCGGCCTTCGATGTGCCGGAGAGCGGCGTCTTCGGCTACGGCGTGCGCGTCCGGCCGGCCCATCCCGATCTGCCCAATCCATTTGCGTTGTGCCTGGTGAAGTGGGCGTGATGAAGACGACGGACGATAGACGATAGACGATGGACGATGGACGATAGACGATGGACGGGGAATGATCGTCTATGGTCCATGGTCTATCGTCGTCAGAGGATCTCATGGCGGAAGACCTCTGTTCTCTGAGCGACCGTGAGCTCGAAGTGTTGGAGCTGGTGGCGACCGGCGCGACCAATCAGCAGATCGCGCGCACGCTGATTATCAGCCCCAATACGGTTAAAGTCCACCTGCGCAACATTTTCGAGAAGCTGGAGGTGCAATCACGCACCGAGGCGACGATGGCGGCCGTGCGGCGTGGGCTGGTGACCGTGCCCGGCGCGTCGCTCGCGGCGGAGGCGGAAAGTAGTGCGCCTCTACTACCCGAGCCGGTGGTCGTTGATCTGCCGGTGGCTTCCCGGTCGCCGGTAGTCGGCTGGCAACGCGCTTATATGGTGGTGGCCTTCCTCGTCGTGGTCGCGCTGGCCCTCGCGCCGGCCTGGTGGACGGCCCGCAGCCAGGCGACCGCTTCCACGCCTTTCAGCGACATCGGCCAACCGCAGATATCTTCACCCCCGCGCCTTGATGTAGCCCGCTGGACATCCAAGGCCGCGCTGCCTCAGCCACGGAGCCGTCTGGCGGTGGCATCCGACGGCAAGAAGCTTTACGCGATCGGCGGTGAGATCGATGGCAAGGTGACCGACGAGGTGACGATCTACGATGCCAACAACAACGGCTGGCTGTCCGGTGCGCGTAAGCCGACGCCTGTCTCGAACGTGTCTGCGGCCTACTTGAATGGTCGCATCTATGTGCCGGGCGGCTCGACCGCGACCGGCGGCGTGACCAACATGCTCGAAGCTTACGATCCCAAGGCGGACACCTGGGATGCGCGGGCTTCTTTGCCGACGCCGGTTGCCGCCTACGGGCTCGCGGCGCTGAACGGCAAGCTTTATCTGTTCGGCGGGTGGGATGGGAAGGCCTACAAGGCTGAGACTTACGTTTACGATCCGCAGGCCGACGCCTGGAGCCCGGCGACGCCAATGCCTGCGTCGCGTGCATTTCTGGCGGCAGCGGCGCTGGGCGACGGGATCTACGTCGTGGGCGGATATGACGGCAAACACGAGCTGGACACGGTCGCCTTTTACAGCCCGGCGGAGGAAGGGACGTCCGCCGGGCCGTGGTCAGCGCGAGCGTCGTTGGATCAGCCTCGGGGCGGGCTGGGCCTGGCGGTGATCGGCCAGCGCTTGTACGTGGTCGGTGGCGGGTGGGAGACGCCGTTGGCCTTCAACGAGCAATATGATACTTCGTTGAACGCCTGGTCGCGCATCGCCACGCCGGTGATCGGGCAGTGGCGCAACCTCGGGTTAGCCGCGCTCGACAACATGCTTTACGCCGTCGGTGGTTGGAGCGGCAGCTATCTGTCGTCCAACGAGGCTTACCAGGCGCTGATCCGCCAATTGCTCCCGCTGGGCACGAAGGGCGGATAGCAATAATACCCAATATCCAATACCAAACAGGGGGTCGAGGTATTTGGTATTAGATATTGGGTATTAGGTATTCGGTATTAAAGCGCCGGTCGCGCCAGCTTCTGGATTTTTGGCAAGGTCTCACGCCAGGTAATATGCGAGAGGCCGAGCTTCTGGCGGAGTTGGTCGGCGGGCATGCCGTTACGATACTCACGCACCGCGCACGTCCAGCGCAACTGCTCGAAAGAGACCCCTCCCTCTACCCCGGCCAGTGCGGCCAGATCCTCCAGCACGTACTCCAGGTTACGAGGTGTGCACTCGAAGAGATACGACTTGGGTTCATATTCGCGCAGGTATTGTCGATAGGCCGGGGCGAAATTGGGGCCGAGCGCCAGCTTGCGCTCCTTCAGCGTCCGCCGCGGGTCACTGTAGCGTACGTAGAGCACCGGAGCCTGTGGATTGGATAGATCGATGTGCTCCTGCTTGATCTCCATGCACTCGCCCTTCTTGATTCCTGTCTGCAACACCAGCGACACCAGCAGGTAAGGGCGCGAGTCCGGTTTGGACGCCCATAACAGGTCGCGCGCCGTCCGCAACAGAGCGCTCACCTGATCGTCATACAGGATTTGGGGCAACGGCGTGGTGGGATGCTCATGTGCCAGCGGCGCCGCGGGGTCGGTCGGGAGGACTTCCGACTCGGCCAGCCAGCCGAAGAAGACCTTGAGCGTTGTCAGCCGCCGGGCGTAGGATTTAGGGCTGCACGGCACACCGCGATCAGACTTCATCCAAACCAAAAACTGCTCCAGGTCACTCTGCCCAATCGACTTGATGGCCTGATTGGCAGCCGTGTACTTGGTGAACAGCCGGAGGTCAGCCTGAAATGCCTTGATGGTGTTGTCGGAAAAGCCCTGGCGGATCATATGGCCGTGGAAGGCGGTGATGGCCGCGGCCAGGGATGAGTTGGCATTCAGATCGACCGGCGCGGAAGCTACCGGACGGGTAATCTCGCTCGCGGTGCCGCGCCCCGGCTGGCCATTCTCAAAGAAAATAAGTTGCTCATCGGACATGTCAACCTCCGACCGGTGTCTGGACAAGGCCCGGATTGACAGAATGCCTTCGTATAGACCGGCTGAAGCTAACAATACCAAGAAAGACGTGCGTTGTCAAGGGCGCGCCCGGCACCCCGGCACGCGGGCAAGAGATTCTGCAGCTTGCCGCCGCGTCTGATCTGTGGAATAATGCTTTCAGGTGAACCATATGGACGGGAGCGAGGAAGGCGTAGGTCGCGATCGGCTGGACGAGTCACCGAACCAGTAAGGAGATGGTATATCATGTCGCTGGACATCAAAACAATCGAGAGCCTGCTTGGCGGCGATGCGGAGTATCTGTTGGGCTTCAACAGCCCGAAGGTGCCCAAGGATCAGCTTCATCTGCCCGGCCCGGACTTCGTAGAACGAATCTTTTTCCACAGTGATCGCTCGCCGCAGGTGTTGAGAAGCTTGCAGGGGATGTATTCTCATGGCCGGCTGGCAGGCACCGGTTATCTGTCGATCTTGCCGGTAGACCAGGGGATCGAGCATTCGGCGGGCGCGTCCTTTGCGCCAAACCCGGCGTATTTCGACCCCGAGAACATTGTCAGGCTGGCGGTGGAGGGTGGATGCAGCGCGGTCGCCTCGACGCTGGGCGTGCTTGGCGCGGTGGCGCGCCGGTACGCGCACCGGATTCCGTTCGTCCTCAAGTTCAACCACAACGAGCTGCTGACCTACCCGAACAAGTTCGACCAGGTATTCTTCGCCCAGGTAAAGCAGGCATGGGATATGGGCGCAGCGGCCGTGGGCGCGACGATCTATTTCGGCTCGCCCGAGTCCTCCCGCCAGATCACCGAGGTCAGCCAGGCGTTTAAAATCGCGCACGAGCTGGGCATGGCGACTATCCTTTGGTGTTACACGCGCAACAGCGCGTTCAAGGTGGGCGGTGTGGACTATCACACCGCGGCTGACCTGACCGGCCAGGCCAACCACCTGGGTGTCACCATTGAGGCGGACATCATCAAGCAAAAGCTGCCGGAGAACAACGGCGGCTACAAGGCATTGCAGACGGGGAACAGCAGCTACGGCAAGTTCGACGAGCGGATGTACACCCAGCTCAGCAGCGACCATCCCATCGACCTGTGCCGCTACCAGGTGGTAAACAACTACATGGGCCGCATTGGGCTGATCAATTCGGGCGGGCCATCGGGGAAGAACGACGTCGCCGAGGCGGTGAGGACCGCGGTCATCAACAAACGTGCTGGCGGCATGGGGCTGATCAGCGGCCGCAAGGCGTTTCAGAAGCCGATGGCGCAGGGCGTGGAGCTGCTGAACGCGATCCAGGATGTGTATCTGTGTAAGGACGTGACGGTCGCATAGGATGTCTCAACCTATCCGAACTCGCCTCTGGTTTGGCCGCGCGCTGATCGGCCTGGTATTCCTCTGGAACGTGCAGTGCGCCGTCGTCTTCGTGGCCGCGCCCGGAACGTTCGCCCCTGGCTTCGAGCTGACCGGCGCGGCCGGGGAGGCCATCGTGCGCGGCGTGGGTGTGCTTTTCCTGATGTGGAACGTCCCTTACGCCGTCGCGCTTTGGCATCCTGCGCGGCGCCGCATCTCACTGTACGAGGCGTTGGCGATGCAGGCCATCGGCCTGGCAGGGGAAAGCTTGATCCTCTGGTCCCTGGGCGGGGGTCATCCGGTCGCTGGCGGGACGGTCCTGCGATTCATCGCGTTCGACGGCAGTGGGTTACTCCTGCTTGGGCTGGCCGCGTGGGTGACGCGACGGTCCGACGCAGCCCATCGTGAGAATTCATCTACCGCTCATCCGTGAGCCAGCCTCGAAGGTCTTCCTGGATTTGAAATGAGGCCATCTCGTTGCCCAAAATCGCCCGGACGGGTGTATACTATATGTGCCAGTCCTGCATCTTTGTAGTCCGACACTGACCTGCATCGCTCCACACATCGTCCCAGTTAGCCGTCTGCTCAACATCTGACACCGCACCTATCCTCGCCGCCAGTGAGAGCAAGAAAGGAGGTCGATCCCTGCACGAACTGTCACCCCAATCCTCTCCGTTCTTGGCCGTCATGCGTATCACAAGAAGAGGAGCGCTACCATGCGAAGACTCACGAGACTACTCCTGTGCGGCGTGGTTCTATGCTCGTTGCTCGTCATCGCGCCTGTACGGGCCGATGAGCCGGCTGCCGGCATCCCCAATCTGAGCGCGTGCAAGGACCTCGGTTTCTCGACAGAAGAGGACTTCCTGACCCAGGGACCTACACCGCCTGACGGGAACCGCATTATCTCCGATGGTGACCTGCTGGGCCCGAACCATGCGGTCTGCGCGCGCAACCGGGAGTTGCTGGCGCCCTGGCAGATTACCACGGACCTCGGCCTGGATGCCGTGGACCTGATCAGCATCGAAAACAGCCTGGTCGCCTTTTCTACCGAACTGGACGATCCAGCCGGACGTTTCACCGCTGGCGATCTGTTGGCGACCAACGGCACCGCTATTCCCAACAAAGTACTGCTTACCCGCTTCCAGATCAGCCACGACATGGGGCTGGATGGCCTCCAGTTCATCGGTCCGCTTCAGGGGATCATCGGCTTCCTGAACCGGACGGCCGCCATCTCCAGGGAGCAGTGGCTGACGAATCCTGGGCTGCTATTTGACCTGCTGGGAACTTTCAAGATCGATATCTGGATTTCGACCGAGAGCACGCAGCTTCAAGGCAGCGTCTTCCCCGTCCTTGATGGTGACCTGCTCTCGGTCGGCACCGGCACCATCGTGGTGAGGCAGGCTGATCTGCTGCCCGCCATCACGCCGGCCGGCATCCCGGCCCGGGGCATGGATTTCGGCCTGGACGCGGTCGCGGCCAGCCGGACGGGCGACATCCACACCATTCGCTTCTCCACAGAGATCCTGTACCGGGGCGAGGCCGGTTTCACTGACGGCGATATCCTCCTCGAAGGAGACGGCATCCAGATCGTCAACAGCGCCCTCGTCACGCCTTTCGAGCCGCGTGCCCGTTTCCTGGGATTGGACGCGCTGACCATGAACCTTGATGCGACCGTTTCTCAAACCTACGATTACTTACCACAAATTCTGAAATAGGAATGGACCGCCAAACCGGAAAGGAGTTCGGCAAAATGGCTCCCAAGAAACTCTCGCTTCTGGTGTCGCTGGTCATCCTGGCGGCACTGTGCCTGCCGGCCACTTCGGCGGCCGTTCCTTCAACCGTCGAGCCGGAAGGGGGACCGCCGGTCGCCGCATGCGCCAACGGCGCCTTCTCCACGGAGGAGGATTTTATCGCCCGGGACGTCCAAATCTTCGACGGCAACCCCTATGTCTCAGACGGCGATATGCTCAGCCCCAGCGGGCAGGTGTGCATGCGCAACGCGCAGCTCCTGGCGGCATGGTTTGCCACCGCGCCCGGCCCCGATCTAGGGCTGGATGCGCTGGACATCCTCAACATCAACGGGCCGGTGATCGCCTTCTCCACTGAGGTCGATGATCCGCTGGGCCGCTTCACCGCCGGCGATCTGCTTTTCACGCCCGGTTATGTCATCCCGAACATCGCCCTGGTGTATCCGTTCAATATCACGTGGGACATCGGGCTGGATGGCGTCCAGCTCATCGGTAACATCGACTCCATCCTGAGCTTCGTGAATGACCTGGCCAACGCCCCGCGCGATGCGCTCGTCAAGAACCCGGGCCTGCTCCAGGACTTGCTGAAGCGCTACAACGTCGATATCTGGTTCACCGTGGAAGGGACGGCCTTCATCGGCCGGGAAGGCGCGCAGGTGTTGGACGGCGATCTGCTGTCGGTCGCCAACGGCACGATCGTCTTCAGCCAGGCGGCGCTGCTGCCTCCCGATGTGCCGGCCGGGCTGCCGCAGCGGGGCGTCGATTTCGGGCTGGACGCCGTGGTCACCCCGCGCGATCGTGAGGCCGCGCTGAAGTCTCTGGCTTTCTCCACGGAAATCCTGTACCAGGGAGAGAAGACCCAGTTCACCGACGGCGACGTGCTGCGGCTGGGCGATGGCATCCTGATCAGGAACTGGGATCTGATCAAGAACTTCCATCCGGCCGCCGACTTCCTGGGGCTGGACGCGCTGTCGCTCGGAGGCGCGCAACCGCCCACCTGCGAGAACCAGATCACCGAGCTCGGCGGCCTCGAAGTTGCGGTGGCTGATATCAACGCGATGGGTCGTGCCGAGATCGGTTACCCCACCGACCATCCGTTCGGCGCCAGTGTCCCGATCTGGGGCACCATCTGCAACGACGTGGCGCGGTTCCGCGTGGTCTTCCGCAAAGCGTCCGATGGCGCCGGCGCAGGCACGGGCATCCCGGTGCTGCTGGCCGAGGGCTGGAAGGTCAAGCAGCGCAACTTCATCACCGGCGCGTGCACCGATTCGGTGGCGTGGTTCTCCGACGCCGACGGCTGGTACGACGGCCCGACCTTCCGGTCGCTGCTGTTCTGCAACCCCAACCTGATCCTGACCAACTGGAAATCGGCGAGCGCGCCCGACCCGAACGAGCTCTACAACGTCTGGCTGGAGTTCGACCGGGGCGCCGGCGTCGAGACGGAGCCGTCGCAGCACCCGGCGCGCCTGGACAACAAGTACCCTGAGATCAAGAACCTCGGCATCCCCGGCGGCGCGTGCACTACCTACAGCTCCTCGGATATGCCCATCATGATCCAGGGCGAGTTCACCGACGACAATTTCTGGTACTATCAGCTCTCGATCAGCGGCGACCTGTACGGCGAGCATTACTATAGCCCGGTCCATTACTACGATGCCGTGCCCGCGGCCGCGAATCTCAGCAGCACCGGCACGGTGCCGGCGGGCTTGAAGGACCTCCACACGGTGACGGTATTTGACCTGACCGCCACGCCGAAACGCTGTGCGTACGGCGTGCGCCTGTGGGCGGCCGATCGTACGATCGACGGGTACTTCAACCCGGCCTTCAACCTGGTCGGAGGTGGTTTCCGCATAGCAACCAGCATGCCGATCTTCTTCGATTTCGCGCCGTAAACAAAAGGCGGGCTGGTCGAAGCGGTTGCACCGCTTTCGACCAGCCCGCGACATGACGAGGTCGGTACGTGAGGTTTTCAGGTCACCCGGCAGAGATATCCACCTGCGCGCTCATACCCACGCGCAGGCCTTGCGGTTGGGTATCCAGATCGATGGTGACCGTGTACACCACGTCACCGGCAACCACGTTGGCCTGGGGCGCAATCCTCGTCACGCGCCCTGTGATATCTGCGTTCAGCGCCTCCACGTAGACGGCAACCGGTTGTCCGACCGCCACGCGAGCCACGTCACGCTCGCTCAGATCGGTGGTTTCAACTTGCAGATGGCCCAGGTCGGCCAGGGTCAACACCGGCTGGCCCGCGAGCGCCATCTCGCCCGGATTCACCTTCAGCGAGGTGACTGTGCCGGCAAAGGGCGCGACCAGCTCCAGGTCACGCAAGGCGCCTTCTGCCCGATCCAGGCCCGCCTGGCCGGCCATCACGTCGGTCTCCGCGGCCGCGACCACCTCGGGCCGGCTGCCGGCCTTGAGCAGATCGTATTGCGCCTGGGCGCGACGTACCTCCGCCTCCGCAGCCGCAATGTCGGCGGAACGGGCCGGTGCCTTCACTTTGACAAGCTCCGCGACCGCCTGGTCGACGCCGGCCTGGGCGCGCGCCAGGTCGGCGGCAGATGGGCCTTCGGCAGCCTGTTTGTAACGGGCCTGGGCAGCGTTCAGGGTGTTGGTGGCCTGTTCGAGTTGTAGCGCCTGAGGGTAAAGGCCGGCGTTAGGGTTGCCCTTGATCTGATCATAGGCAGCCTGGGCCTGGCGCACCGCCGCCTGGGCATTTGCGACATCGGCGGCAGCCGCGGTAACGGCATTCGCGTCCGGGCCCTCCTGCGTCTTCCTCAGCTCGGCGCGCGCCGCGGCCACCGCGGCCTCGGCAGAGGCGATATCCTCGGCCCGCGCGGGCTCCTGCACCCGGGTCAACTGCGCCTGGGCCGCGTCAACCGCTGCCTGCGCCGCGGTCAGCTCCTCCGGTCGGGGGCCGGCCTTCAGATCAGCCACCTGGGCCTGCGCCCGCGCCAGGGCCGCCTGGGCCTGCATCACTGCGGCCTGCGCCGCGACCTGATCGAGCGCGACCAGCAGCGCGCCCGCCGCGACCTGGTCTCCCTCCTTGATCGCAACAGTTTGCACCCGGCCGCCCACGGGGAAGCTCAGGTCCGCCTGCTGCGCCGGCATGAGCCTGGCAGAAGCCCGCACCGTGCCGCTCGGCGGCTGACGACCGGCGATCGATGACGGCGTGACCGTAGGAATGGGCGTGGGCGCCGGAGCCGCTGGCCGCGTACAGCCTCCGAACAGCAGCATGGAGGCGAGCGCCGCGGCCTGCCAGAGCCTGCCCGTCATGAGAACCCCCCTCACTTGCCTGCTCCGTTCTCAACGATCTGTCCGTCGCGCAGCTTTACCACCCGCCGGGCAAACGCCACCACGCGCGGGTCATGAGTAGCGAAGATGAACGCCGTTCCCGTCTGCTCATTGAGGCGCCGCATGATCTGCATCGCCTGTTCGCCGTTGGCGGTGTCCAGGTTCGCCGTCGGCTCGTCCGCCAGGACCATCACCGGCCGGGGCGCCAGCGCGCGGGCGATCGCCACCCGCTGCTGCTCACCGCCGCTCATCTGGTCGGGACGATGATGGATACGATCGATCAACCCCACGGCATCCAGCAGCGACATGGCGCGTTCCCGTCGTTCCTTGGCGTTGACGCCGTTCAGCAGCAGGGGCAGCTCCACGTTCTCATACGCGTTGAGGACAGGGATCAGCGCGAAGAACTGGAAGATGAAGCCAATTTTTGCGCGGCGCATATCGGCGCGTTGGTTGGCGTTGAAACGCGTCACATCCTGGCCGCTGATCTTTACGGCGCCGCTGTTGGGCCGATCCAGGCAGCCCATCAGTTGCAGCAGGGTCGTCTTGCCCGAGCCGGACGGCCCGACCAGGGCAGTAAACTCGCCGTCCTCGATGCTCAGGCTGACGCCGGTCAGCGCGCGGGTCTCCACCTCGCCGATGCGGTAGGTCTTGATTACATTCTCCAGTTGGATGATGGCCATCAATGTACTCCTTGGATTATGAGCGCCAGGGATCTGGTATGCAGGTATTAGGTATCAGGTATTGGGAATACCTAATACCCAATACCTGCTATCAGATCTTTACAACGCGCGCAACGCCTCTGCTGGCTCGCGGCGGGCCGCAAACCAGGCGGGATAAAGGGCAGCCAGCAAAATGATCACCAGCGTCCAGAACGCCAGCGATGCGAATGTGGGGATGTCGAAACGAGCGCGCATGACACTGCCCAGCGCGAGACCCGCAGTAGCCGTGCCTATGTCGCCGATGGGGATCCCCACTTTGACCAGGTACGCCACCCCCGCTGAACCTAAAATGATCCCGACGACGATGCCCGCCAGCCCCAGGATCGCGGCCTCCAGGACGAACATCAGCATGATCGTCCGGCCGCGCATGCCCAGGGCGGCCAGGATGCCCATCTCTCGGATGCGCTCAAAAACCGCCATCAGCAGCGTGTTGGCGATGATCACGGCCACCACCAGGATCACAATAAAATCCAGGATGATGTAGAAGCTCATGGCGGTCTGCACCATCTGCATCAGCACGGCGTTTAGCTCGCGCCAGGTCAGGACGGTTTCGCCTGTGCCAGCCAGGGCTGCGGCCACCTTGTCGGCATCGTCCTGCCGGTTGAGCAGGATGACGACCGCACTGGCATGGCCTGCGGTGTTGGTGAATGCCTGCGCCTTGGCCAGCGGCATGAAAGCTGCACTTTCGTCGTAGGAAGGGATGCCGGTGGCAAAGGTGCCGCGAATCGTGAAAGCCGCCTCGGCCGGCTGGCCATCGCCGTCGATGATCACCAGGCTCGCCCGCTGCCCCACGCCGAGGCCCAGGTTATCGGCCAGGCGCTTGCCGATCAGGATACCATCCCGGTCGTCCGACGCCAGGAATTCGCCGGCCACGATCGCCTGCCGGATAGGGGCATAGATGGCGGAAGTGGTATCGATGCCATATACCTGCAAGCCGGCCGACTCATCGGCGGTGTTGAGGACGCCGCTGGCCCAAAGCACCGGCGCGGTCGCCTTCACCCCCGGCAGAGCGCCGGCCTGGCCAGCCAACGCATCGGCGTTTTCCAGCAGATCCTTCCACTTAAGGCTGAGCTTCCCCTCTTCGTACGAGGGGGCGCGCACCTGCACGTGCGCCGTCTGCAGGCGGATGCTGTTCTGGATCGTGTCCTCCAGCATACCGGCGGTCAAGCCGTGGGCGGCCATGAGCAGCGCCAGGCCCAACGCGACCGCCACCAGCGTCAAGATGGACCGCCGCCGGTTGCGCCCCAGATCCCGGAAGGCGATAACCCAGAGTTTAGACAATGCCATGATGGACTCCTTGCGGACGTGATGCGTATTGTGTATTGCGTATTGCGTATTGCGTGTTGCGTGTTGCGTGTCCTGCACGTCTTCACGCTCCACGCTTCACGCTCCACGCTCCACGCTTCACGCTCCACGCTTCACGCTTCACGCTTCACGCTTCACGCTCCACGCTTCACGCTCCACGCTCCACGCTTCACGCTCCACGCTTCACGCTCCACGCTCCACGCTCCACGCTTCACGCTCCACGCTCCACATCACACATGGTGCAACGCCTCCGCGGGTTCCTTGTGCGACGCCTGCCAGGCCGGATAGAGCGCCGCCAGCGCCGCGATGATGGTCACTGTGATGGCCCGGCTGGCGATGTCGGACAGGCTGATGGTGGGGTACATCCGGCTCCCCATCAGCGCCGTCGCTTCGCCCATGCCCGAGGTGAAGGAGATGTCAATTCCCACCCGCCCCAGCAACAGAAGCAACCCTAAGCCCAGGACGCTCCCCAGCGCCGCGCTTACCAGGCCGATCAGCGAGCCTTCCAGCAGGAAGAGACCCATCACCTGCCGCGCCTTGAGCCCCAGCGCGGCCAGCACGCCCATCTCGCGAGTCCGCTCGAAGACTGCCATCAGCATCAGGTTCATGATGCCGATACAGCCGATGAACACCACCACAAACCCGAAAAAGGTCGTGAAGCCCATCTTGGTCTCGATCGCCTGCCGCATCTCCGGCTTGAGAGTCTCCCAGGAGTCGATTTCATTGGCGGGGAGCGCCGCAGCCAACGCGGCCATCACCGTCTTCTCCTGTCCCACGCTCTGCAGGGAGATGCTTACTTCGGTGACCTGATCGCGCAGGTTGTAGAGCGTCTGCGCCTCGGGCAGGGTGATGAAGACCATACCTCGCTCCGCCTCCGCCAGACCCAGGTCGTAGATGCCCACGACGTTCATGGTGCGCTGCCGCATCGTCTCGTTCTTGCTGCGTCCCAGCAGCGTCACGCGGTCGCCGACGGCCACGTGAAGCTGGTCGGCCAGGCCCTTGCCGATGAAAATCGCGTCGCCGTCGTCGGCCTGCAAGAAACGGCCCTGGCCGACGTTCTTCGCATGGAGGCTGACCGGCGCCTCAACGACTGGATCGATGCCGATGATCTCCACCGAATAGGTCGCGTCCCGACTGCTGATGATGCCGCCGGTGTTGATCCGCCTGGCCGCAGCCACCACCTGCGGTTGATTTCGCGCCGCCTGCACCACCGCATCGACGTTGTCCAGCGGGAGCAAAGGGAGCCTGCTGGCCCTGGCCCGGTAGCCGGCCGCGTGGACCACGACATTGCCGCCGTACAGCCGCACCGCGTTGCCGAAAATGGCCTGATCCGAGCCCTTGATCATGCCGTCCATCAGGAGCAGCAACACCACCCCGAGCACGATCGCCACCAGCGCGATCGTCGTCCGCCGCCAGTTGCGCCAGACATTGCGCCAGGCCAGCTTGAAGGATTCACCCATTCATCCGCCTCCTTCAACGACCGGTGATTCCCCGATTCGTTGATTCGCTCGCTCGCTGTCTCGCCCGCCCAGGCCATGTTCGAGAATGCCCACCGTTTGGGCGAAGAGCTCCTTCACCTCGGGGCGTTCCAGAAAGGCCCGACCTTCTTGTTCGACCGGCCCACCTGCGGCCACCCGATCCATAATATGGCGACCCACCTTATCCAGGATTGCCTCGAAAATGACCGCGGCCAGCTCTGAATCGATCTCCTGCACGATGTCACCCTGCGCTTTACCAATCGCAACAAGTTGTTGATAAAACGCCAGCGTGGCACTGCGCACCTGGGAATCGAAAGCCTTCGGGAACCGCCTGGCGTTCAGGGCCCGCACCCCGATCTGAGTCAGCTTCGGATAGGTGAGCGTGAAGGCCAACCCTACTTCGATCGTCCAACGCAGGTAAGCGAAAATCCCGATGTGCTGCGGATCAGGCTGATCCAGCGACAGAAACTGCGTCTTGGCCTCCGCGAGCAGGCCGAGCACATAGGCGTACAGATCCTCTTTGTCGGCAAAATACTGATAGAAGCTGCCCTTGGCGATGCCGGCGCGCGCCACGATGCGCGAGACGGAAACGTTGTCGTAGTCGTTTTCCGCGAACTCATCGATCGCAACCTGGAGGATCTGCTCGCGTTTCTCGTCGGGCAGGTTGAAGAAAGTTTGATTCGGCATAGGAGGTCTCTATGAGATGTGACCGGTCAGTCACGTGACCGCATGGTCACATTATAGCCAGACGATCAGTGGCGTCAAGTTTGCGACGTGCGCCGTGCCCAAAAACCTGCCTTTCGAGGTGCAAGAAAGTCCACGCACAGGCGGCCATGAGTACGTGTGGCACTGCCATTCCTCGAACATAAGGAACACGACATGATGCGATCACTGGTTGTGAAGCCGATGCACCGGACTTTCGTACCACTCGTTGTTCAGTAATCGGTCGGGCCGGTGAAGCATTGGGTGGGACGTTGGGGGATGCTACCGGTCATGGCACCGGCAGCATCCCCGTGCGTTTAAGCGGGGTGCGATACAGAGTTTCGCGCAAATGGCCCGGTGAGGTCGTGCTGAGTTGCCCATGCCGCTGCAAACCTTGAACCACACCCGTTTAAGCGCAGCGAATTGCTTGCCATCCGCGACTGTGCTAAAATCACATCGGGGGTTGCCAAGATGAATGAACGCATTGTGATCGACTTTCGCATTCAACACGGTAAGCCGGTGATTCAGGGCACGCGGGTGCCGGTAGCGCGGATCGTGGGCGGACTCGCCGGCGGCATGACTGTTGCTGAAGTAATACAGGAATATGGTGTGTCCGACGAAGATGTGCGCGCTGCTTTGAGTTCTACACCGCCAGCACTGCCCCCTGGCTGCCCGATGTCACCATCGCCGTGTAGCGCTTCAGCCAGCCGGTAAGCGGCCGCGGCGGCGGACGCCACTCGACGCGGCGGCGGGCCAGCTCATCGTCCGGCACATCCACATCCAGCCGCCGCGCGGGGATGTCCAGCGTGACCATGTCGCCGTCCCGGATCAACCCGATCGGGCCGCCGGCCGCGGCCTCGGGCGAGACGTGTCCGATACACGCGCCGCGCGTGCCGCCGCTGAACCGGCCGTCGGTGACCAGGGCGACCGAGCTTCCTAACCCCATCCCCATGATGTTCGAGGTTGGCGCCAGCATCTCTTGCATCCCCGGCCCGCCCTTCGGCCCTTCGTAGCGGATGATCACCACATCGCCGGCCTTCACCTTGCCGGTCAGGATGCCCGCGTTCGCCTCGTCGTGGGAGTCGAACACCACAGCCGGGCCGCGATGGCACAGCATCTCAGGCAGCACGCCTGCGGTTTTGATCACCGCGCCGTCGGGCGCCAGGTTGCCGAAAAGGATCGCCAGCCCGCCGCGCTCGCTGTAGGGGTTCTCCAGCGGGCGGACGCACGCCTTGTCCAGGCTCTCAGTGCCCTGCACGTTTTCCAGCAGACTTTTGCCCGTCACAGTGATCGCATCCGGGTGCAGGATGCCCGACCGCTTGGACAGCTCCCACAGGATGGCGGAGATGCCACCGGCACGATCCACATCCTCGACGTGATAGCTCGATGAGGGCGACACCTTGCAGATGGTCGGCACCCGTTCGGCGGCCTCGTTCAGTCGCGCCAGCGGATAGTCAACGCCGGCCTCGTGCGCCAGCGCCAGGGTGTGCAGCACGGTGTTGGTCGAGCCGCCCATCGCCATGTCCAGCGCGAACGCGTTGTCGATCGCCTCGGCGGTGACAATGTCGCGTGGCTTGAGATCGAGATCGATGAGCGCCATCAACTGCCGGGCAGCCGCGCGAGCCAACTCCGCACGCCGGGGGTTGATCCCGGGCGCGACAGAGGGATCGGCCGCAAGAATCGTACCGTTGCCGGGCAGCGCCATACCCAGCGCCTCGCACAGGCAGTTCATCGAGTTCGCCGTGAACATTCCGGCGCACGAGCCGCACGCCGGGCAGGCAGACTGTTCCAACTCCTGGAGCTCCTGGTCACCGATCTTGCCCGACTTGTATGCGCCTACCCCTTCAAAGACCGAGATCAGATCCACTACTTTGCCGGAAGGTGTCACGCCGGCCTTCATCGGGCCGCCGCTGACAAAAATCGTCGGGATGTTCAGCCGCATCGCGGCCATCAACATACCCGGCACGATCTTATCGCAGTTCGGGATGCAGATCATGCCGTCGAAGCGGTGCGCCGCGACCATCGTTTCCACCGAGTCGGCGATCAGCTCGCGGCTGGGCAGGCTATATTTCATGCCCATGTGGCCCATCGCGATGCCATCGTCCACACCGATGGTGTTGAACATGAATGGCACGCCGCCCGCGGCTCGAACCGCCTCGCGCACCACCTCGCCCAAGACGTTCAGGTGCGCGTGACCGGGGATGATATCAACGTACGAGTTCGCAATCGCGATGAACGGCTTGTCGAAGTCGTCCTCGCTTCTGATAACGCCTGTGGCCCGCAGCAACGACCGGTGCGGCGCGCGCTCGAAGCCTTTCTTGACCATGTCAGAGCGCATGGTGCGCGGTTGGGATGGATTTTGACTCATGGGGATCTCCTGTCCCAAATCATGAAGGCTGCTCCCACGGGTTCACGATCAAAACTCCGGTCGCCGCAAAGTCAGCCGTGTTGCGTGTCATCAGGTGGAGGCCGTGACGCCGTGCTGTCGCAGCAATCAAACTGTCCACTGCGGGCGCAGTGACGCCTTGAGCACGGGCCTGAGCGGTGACCTCGCCCCAAATGGTACAGATCTCGATGTCGATCGGCAGGATACGATCAGAGTAGTTCTGCTCGAGCCCTTGTACCCAGTGCTGCAACGCCTGCTTTTTCTTCCCCAGCGGCAGAAGCGCGGTGCCTTTGACGATTTCGCCGATGGTGAGCACGCTCAGAAAGATGTCAGTATCTGGGATACTTTCAACGACCTCACGTACGTGAGGGTTGCCATTGCTGCGGCGCAATTCTGACAGCACACAGGTATCGAGCAACACCTTCATAGGGTGGTCTCGCGCATCGGCGAACGATCGCGCGCGAGATCAACCCCTTCGAGAGATTCGCCCGCCAGGAGATACTGTTTGAAAGAGACCGTTTGGCCTTTAAGCCGCTCGTATTCCTCAGCCGAGATCACAATCACGGCCTCGTTTCTGCGGCGGACGCGTTGCGGTCCCACCCGAAGCGCCTGGTTGACCAACTCGCTGAAGCGGTTCTTGGCGTCGGCAAGTTGCCACTCCATGTCAGCCTCCATTTTAGCTAGATTGGCTAGACCTTCTGGTTGTATTCTAGCTGGGTCGATCGATACATGCAAGTTACGGAGAGGTTGGACGCTCACTAACGCATCGACAGTCCTTTCGTGACCAAATCGCGTAGTTCGACCATCAACTGGGCCGGCGTCTGAATCAACAGTCCACTTTGGTCGGCCACTTCGGGTGTGAAGTGACGCGTGTTCAACGTCAGGAAGCGGTCAACTGAAGCCTTGATAGCCGCGCACAGGATCGGCGCATCGCTGGGATGGATGATGGCGGTCCAGGCCGCAATCTCGTGTGAGGCCGGATCGGGCACGATCTCCAATCGCAAGCGTGTCATCTGCGCAGCGAAGTTAGGCAGAGCCCGCGGCAGCTTCTTGCGCAAGTTGCGCTCGGCCTCGTCGAGCACTTGTCGGGAAACGACAAGTTGAAACAAGCCGACTTCAGCCAGCCTCAAGATAGCGTTACTGGCGCCAGACGTTGAATCAGTGCCAGCAATCAGCCCGTTGGCATCGACGAAAACCCTATGCATGATCGACTTGCCGCTCGCGCCAGATCTGTTCGCGTTCCTGTTCGAGGCCCTGGAGCAGATCGGCCAGGCTGACACCGTCTTCCTTCATGATGGCCGTGAATTCTTCGGATAGCTTGGGCAGCAGGGTCGATCGTCCCGAAAGTATAGCTACGTCATCGATCTGTACCAGGGTCAGAATATCTCCCTCATCCACGGCAAGATTGCGACGGACGGCTTGCGGCAACGTCAACTGACCGCGTTCTCGCAGACGAACGGTGTAGGTGGCCTGCATGTTATCTCCTCATGCCTCTAGTAGGACAATCTGATTTTCTCATATTCGCATCATAACACGACCACCATTCGACCGCAAACACTGAACGCCAGACTTACCCAACGAGATGTCCCACCACCGCATCCCCCATTTCCGCCGTGCCGACCAGCTTGCAGCCCGGCGTCTTGATATCGCCGCAGCGGTAGCCATCGGCCAGGACGGCGTCGACCGCGGCTTCCACGGCGTCCGCCTCCCGCTCCAGACCGAACGACCAGCGGA
>Ga0172370_10001060_pt1 | contig 43022 bp, 43 predicted proteins | sample LakKiv5m_FD_114538 | JGI IMG/M metagenome (GOLD analysis project Ga0172370, IMG submission 114538) | Freshwater microbial communities from Kabuno Bay, South-Kivu, Congo - kab_022012_11.5m | ecosystem: Environmental > Aquatic > Freshwater > Lake | place: Democratic Republic of the Congo...
GTAGCTTATTATCGCTATCGTGGGTTTCGTGCGGGCGCGCGGCTGCGTTGCAATTGCGGGTTTCATAATATTCACTTCACTATGCTCTCTATGTTGAGGAGCAGGATATCACTTGCGCCCGCTTTCTTTAGCTTGTAGATGAGCGGGTTTATACCGCGGCGTTGCACAACTGAGTGCAGGGCATACATTCCCTCTTGTGAAAGGGGCATCTTTGTTGGGGACTTCATCCCGCCAAGGAGGTTTGCAACTGCCTCAAGGTTCTCCTGCGCAACGTTGAGCATAAGATACGCCTTCTCCTCCGCAAGCAGCACGCCATTTATGGAGAGCGCAAGCTCTTCCGTTTTTTGCCGCGATTTTTCCGAGCATATGAGCACTGCCTGCGAATCCAGTATTTTCTCAAGCTCGCAAAGATTGTTGAGCGCGAGCGTTGCGCCCGTGCTCACCTGGTCTACAATTGCATCCGCCATCCCTAAATATGGAGTGAGCTCGGTTGCTCCGGCAACCTTGAGCACGTTCACATTCATCCCTTTTGAGGCAAAAAAGGAAGAGGTTATATTGGGCAGCTTTGTTGCAATTGTCTTTCCTTCAAGGGAAGAGAGTGCTGCGCCCTTTTTTGCCGCAAGGGATATGCGGCACTTGCCAAAGCCAAGCGGGAAGAGCTGCTGCACATTTGCATTTGCCTCAGCTATCATGTCAGTGCCGGTTATGCCGCAATCCGCAGCGCCGCCCTCTACGTATTTTGGAACGTCGTCTGCGCGCGCGAAGAGTATTGTGCATGTGCCGTCCGCACTTTTCACAAAAAGTGAGCCGTTGGGCTCCTCTATTTCTATTCCGGAGCGCCTAAGCAGCTCCAGGGAGGGCCCGCGGAGCCTTCCCTTGTTTGGTATTGCTATTTTTAGTGTGTCCATTTAGATTACCCCTTGATTGCGCATGCGCGCAGTTCATGCTCAGATTGCCCCTTTTGTGCTTGGTATTTTGCCTTCTGCATTCTTGCTTACGCTCACCGCTTGGGAGAGCGCCTTTGCAAAGCCCTTGAAAATCCCCTCACATTTGTGGTGGTCGTTTCCAGGATACAGGTTGCGTATGCACAGATTGCACTTCGCGCCCTGCACAAAGCCCGCAAAAAACTCCTTTACTAGGTCGGACTGCAGTTCGCCAATAAATTCGCGCTCAAACTTTGCGTCAAAGTTAAGGTATGCCCTTCCGCCGAAATCCAGCGCAATGCAGGAGAGCGTTTCGTCCATTGGGTAGGCAAATATGAAAGAGCCTGCGCGGGAAATGCCCTTTTTGTCCCCTAGCGCCTGCGAGAATGCGGTGCCGAGAGCTATTCCAACATCCTCTACCAGGTGGTGCTGGTCAACCTCAAGGTCGCCCTTTGCATTAAGCGTGAGGTCAAAGAGGCCGTGCTTTGCAAATGAGAGCAGCATGTGGTCGAAGAACCCGATGCCGGTTTGCACGCTTGCATCGCCTTTGCCGTCAAGATTAAGCTCAAGGGAAATTTGAGTCTCCTTTGTGCTCCGTTCTATTTTTGATATCCTCATGCCAACACCTCAAGGATTTCGTCTGTTTTTTGCAGCTTGAAATCGCCTTTTACAGTTGGATTTGAAACCATTGCGATTGGAATTCCTGCGCCAATGCATGCGCGCTCATCTGAGATGCTGTCTCCAATGTAAAGAGGGCGCGAATATCCAAGCGCTGCAAGCCTCTTTTTTGCAAGAAGAATTGGGGCGGGCGATGGCTTCTCTTGTGCGCAGTCCTCCTGGCACACGATGCACTCCTCAAGGAAATATGCGCCCCATTTGTTTGTGTCTAGGGCGTATTGGAGCTCCTCGCGCGGGCGGCTTGTTACTATTCCAAGCGCAAAACCGCGGTTTTGCAACTCTTGGAAAGTGCTCTCTTTTATGAGCGGAGTTTCAAGGGAGCGAAGGGAAAGGTAATTTGCGTTGAATGAACTGCGCAATTGCGCGTAAAGTGGAGTTTGTTTTTCTTCCTGCGTGAGCGGTTTTGAAGATTGCAGGTTTTTTCCAGCGAGCGAAACAATCCTGTAAGTTGCGTCCCACTCGTTGTTGAAGCCACAAATCCCTTTTATTGTGAGGACGTCTTGCATGCATATGCGCACATCTGCGCCTGTTTTTTCAAAATATCCGTTTGCGGTCTTCTCTATTGAGGAAATGTAAGAGCGGGAAACGTCAAGCAACACGCCGTCCACGTCAAAGAGGATGCTGTCGAATTTGCACGGGGAAGGGATTAGTTTGCAAAGGGCCGCAAGCAAAAGGCAATTCTCCTTTCTTGTCCCTATGCTTATGCGAAGCGTATTTGGAATGCCTTTCACGCTTGAGCGGTCGCGCACAAGTATTTTGCATTTTTCCTCAAGGGATTTCTGCAATACGCTTGCACCCGTGCCTGCGGGCGGGCGCACAAGCAGGAAATTCGCAATGGAGGGGCATATGGAAAAGCCGAGCGATGCAAGCCCTTTTGCAAGCCAAGCGCGTTCTTTTGCGGTTTTTTGAACGTTCTTTTGCATTGTGGGTTGTTTTTTCAGGGCTGCAAGCGCGATTTGTGTGTTTGGGGAGCTTATGTTGTAGGGAAGGCGCACGCGAAGCATGAAAGAGAGGAGAGCGGGATTTGCGATTGCATATCCTATGCGCACCCCTGCCAAGCCCCATGCTTTTGAGAGCGTGCGGCACACAAGCAGATTTGGGTATTTTTCAATTAGAGGGGCTGCGCTTTTTCCGCCGAACTCTATGTATGCCTCGTCCACAAACACTATTGCATTCGCATTTTTTGCTATTTTCTCTATCCCGCCCAAATCCATTTCTGACCCAAGCGGGCTGTTCGGGGAAACTATGAAAATCATTTTTGTGCGCGCATCCGAAGCATTGAGAACTGCATTTGCATCAAGGGAGAAATTCCCAAAACCGCCTGCAAGGGAAACTTTTTTCACTTGCGCACCGTTTGCAAGCGCGCATATCCCGTACATTGAGTAGCCGGGCTCAACGCAGAGTATGCTGTCCCCGACCCCTGCGAAAGTGCGCACTGCAATGTCTATTATTTCGTCAGAGCCGTTTCCTGCGAGTATGCTTTCGGGTTTTGTGCCGCAGTATTTTGCAAGAGCTGCGCGCAGCTCCTTGTAATCCGTATCAGGGTAGCGGTTAAGCCGCCCGGAAGTTGCATACGGGCTCTCGTTGAAATCAAGCAGCACGCTGCCCATGTTGCGCGGATACTCGTAGCTTGCGCGCAGAATTTGAGGGCGAACCAATTTTTTTAGTTGTGTTGTGTCCATGATATCACTTCTCATCCATTCCAAGCGCGTTTTTTGCTCTTGTTTCATCCTTTTTTCTGCTGCGTGCAAGCGCACTTTTTGCGTGCGCTTGCAGCCCTTCCGCATTTGCTATTTCTGCTGCATTTTTTGCAAGCTTTGCAAGCCCCTTTGTTTTCACTTCTATTATTTCCACTGTTTTCATGAAGGAGGAAACTGACAGGCCGCCTGCGAATTTTGCGCTCCCTCCAGTTGGAAGCACGTGGTTTGAGCCAACGCAATAGTCCCCGAATGCCTCGCAGGAATTTTCGCCCATGAAAATTGCGCCAGCGTAGCGGATAAGCGGGAGCATTTTGCTTGCATTTTTCATTTGGATTTCAAGGTGCTCTGGGGCGAACTCGTTTGAGAAATTTGCAATTTGCTGCAAATTCCCGAAATCCGTTGTGAGAAGGAAGAGGTTTTGAAGGGACTTTTCAAGTATTGCGCTGCGCGGGAGGGATTTTGCCTGCGCTTGCACCTCTTTTATTATCCCATCTGCCATCTCCTTTTTGCATATCACAACCGCAATTGAATCCTCGCCGTGCTCAAGCTGCGCGAGCGCGTCTGCTGCAACTGTGCGCGCATTTGCGCTTTCATCCGCGATTATGAGGACTTCCGTTGGCCCTGCGAGCATGTCTATGTCGCAGGTTTCGCTTCGCACCTGCCGCTTTGCCTCTGTCACGTATGCGTTTCCCGGCCCCACTATCTTTTGCGCTTTTGGGACTGTTTTTGTGCCATAAGCCATTGCGGCAATTGCCTGCGCGCCCCCTATTGCGTACACTTCGTTTATGCCTGCAACTGCGCATGCTGCAAGAACTGCATCCGTTGGAGAAGGCGAGCAGAGGATGATTTTTTCCACGCCTGCAACCTTTGCAGGGAGTGCGCACATGAGAACTGTGGAGGGATATGCTGCCTTTCCGCCGGGCGCGTATATGCCTGCGCTCTTTATGGGAACTGGTTTTTGCGTAATTATTGCATATGCGCTTTCTATTTTGTTTTCAGTTGGAATGGAAGCAACGCACACTTTGCGTATGTTTTCTGCTGCGAATTCAAGGGCAGCGAGAAGGGAGGGCGGAATGCGCATTTTTGCAGCTTGTATTTCATCTTTTGAAACGCGCATTTGCTGAATGCTTGCGATTCCGCTAAACTTGCGCTCGCAGAGTAGGATTCCTTCATCGCCTTTTGATTTTACTGCTGAGAGCGTCTCCCGCACGCTCGCCTGAACGCCTGCGATTTGCGCGCCTTTGCGCAGGGTGCTTGGATTGCATTCCGATAGTTTGTATTCTAGTGCCATAAACAACACGCTCAAAAAGGAAGGGCGTGGGCTAGCCCTGCTGATGAAGGAGAACATTATCTGCTGTATCCCACTTTTTTCCCATATACCCATTTTATGGGGAAACAGGTATTTAAAGGTATGCCTATTTGCGGAGTTGGAAAAACTAAACTAGAGCTTCTTTATCTGCACGCTTTTTGCAAGCTTATGCGAAAGAAGCAGTTTCTCAAGCGCGGATGGCTTCTTTTTGCACGAGGTGAAATCAAGCAGTGCCTCGTAGGTTGCACTTTGACCCCGCGTGCGGCTTGCGGACTCGCTCCATATTAAATCTGCTTTTTCTTTTGCAAGAAGCACAAGTATCCTTGAGAGGGCACCTGGGGAATCGGGCATTTCAAGGCGAAGGTGGTGCAGCTCTTCGCCCATTGCGGCAAAAGGGACTACTGAAATTGTTTTTTTCTCATCGTCTAGGAGAAGAAGGACATTTGAACTGGGCTTTAGGTTCAGCATTTCACGAAAAGACGCTGGGACTATGAGCCTGCCGCGCTCGTCTATTCTGCCTACGGAATTTTTAGCCATTAGTGGGACCTCTTTGCTGAAAGTTTTTTTATTGCCTCTTCTATTGAGCAAAGTTCCTCGTCGCCGCTTTTCAAGTCGCGCAGCGTGAGTTTTTTTGCGGCTTTCTCTTTCTCGCCTACTATTGCAATGTATGCAACGTTGCTTGCGTTTGCATAGTCAAACTGCTTGCGCAAGTTTCGCTCAAGCAAATCTATTTCGCAATTTATGCCTTTTTGGCGAAGTGCCCATGCGATTTCAACTGCGTACTCGAAAAATTCAGGTTTCACGTTTGCGATAAAGAGTTGCGCAACTGCTGCGCGCATTCCCTCGGACTTCTTTTTCTCATCAAGAAGTGCGATAAGGCGCTCTATCCCAAGGGAAATGCCGACTGCTGGGGCGGAAACGCCGTACGTGCCTATCATGTTGTCGTATCTTCCGCCGCCTGCAACAGAGCCGATTTCGTCGGACGCGGAAATTTCAAACACGCTGCCCGTATAGTAGTCCAAGCCGCGCACTAAGGAAAGGGAAATTTCAGGCTCAAAGCCGTAAAGCTTGCATGCATTTACAACTGCCTCAAGCTCATTTGCGCCCTCAGTTGCAAGTTCTCCGAGGGATTTTTTCACAAAGGAAATTGTTTTTGCGTTTGTGCCGGAAAAAGAGATGAAGTTCTCTATTTCGGATGCGGCTTTTTCGGAAATGCCCTTCATTACCATTTCCTCTTTTATTTTTTCAAAAGTCTGCTTTCCAACCTTGTCAAGCGCGCGGAACATTGAGTTCTGCTTTTCTTGCGGGATGCCTGCCTTTTGTGCAAGCGCATTGAGCACCTTTCTGTTGTTGAGCATTATTTTGGGTGCTGTGAAGCCGAGCTTGAAGAGAGCGTATTTTGCACATGCGAGAAGCTCTGCTTCGCAGCGGGGGGAGGTGGAGCCCACTATGTCTATGTCTGCCTGGAAGAATTCGCGGAATCTGCCTTTCTGGGGCTCCTCGCGCCTCCATACTGGCGCAATGCAATAGCGCTTGAAGGGAAGCGAGAAGGAGTTTGATGCGACTACGCGCGCAAGAGGGACTGTGAGGTCAAAGCGCAGCCCTAAGCCGCCGTCCATCTGGAATATTTGCCCCTCTATTTCGTCCCCGCCTTTTTTCCGGAGAACTTCAAGCTTTTCTATTGCGGGAGTGGAGAGGGGAAGGTAGCCAAAAGAGCGGAAAGTGTTTTCTATTTTTTGCATTGTGTCAAGGCGCACCTGCATTTGCGCAGGAAGGAAATCACGCATTCCTTTTGGTACGGTGTAGTCCAAGCATTTCACCTATTGGAGGAAGGGTTCAAGCCACTTTTTCAAGGCATCCTTGCTTGCGCCGCCCACGCGCGTAGTGATGGGCTTTCCATCTTTGAAGAGCATGAGGGTCGGGATGCTTGAAATGCCGAACTGGGAGGAAAGCTCCTGCTGGTCGTCCACGTTCACTTTTTTTATCTCAAGCTTTCCTGCCATCTCCTTTGAGAGGGTTTCCATTGTTGGCATGAGCATTTTGCAGGGACCGCACCAAGGTGCCCAGAAATCAACAAGCACGATGCCCTTTGAGGTTGCTTTTGAAAATGTGTCTTTTGTAAGCTCTTCCATAAATTCACCAATCCCGCAATTCTCCCGCAAGAAATTAAAATGAGTGCTATTCTGGGGCTGGCGCCATTTCGCTGAAGTATTCTTTGAACTTCTGCGTTGTGCGCACGGACTTTGAGCGCCCTGCGCGCTTTTGCTCCACAAAGCCCTTTTCAACAAGCTCTGCGACGTCGTTGTATATTGTGCTTCCGAGCTTTCTAAAGAGCTCGCGCTTTGTGATGCCGTTGAACTTGTTTATGTAGGCGAGCGTCTTGAGCGCGTGGCGGCTTATTTCAGCCTCCTTTGCGAATTCCTTTGCGACTTGCGCGTACTCATTCCTAAGAGTCATGTAGTATTTGCCATCCTCGCACACTACCTTTACGGAGCTGCCGAACTTTTCGTATTCGTTCATTAGCTCCTTTACCTTTGTGTCCACGTATCCGGGCGCTGCGACTTTGATGAGCTTGCCGATTTCCATTGCAGAAAGGGAGCGGGAGCTCATGAAAAGCGCGGCTTCAATTGTTTTTAGCTGGTCGTCCATGGGAACACCAAATCAGGCGGTTTTGCCTTTTTTTAGCGGGATGCTTTTTGTTTTTTCAGCAGATGCTGTTTTTTCAACTTGCAGGTTAAAGCTTTTTAGTGGTTCGCTTTTTATGCCTTTTTTGGTCTCTTTTGCCTTCCCGTTCGTTTCTTTTAGGCTTATGAAAATCTCCTGAAAGAAGTCTTCTTGGCGCATGCTTATGCGCTCATCCTGCACCAAATGCAGGAGGGGAAGGAAGGTGTATATTGTGCCCTCTGCATCCTTACCTGAAACCAGGTTGGAAAAGAGAACAAATCCTTCCGCATCTGTTTTTGCGCCCGAACGCACGCTCTCGTACACTTCAGCCATTTTTGCCTCTATGTCAAACTCGGGAAGCTGGATGTTCATTATTTGGGGCACCTTTATTTCGGATGCCTTTGTTTCGCGCTTTTTCTCCGCCTGCATTGCCTCCTCCATTGCGCCCACGAGCTCATCGAGCGTAACAGGGCGGCGCGGGGGAATGCGGCTCTTGAGCTCGAGCGCATCTATTGAAAGCGGCTGCCCCTCGTCTATTTCGCCCATGTACTCCTCAAGGGTTGCCTGCGGGCTTTCCTCTGCTACCGTGAAGGAATCGGACTTGAAGCGAAGGAGGATTGAGGCTGCAAGTATTATGTTTGCAGGAATGCGCAGGTCTTCCAATTTGAGCGTCTGGATTTTCTTTATGTAACCGTGGGTGAGCTTGGATATGTCTATGTTCCACGGGTCAAGCTTTTGCGCGTGCACCATCTCGTAAAGCATTTCCTTCCAGGTGGGCACCTGTATCATTTTCTCTATGTTAACGTCCTTTGCGTCAGCCTCAAAAGAAGCCCTTGCGCGTGCGCTTTCAGCATCTTCGGTTGCCTCAAAATTCTCCTCGTCGTCTTCGGATTGGAGCTTTGATTGTGCTGCCTGCGCGTTTATGCCTGCTGCCCTAGAAGCGGTCGCCAACTTCATAGGCACTTTATCTCGTATGTTATTTTTATAGGTTGCTGCAAGATGCGCGCATTGCACTCGCTTTTATCGTTGCTGCGCTTTTTCTTCGCTGCCTTTTTTGGCGTGCGTGTGCACAATCGGGATTTGCAATCCTGCCGCCTTTGAGAATTGCTTTGCCTTCTTTTCAACTAGTGAGCAGAGCGCGGAATCCGAGTAGAGCACAAAATCTTCGCCTATGCTTGTGGAAAGGAGGGCGTGTTCAAGGGCATGGAAGCGGTGGTGGAAATGCATCTGCGAGCGGGTTGCGAGCTCCTGAGCGGTTAAGCCGTATATGCCGGAATTTTCGTGTGGAATTTTGAGCGAAAGTGGCGCGATTGGCTCCATTTTGTCCACGCACACTATGTGCAATGTGCCTGCAATCTGGCTGGAAGAAGAGGCTGCGGCTTTTTCGCCTTGCGCCTTGTTTTTTATTGGGAAGAATTTTGCTGCAGCTTCTGAGAGGGAGTGCGGGCGAGGCGAAGGAGGCTCCTTTGTGCGAAAACTCCTCTGCTCGTTGAGCTGGAAGAGTATTGGAGGAGTTAGCCCTATTGGGTGCAAAAGCTCGGATTGCTCAAAAAGTTCGTCGCATGTGCCGCTGAAGATGTGCATTCCCCTATTTAGCACTATTACGTTGTCCGCCCATTCGTATGCAGTCTCAACGTCGTGTGTGGAAATTACGATTGTTTTTCCTGCGTGGTTTAGCTCTTCGGAAAGTTCCAGGAGCTCGTGCACCATCTGTGAGTCCAGCCCTGCTGTTGGCTCGTCCATTATGAGCACCCATGGATCCATTGCAAGCGCGCCTGCAAGCGCGACGCGTTTTTTCTGCCCAAAAGAAAGCTGTTGTGTCGGGCGTTGCGCGTATTCCTCCATTCCAACTGCTGAGAGGGATTCGACAACCCTGCGCTCAACCTCTGCATGGGGCAAACCCGTATTGAGCGGACCGAACGCAATATCTTCCTCTACTGAGGGTGCGAAAATCTGGTCGTCCGGGTTTTGGAACACAAGGGAGATTTTTGAGCGAAGAAGAGAGAGGGGCTTTGCAGCGTAGGAAATGGGCTTTCCCTCAAAGAGGACTTCGCCTTTCTGTGCCTTGTGCACGCCGTTAAAATGGAGGAAGAGAGTGCTCTTGCCTGCACCGTTTGGGCCCAGTATTACGGTTTTTTTCCCTTTCTCTATTGAAAGGGAAACGTCCGTGAGGGCAGAGTTCCCTGCTTCGTATGCAAAAGACAGGGACTTTGTTTGAAGTATTTGTTCCATTTTACCAGCTCCAGAAATTTCCAATGAAATATAGAAGTGCGAAAAAGATGAGGGGAAGAAGGACCCACGCCAAATTTATTGCCGCGGGCTTTTTGTATATGGGAAATGAGCCTGCATATCCGCGGCTTTCAAGGGCTTCTGACGCCCTGCCTGCAAAATCAAGGCAGCGAAGGAAAAGGCTGCCTGCGATTGTGCCGCTTGTGCGAATTGAATTTTTCATTCCCCTAAAGCCAAGGCGGCAGTCGGCTGCAACAAACATTCCGGCTGCAAGCTCAAGAAGCATGAAGGAATAGCGGTAGATGAGGATTGTCATTTCGACTGCGTAGGAGGGGATGCGAAGCTGCAATAGTGCTGCCGCAAAATGGGAAATTGGGGTGGAGGCTGCGAAAAATATGAGCACGAAAAAGCCTGCGAGGGAACGCATAAGCACAAGGGAAGCCTTTGCTATTCCTTCGTGGCTTGCAAAAAGCGTGAAGCCAAAGGAAGAGGCAGAGTATGCTTCCTTGCCGGGGGTCACTATTGCAATAAGGAGAACGCCTGCTGCTATCACAAGGGATGCATTTAGTGCGAGCGCAATGAAGATTTTTGGGAATTTGCCGCGCGTGGAGTAGAGCAGGAGCAGGAATGCAATTAGAAGCACGAGTGCGGGCACGAGGATTGTTTTTGAAAGCAGGGAGCCGCACAGGAGGGAAACGCACAAGAGGAGCTTTCCCAAAGGAGGCCAGTTCTTTGCAGCGCTTGAATGCGCAAGTGGGTCAAGTCCGCTTCCTTTCATGCAATCGCCCTTCCTTGCGCCTGAAGTCCTTTTCCTTCCATGTTGCCGCCTTAGTCTTTTTTCTCTGCCTTTCCTTTCTCATACCCGATAAAGTAGCCGATTATGATGGAGCCTATTGCGGCTTGGAGCGCAAAAAGCATGGACTCGGTTTCAGGAGGCGGCTGCCACCAGGGGGAATACCAGCGCACGTAGTTTGGAGCCTGCTGCGCAATCAATTCCGTTCCTGCAACGTCCGCTCCGCCGAATTCGGCATCAGGGTTGAGCAGGAATGGAAGCGCAAAAAGCGCGAAAATAAAGAGGAGAGCCAGGGAATATAGGAATGTGCGGTTTTTGAAAAGCGGGTTTTTGAAAAAATCCATACGCTCACTTCTTTTTTTCAGCCGTTGCCTGCATGTCTTCCCCCACAAGCGCTTCCACTGTTTTTGGCTTGCTTCGAAGAAGGAAATCAAAGAACACTACGAAAAGCACGCCCTCTGCGATTGCGAGGGGTATTTGCGTGAGCGCAAACACCGTTGCAAACGTGAGGAAGGATGCTATGAAGTCCGCACCAGGGTATGCGAGCGCAAGCTGAAGCGAGGTCACTAAATATGTGATCCAGTCAGAGAGGAGGGCTGCAAAGAAAACGCGCAGCGTCCAGTGCAGGCGCATGGGCTTGCTTGCCTTGAAAATAAACCATGCAACAATAGGGCCTGCTATGCCCATTGAGAAAATATCTGCGCCAAGGGTAGTTATGCCGCCGTGCGCCAAAAGAACTGCTTGGAAAAGCAAAACTATTGAGGCAAGGAATGCGGCGATTGCGGGGCCGTAGAGGATTGCTGCCATTCCGGTTCCTGTGGGGTGCGAAGAGGAGCCGGTTACTGAGGGGAGCTTAAGGGAGGAAAGAACGAAAATGAACGCGCCGCTCACTGCGAGGAGTATTTTCTGCTTGGGGTCGTTTGCAACAAGCTTCTTCACTCCCAGCATGCCCCATATCACAAAGGGCGCGCTAAGAAGGTACCAGAAGAGCGCCCATTCTAGGGGGAGAAATCCTTCCATTATGTGCATGGGCACATTGGGATGCGAAGTAGTTATTAAGGTTTATGTTGAATGTTAATAAGAGAAAAAAGGCACTTGCGGCGTAGATGCATGAAATTCTGTTATTAATTTGCGCCCGAGGCAAGAAGAAGGCAGATGTCCATTATGGCGCGTATTTTCTTCTTCTTTGCTGCTGAAAGATTGGGATGGAAATCTAGGAATGCAAGGAGCATTTTGTAGAGTGCAAAGTAGGAGGTTTTCTTTTTCCCTTTTTTTGGGCGGCGTGCAAAAGGATGTATGCCGCCCTTTGAAAAGCCAGAGTGCAGGCTGCTTAAATCAAAACCTAGCTTTATGCATGCGGAAAAGAGTTCCTTCTCTTGCTGCGCGCGTGCCTTTGCTGCGCGGGAATTTTTGGCGTTCGCAGAATTGTGCGACTTGCGCACGGCTGCCTTTTGCGTTTTTTTCCGTTCGGTTTCATTGGCTGCTTTTTGGGTGTTTTCTGCCGCATTATGCACGCCTGTTGCGGCTTTCTTTTTATGGGATTTTGTTTTTTCTGGGCATTCTTCTTTTTTGGAAGCCGCTTTTTTTGTTGCCTGATTTTCTGCTTCTGCTGATTTTGGCTTTTTGGAAGCTGCATCTGCACGCTCTTTTTGCCCTTCCAGAGCAGGTCTTGCATTTTTGGGCCGGCCGAATGATTTGAAGCCTGGCGCGGCATCCTTGCGCGCATTTTCCGTATTTGCAGGGTTGGATGATTTTCGTGCGGCTGCTCCTTGGGCTTTCTTTTTTTCACTTTCCATGGCTGTTTTTCGTGTGCCTGCACGGATTTCGTTGCCTGCGCCTGCGATTTCCACTTGGATTTTATCACCCATGAAAGAACGGAAATCGAGTGCCTTGAAACCGGATGCAGGCATCGGATTAAGTGGGAGCGGGGCAGGGGCAGTATGCGCAATGGGATTGGCTAAAGAGCGGGCTTTGCTTGGGGCAGGCAAGTTGTTTCTTCCGCTTTGTGCAGCAGGGTGGAGACTGTCTTCTTGTTCCCCGATTTTGGCAGGCGCATTGGAAGCAAAGGGAGACGGAGCAGGCGATTTTTGAACTGCGGTTGCAATTTGGTGGCTTTGGGAAGACAAAGCTTCTTGGCATTGGGTTTGTTGCTGAATTATTGGGGCTTTTTGCTCTGCTAGCTGTTCTTTTTGCTCCTGCAGCTGCGCAACAACTGCCTGCACAGATATTTGCCCTGCTTCATTCTGGGCGCGCGCAAGGGAATCGATATATTGGGATTGCTGCGCTTGCAGGAGAGGTAGCAAGCCGATGTTTGGAGTTATTGCTTCACCTTGGGGTTTGTTGCCGCCCGTGCATGCGGCGCAGCTTCCACCAGGGCATCCTGAGCAGCCGCCCATCCTTGTTTGCCATGCGGAAAAGAAATCGTTGCGCGCACTCGCACTTGAGTTGGTTGTTTGGAAAGAAAGGTTTGAGGCACTCGCAAAGCGCGCTTGTTCAGAGCGCATTTGGACAACGCTTTGCCTTAATTGGTACACGCTGACTGCACTTGGAAGACTTATGGAGTATGTGCCGTTTTGTCCTTGCGCAGAACGGTTTGCCGCAAGCCTGTTTTGCAGTGCGCTGAGGCTTGAGTTTGAAATATTGAGGGGAGGGCGTTGTGCGATTTGTTGTTCTCCTGGCGGCATATGAAAATCTCCGGTTTATGTTCACTGCTGGGACAAAGCCAGAAAAACGTGGAAAACCTCGTTGCCGTGCAATACAAGCGTGCGATTGGAGTCCTCGGCAAATGTTGGGGAGCGCCAGCCCTCGGAGCGCACAAGAGAAGAGTATGCGTCCAATATCCTCCCAAAGGAAGATACATGCGCATCGCTGATGTTTATGAGTTCGTTGTTCCTGACTGCCGAGCCATTTGCACGGCACAATTCGTTGAAATCGTTCACAAGCTGCACTAGTGCATTGAATTTTGCCTGCACATTGGGAGGAAGCGCGCGCACCGCACCTGAGGTCGGGCAGCCCGTTGTACATGAAGAGCAGCTTTTTTGGGACTTTGCCAGGATTGCCAGTTTTGGGTCGTTCATTCGCTCACCGGTTTATTTAGGTGCACCTAATTTAGGTATCCCTAAATTATGGTTGAAAGTTTAAAAAGCATTGGGGGCACAAGCTAGCTGATGGTAAAAAAACGCCACATTTCGCCTGAAGAGGAGTATTTGAAAATCATACTCAGCCTGTGTGAAGGAGGGGGGCAGGCGAAAACAAACGACGTTGCAAGGGCATTGGGCATTGCGCCAGCCTCAGCCACCCAAATGCTTGAAAAGCTTGCGGAAAAAGGGCTTTTGAGGCATTCGCCTTACAAGGGAGTGCAGCTCACCAAAAAGGGCAGGGAGACTGCCGAGATGGTGCTTAGGAGATACCAGCTTTTGGAGCGGTTTTTCATTGAATACTTGAAAATTGCGCCAAAGGAGGCTGCCGCACAGGCGTGTCTTATGGAGCATTGCATCTCAAAGGAGACTGAAAAAAGCATTTGCCAGATAATGAAGCACCCTGAATTCAGCATGGACAAGAAGCACATGCCCAAATGCAGGCTGGGGAAAGACTGCGACTCTTGCATGAAAAGTGCGCCTGTTTTTGGAAAAGGTGCAAAACAATTCCCGTTCTGAGTTTTTTATGGAGCATTATTAAAGTTTAGGCTGAGAATTAATAATGCAAATGCAATTAGGGCGCCGTATTTTACATTGATCGGGGTGGAAAAATGACAAGGATATTGAGCTTTTCTTTAACTGACGAGGAGGCTGCGGAGCTTGAGGGGCTTCGAGAAAGCATGGGAATGGGAAGCCGCTCGGAAGTAGTGCGCGTTGCGCTTGCGAACCTGCGCGTGGAAAAAAAGAGCCTTGAGGATGCAAAGGGCGATACGCACGCTATAATGCTGCTTGTGGGGAACCGCCACGCGGTTGATGCCAAGCTGCACGATTTGAAGCATGAGTATGAGAAAAGCGTGCTCACGAGCATGCACAATGTGCTGCATGACAAATGCATTGAGCTTTGGCTTTTGCATGATGATGCGAAAAGGATTGCGCAACTGGATGCGCTCTTGAGGAAAAACAGGCAGCTCACTACAGTTAAGACGATTGTGTTTTAGCCTGCGTCTTTCGTTTCAGCGAATACGCCTTGAAAACCTGCGTGTATACGAATTCCGCAAATGGCTTCTCGTTGCCTGTTTCGACTGATTTTATCAGGGCATCGAAATAGGCGGAAGTTTCATTTGAGATGTTCATCATTGGATAACCGCAGTCAAAGAGCGCCTTGTTGAGCAGCAGGCGGGACATCCTTTTGTTGCCGTCCTCGAATGGGTGGATTGAGTAGAAACGCAGATGAAGCAGCGCCGCAAGCTCAATTGCATTCAGTTTTTTGGCATTTTCATTGTACCAGACAATAAGCGCGTCAAGCTTTCCTTTTAGCACCTGCGGAGGAGGCGGGCGAAAGCCTATCTCCTGCGCCTTTTGATAGCTTTTGAGGTATATGAATGCCTGCTTTTTGCGCAATGCGCCAGGGTTTTTTTCCGCATATTCGCCCATTATGATGGAATGCAGGCGCAGCAGGAAGCCCAAAGTTATGCCTGCGGAACTTTCCTTCACGCAACGCAGCCCGTTTATCATGTCAAGGGCAACGCGAAGGTTTTCATCGCGCACGCTTTTTGCTGTTTGCTGGCTGAGATTATAGGCGAGGCTTGCATCCTCCTTGGTTATTGGCACGCCCTCTGTTGAGAGGGTAGTATAGACGAAATTTACGGCATCTATTTCCTCTTTCTCACCAAGGGCTGCCCTGCCGAGCTTCCCAAGGGAGAATTGGTATTTTCGCCTTGCCTTTTCAGCTTCTATGAGCTGCGCTTTTGAGAGATAGAGCCTGCTTGCGCCCTTAAGCAGGTCTTGGTAAATTTTTTCCTGCAATTTTGCCTCAAAAATTTGCAATTTGGATTTTTCCAAGCGCTTGCCGAGGAAAAGCGAGTAGGTCTTTGTTTTTTCTAGCCGGAGCGTATCTTCAAGATAATGGTATTGTTTGCCATTTATGATTCGACTGCGTATTCTCATGGACTATGTACGCGGGCTAAATTATTAAACTTACCTGACAAAATTAAAATAGAATGTCAGGCTAAAAATCATCCCGATATTATTTACCTGACAAAAGAAAGATATGGTGTAAGGTAAATACCTTGCACTACTTCCTCTCGCCGTACTCCGCCTTGAACTCGTCGTATTCTGCCAGGTCTTTCCTTGTTATTGAGGGCCGTCGTCCGCTTATGAGAGAGAGCATGTAGGAGTTTGTGAGGCGCGCCTCCTTGCCGCTTATTTTTGCGCGCACAAGGGACATTTTTGCCTCCTGGCATATTGAGGAAATGTCTGCGCCTGAGAAGCCATCCGTTGCTGCGGCGAGCTTTTCGCAGTCCACCCCGTCGCCTTCTGTGCCTAGGTTACTCTCAAAAATCTGCTCGCGCGCAACAAGGTCGGGCGCTGGGATGTAAAGTATCTTGTCAAAGCGCCCTGGGCGAAGAAGCGCGGAATCTATCATGGAGGGCTTGTTTGTTGCACCTATGAGCATTACGTTCTTGAGCTCCTTTACGCCATCAAGCTCTTGGAGGAGCTGCGTGAGCACGCCGGAAGAGGAATAATCGCGGCTTGGGGCAAGAGCCTCTATTTCATCCACGAAGATGAGGGAGGGAGCCTGCTCGCGCGCTCGGTTGAATGTTTCCTTAAGCACGTTCACGGATGCCCCATATCCCTTTTTCGTAAGCTCTGCGCCAGAGAGGGAAAGGAAAGTTGCCTTAAGCTCGTTTGTTGCTGCGCGAACTATTAGGGTTTTTCCGCATCCTGGCGGTCCAAAGAGAAGCAAGCCCTTTGAGGGCTTTATCTTGAACTTCTTTATGAGGTCTTCGTGCAAAAGGGGCAGCTCGATTGCCTCAAGAAGGGTTTTCTTCACGGTTTCCAATCCCGCAACGTCCGCCCAGCGCACTATTTCCTTGCTCTCCTCTGCCTTTTGCTCTATTTTTCCGCTTCTTCTTTCAAAGTCAAGGCGGAACTTTTCGTAATCTTCAAGGGAATCTATAGAGGTTGAAGGGCGGATTGCCTTAAGGGCTGCAAGCAGCTGCTCCATGCGCACAGGCTCCACTTTTTTGGACTGCATTGCATCGCGCGCAGCCATGCGCGTTGCCTCCGTGCATATGTTCTTTATGTCGGCTCCGGAGTACCTTTCAGTCATCCTGCCGAGCTTTTCAAAATCTATGTCTTCTGAATGCGGGACGCTGCCCATGTGCACTTGGAAAATTTGCGTGCGGGCGGGCGGGTCGGGAAGGTGCATGTAAATTATCTTGTCAAATCTCCCTGGGCGCATAAGGGCGGGGTCAAGCTGCTGCGGGACGTTTGTTGCGCCTATTACGATTACGTTTTTCTGGGACTTGAAGCCGTCAAGCTCCTCAAGGAACACCGAGAGTATGCGGGGCCCGACATCGTCGTTTGCATAGGAATCGCGCTTTTTCCCTATTGAATCTATTTCGTCAAAGAAGAGCACGCAGGGCGCCTGCTTGCGCGCTTTCTTGAAAATGTCGGACACGTTGCGCTCGGACTGGCCGTACCATTCTGATAGGAGGTTTGAGCCTTTCACGTAGTAGAAGGGGATTTTGAGCTCCTTTGAAAGCGCGCGCATAAGCAGGGTTTTACCTGTGCCAGGCGGGCCAAAGAGGAGGATTCCTGTTGGGGGCTTTATTCCGTATGCGTATGCAATTTCCTTTTGCTTAAGTGGCGCAACAATGGACTCGGAGAGCTCGTTCTTTACATCCTGGTAGCCGCCTATTTCGGACATGGATTCTGCCCCTGAGGAGGCTGAGAGGTCCACCAAGCCCATTTCCTTGGATTTTGCGTCTCTCTTTATTGCATGCTCGCGCGTGAAGCTCATGTGGTGCTCTTCCATGAAATATATTATGCCAAGGGAGAGCGCAAGGTAAAGGAACACGAGGGGGTCAAAGGGGGTTGCTGGATACACGAAAAAGATGAGAAGGTTTGTTAGGGGAACAAGAGCAAGCGCTGCGCAGGAAATTGTCTGTTTGTACTTGTTTTCAAAGTGCGCGGGAAGATATCCTATCAGGAAAAGCGCAACGCCCCATGAGAGGAGTTGGAGGAACGCACTGTCGCGCAGCAGGAGAGTTGCAAGGTTCTGTGAGACCTTGGGGAGGATTTTGTCCCCGAAATCCGCTATTATCTGGGCGTTGAACATTGAGGCAAGAGCGTTTCCTGCGGAGAAGAGCATGTCAGGGAAATCTACAGGAGGCAGGGAATCGCGGGAAAGCTCGTCAAGGGCTGGCCCGTAATTTTCCTCAAGTGAAGAGAGGGGGAGGAAGGAGCCGTTCTCCGTGAGCCAGAGCGTGCACAGGAGGAGTATTATGAGCACCGCAGGGAGCGCGAGCGCGATTGATTTTTTTGAGCCTTCTACGAGTGCGCCCAGTGCGAGGATAAGGAAAATAAAGCCTGAAAGAAGGGAGAAAGGGAAGGGCGCGAAGGGCATGAAAATTACGACTTGCAGGAATGCGATTATTTGCCAGTTCTCATACATCTCAAAGAGCATTGCTGCCAGGGGGAGCAAATAGAGCCACGCAAGGTGCGGGGACTGGTATGCTATTGCTGGCAGGGTCATTATCATTGAGAAGAGAAGCCCTGCGTACCCTATTTTGTAGGAGAGCGCGGCTGCAGCAAGCGCGATTATGGGGACGAAATACGCTGGGAAAAAGGGGAATGCCAAAAGCGCGAAAAGCGCGCCGAAAAATACAAGCACTGAGCCCCACAATTGCGAATCCTTTTGTGCGGACGCAACAAGCGCCCTTAGGCGCATCTTGTCCATGTCCTTTATCGCAACAGTAGGCATGGGAAGCTAAGGGGAAGAAAAGTATATAAAAAGAGGAGGGAGGACGCTCATTCGAACCATTGTTTGTAGTAGACTTCGCTTATGCTCCGCGTGCCGTTTTGCATTTCCTGCAAGTTTGCCATGATTTCTTTTTCTGCGCGCATTTTATTTCTTGTGCCACGCATTAGTAATGCGCAAAGCGCGGCTGCGCCCAAGCTTGCGACTGCCCCGATTTGGGCTGCTGCGGAGAGAGAAAAATTGAAAGCTAATTGGGCGATTGCGGCAACCGGTATAAATAATATGGTTCCAGCTATAATGGGCTTTGAAATGTGATTCACCATGAGAATACTTATTGCAGTCTTGCTGCGAAGAGCCATTTGCCCCAGATAATCATTCCTTTCGGTTTCGCTGAATTCCGAGAGGGGTTTCAAAACAACGCCCTGTGCGGCAAGCGCCTCCGCTTGCGCGATTGATGATTGTGCTGGTTTTTCAACAAGTCCCCAGCACACCCTTACGCTGCGGCGCGCTGGCGGCATCGGCATCGGAACAAGTATTGGCATGAAGCCGAGCCTCTGGTTGTTCGGGCCTGTTTTTTCAAGCGCTGCAAGCGCGCGCAATCCAAGCTTGCCTGCTTTTTCAAATGTGCGTGAGAAGGATCCATGCGGAGCGATTGGAGAATAATTCTTGGATAAAAGTTGTGCGTTCATATTGCCACCTGCTTTGTGTTGGAAGTGAAAGGATAAATAGGTTATAGATTGGGCACATTTGGCGTGTGCCTGCTTGCCGCAAGCGGCACGTATAAATACTACTTAATACGCAGTATTGGATACTGAAAAATGTGCTGAATAAAACGAGGTGGAAAAAATGGAAACGGAAAGGGGTGGACTTTGCTAAAAGCGAGAGGAAGGTACTGAAAGCTCTGGCTAATTTTAATGGGTTGACGCAGGGGGAAATTTCCAGGCTTGCGAAAATGCCAAAGAGGACTGTGCGGTTTGCGGTTTTGAAGCTCAAGGAGAAGAAACTGCTTAGGGAATTTTTGCATGAGGATGCGAGGATGTCAAGTTACAGCACTAGCGGGCGGGCGGTTTCTGATGCGCGGTTTGCGGGGCGGTTTATATGAAAGTCGCAAAGAGCGTGCTGGAGCTTATTGGAAATACGCCGCTTGTGAGAATAAACAAGGTGGTGCAGAGCAAGGCGCAGGTGCTTGCAAAAGTGGAATATTTCAATCCTGGCGGTAGCATAAAGGACAGGATTGCGCTGAATTTGATAGAAGATGCGGAGAAAAGCGGCATGCTCAAAGAAGGAGGTACGATTGTGGAGCCGACTTCTGGGAATACCGGGGTCGGGCTCTCGCTTGTTGCAGCGCTAAAAGGGTACAAAACAGTCTTCGTAGTGCCCGACAAAGTGAGCGGTGAGAAGAGGGCGCTGCTTGAGGCATACGGGGCAAAAATTGTCGTAACGCCAACCGGGGCAGAAAGGGATTCGCCAGAAAGCTACTATTCGGTTGCAAGAAGGACTGCACAGGAAACCGAAGGGGCATATCAGCCAAACCAGTATGAGAACATGGGGAATCCAAAAGGCCATTATGAATCCACGGGACCGGAAATTTGGAGGGATACAGAAGGGAAAATAACGCATCTTGTGGCTGGCATGGGGACCGGCGGCACGATAAGCGGGACTGCAAAATATCTCAAGGAGAGGAACCCGGATGTGCAAATTATAGGAGTGGATTCCGTGGGCTCGGTTTATTCTGGAGACACGCCGCGCATATACGACGTGGAGGGCATTGGGGAGGATTTTTTCCCAAAGACGATTGATATGGAGATTGTTGATAGGATTGTGCGCGTGGAGGATGGGGACGCATTCCTGATGGCAAGAAGGCTGGCGAGGGAGGAGGGACTTCTTGTTGGAGGAAGCTCCGGGGCTGCCGTTTGGGCTGCGGGGCAGGTTGCAAAGGGGCTTGGAGAGGAGGATGTGCTTGTTGTGATATTGCCTGATACCGGTAGGAACTATCTTGGGAAAATATTCAACGATGAATGGCTGAGGGAAAAAGGGTATTGGAGGTTGGAAAAATGGGAACAGGAAAAATCGTTGAGCGTAAGGTGAATGAGAACACAAAAATCGTGCATGCAGGCGAAAAGCCATTTTCACCCGGAAGGGTAGGGGACGTTGTTTCCCCAATTCACGTTGCTAGCACGTTTGCAAGAAGGAACATGGGGGAGCCAACTTTTGGGTATGAATATTCAAGGAGCGGGAATCCTACAAGGGACGCTTACGAAGAAGCGCTTGCGCAGCTTGAAGGGGCGAAATACGCGCTTTCCTATTCCTCCGGGCTTGCTGCAAGCGCAAACGTGCTTCTTGCGCTTGCGCATGAGGATGCGCACATTGTTGCGTTTGACGACTTGTATGGGGGAACAAGGAGGCTCTTTGAGAAAACCTTTGGGAAATTCGGGCTGGAATTCTCCTTTGTGGATGCAAGGGATGCGGGAAACGTTGGGAACGCGATTAGGGAAAATACGGAAATTGTGTGGCTGGAGTCCCCTACAAACCCGCTTTTGAAAATATGCGATATACGAGAAATAAGCAGGATTGCACATGAAAAAGGGGCAATTGTTGTTATGGACAATACGTTCGCAAGCCCATTTTTTCAGGCACCGCTGGAACTTGGGGCGGATATTGCGCTGCATAGCGCCACAAAATACATTGGGGGGCACAGCAACCTTATAGGAGGGGCAGTCATGTTAAATGACGAGGGACTGCACGAGAAACTGCGCTTCCAGCAAAATGCAGTTGGAGCGGTTCCATCGCCCTTTGACTGCCACACTGCGCACGTGCAGATGAAAACGCTTGCGCTGCGCATGCAAAAGCACGCGCAAAATGCGCAGAGAGTGGCAGAGTTCCTTGAGGGGCATGCAAAGGTGGAAAGGGTTTATTATCCTGGGCTAAAGTCGCACCCGCAGCATGCGCTTGCAAAAAGGCAGATGAAGGGCTTTGGGGGAGTGGTTTCATTTGAGGTTAAAGGAGGAGAGGCAGCTGCAACAAAATTCCTTGAAAACTTGCAAATTTTCCTGCTTGCGGAAAGCTTGGGCGGGGTGGAATCCCTTGCGGAGCACCCTGCATCCATGACGCATTCATCCGTGCCTGCGGCTGAAAGGGAAAAAATAGGGATAAAAGACGGGCTTGTGAGGCTGTCCGTTGGGATAGAAAATGGAGGGGATTTGGTTGAAGATTTAAGGCAGGCTCTGGAGAAAGCTTAGGCAGGCACGCGCAGGAGAATGCCGATTATGTAGCCTGCGATTGCTGCAAGCGTGCCTACTGCAAGCATCTCAAGCCCGCTTGCCTTCCAGTCCCCTATTGTCCATTTTGCCTTGAGCGCGCCGGTGAAGAAGAGAACAAGCATTGAGAGGAGTATTGAAACTACTGCTGCCTGCCATACTGGAAAGAGGAAATAAGGGAAAAGCGGGATGAAAGAGCCAATCATTGTGGAAAGCCATACCTTGAGGGCTTTTGAAACTGGGGAGGAATTTCCCTCTTCGTGCGAGAGGAGTTTTGAGCGCACGAGGGCAAGCTTTTTGGAAGGCAGGGAGGAAACTTTTGAGAGGATTTTTTCAATGTCGTTCCTTGTAAGTTCGGCTTCAAGCGCCCGTTTCTTTTCGCATGCGATTGCCGCGTTTGTGGAAGTGTATGCTACTGCGCCCATTGAGATGCTCTCTGCGAACATTGCGGCTGCTCCGGATACGATTACGAGCGAAGGATCTGCGGTTGCGCCCACTACGCCCAGAGATAGCCCAAGAACGTTCACAAGGCCGTCCTGCCCCCCTAGGATAACGTCTTGGAGATGCCGCGCGTTGTGTGAAGACATAGAAGCACCAAAAAATTAGTCAAAATAGACCTTTTCCTCCCGCCATGGGTATTTTGCCCAGAGGATTTTGCGGTCAAGAAGCTGCATGCCCTTTGAGCCGGCTTTTATCTCCTTTGAAAGGTAGGATTCGTACTTGCCGCCGACTTCGGAGTGATAAGTTATTGAGATGAACATTTTTGCATCAGGGCGGTTTGCGAGCGCATTCTTTGCAAACAAAGTTATGTCGTGCTTCTTTTCATTGTTCCCGTTTGTTGAGTCGCTCACGTCAAGGTGGCGCTCAAAGAGCTCGTGCTTTTTGCCGCAAACCTCAAGCTCAATCCCAAGGTCGTATATCGGGTGTTTTATTGTTTTGTATGTGAGCAGAAGGCGCTTTCCCTCGTACTCTATTTTCCATATTAGGATGGGGCGCACCGCAAGCTCTGCGGCTGCGACGTCCTTTGTGCGCGAAGAGAGAACGTTCACGTATGCGAAATAGAGCAGGGAGAGGGTTGCCACAATGCCTATTGATTCAAGCAGTATGCGCGCCTGCTCGTACGTGAGGGCGGAATTTGTGAATTCGTATATTACGGTTGCAAGAAGGATGAGAAGCAGCGCAAGCCCGATAAAGACGTAGTTGGGCGTTGCCGAGATTGGATGCCTTGCCATAGGTGGGATTTTCAGTAGATATTTAAAATAGGTTAGGGAAAACCTTAGATATGGGGAAAATCCAATCACGCAAGGAGGAGCACGTGCGCATTTGCCTTGAAGAGGATGTGCAGTATGCGCGCGGAGCGGGCTTTTCGGACATTGAATTTTTGCACAATTCCCTGCCTGAGCTGGATATGGGCAAGGTGGATATTGGGGCAAGCTTTTTTGGAAGGAAAATGGACGCGCCGCTCATAATAGACGGAATGACGGGAGGGTATGCAAAAGCGAAAGAGATAAACAAGAAATTGGCTGCTGCTGCGCAGGAGCATAATGTGCCTTTTGGGCTGGGAAGCCAGCGCGCGATGGTGGAAAACCCCATACTTACGCAGACTTATTCTGTACGAGACGTTGCACCGGACGTATTCATAATAGGGAATATCGGGGCTGCGCAAATCGCGCACTATCCGATTGCAAAAATAAAGAGCGCACTTGAGGCAGTGGATGCGAATGCGCTTGCTGTGCACTTGAATGCACTCCAAGAGGCTGTGCAGCCTGAGGGCGATCGGAACTTTGAGGGAGTGCTGCATGCGATTTCTAAGTTGTCTGATGCGCTAAAAATACCGATTATTGCAAAAGAGACGGGTGCGGGAATTTCTGCGGATGCGGCAGTACGGCTGAAAAATGCGGGAGCGCAAATGCTTAATGTATCTGGAAGCGGGGGAACTTCTTGGAGCAAGGTGGAGTATTTGAGGGGAAAGCCAGTTGAGGGATTTGAAGAGTGGGGCATACCTACGGTAGTGAGCATTGTATCGTGCTGCCACCATTTGCCGGTAATCGCTTCGGGTGGGGTGAGGAGCGGCTTGGATGCTGCAAAAGCGATTGCGCTGGGTGCAAAAATGGCTGCAGGGGCGCATCCTTTCCTTGCTGCTAAAAACCCATCTGAGGAAATAGAGAAGTGGAAAATGCAGCTAAGGACTGCGATGTTCTTGTCGGGCTGCGCGAACCTTGAGAAATTGGGAAAGAGCCGCATATTCATTACTGGGAGGACGAAACAGCTGCTTGAGAACCTGCGCGTGGACGTAAGCGAATATGCGATGCGCTAATCTGCCTCGTTTACAAAATAGAATAGCTTTGTTCCTTGACTGCTATTTGAATTGATGAAACCTTCTACTTCTGGATTGCGTTCAATTCCCAATTCTACAAGAATGCAATACTTTAGCGGTGCTTTTTCTTTGCTTATCTTGTTGAAATCTTTTTCAAGGCTGGAAAGCGTTGCTCTGCCGTATTTTTGGCGTTTGCCCCAGCGAGAGTAGTGTTTGCTGAACTTGAATTCGATTATGCAGACCTCGTTATCCGCATCTGCGTCAAGAATAGCCAAATCATAGGCAACGTTTTTGCATTCGTCCTGTTTGTGATATGAATAGGGATTGAAGTTTGATCGCAGGCGGATTTCTTTGTTTGCGTTTGTCGTGTTTAGCAAGCTTCCTTGCTCCAGCAATCTGTAAAGAGCCATGTAACTGAAGCACCGCAAATCATCCTCAAGGAAAAAATTATGCGGATGGACACCTATTTCAGTTTTCAGGAGGGCGATGAAATCTGCCAGTATTTTTTCAATTTTTTCTGTATCCTGTCCAGCAGCAGTTTCCATGTGCAGCACCTAGCGTTTTGAGTATTTCATGCTGTAGCGGCGCAGTATGTCCTCAACCTCGCGCTCGTAGTGCGAGCCGCCATCAACTTCAACCTCGTCGCCGCGTATCGTTGCATGCCTGTCAAGCTTGCGGTTTATCTCCTCGAGCACCTGTTCCTTGCGGAAAGAATGGCGGTCAAGTTCGTATGTTGTTCTCATGTTATCACCTTTAACTATCGTTTATAGTGACTGTGGTTGAGTCTGAAGATAGAGAAATCGCATCTGCGCCCCTTCTTGCACTGATTTTCAGAGTATATGTTCCACTGGAAATGTCATTATACCACATGATGTTTAGATACCCCTTAACTGTTTTTCCAGCAGCTATGCTGTCTATAGAACTTCCGCCAGAAAGAAAAAGTGCATCTGAAACGGATTTTACGAGCGCGCCATTACGGGAAAGCTCGGCATCGATAACGAGATTTTCCAAATCATTGTCTCCTTCATTGGAAATCGTAATTACGGGGTTGAGAACGTAGCGCGTGCTAGCTGATGCAGTTACAATTGCAAGGTCGATGGAGATTGGTGCTGTCTGTTTTTCATACGCAGCTATAGCTATTTGCAATTCTTTGAGAGTATCCTTCCACGAGTCTATATTTTGGGAAATATCATATTCGTAAACTTGTTCCGCTTCCTCCAGATTGGAACCGTAATTGCTTTTCAGAGACTCAAGTGTAATTATTAGGTTTTTTATGTCTTCCATTTGCTTTTTAGCAATGTCAATCTTTTGTGCGTCTGTATTCGCTTCGTTAATTTCGTTGGTACGTTTTATTGCAAGATCTTTGACGTCAATTCTTGCTTTGATTGCTTTCTGCATGAACTCTTCAGTAGTAATAGTGTAACCTTGCTGATTCAGTTTAGTTGTATATTGATCAATTTCTACAAGTTTGCTCCGAGCTTTTTCTATGTCTATAAGTGAGGCTTCTTTATTTATTTCGATTCCAATGTCAGAAGTGAGTTTTTTTATTTTGCCTGCTTCGAAAGTACCTGCTTTGTCTACTTTTAGGCAAAAACTCTCTGTGGATCCATTTTCGAACTTAGAATCGCATTTGAATGTAGCTGGGCATCCGGCGTCTTTACAGCAATTATCAGCTGTTTCGCCTTCTTCTTTTATACCATTCCCACATACGGCTGTCTTAAGTTCGGATGGCTTTTGCGTTTGTGCTGGAGCGACTGCGGGTTGCTGATTTTTTATTGTTCCGCCTTGGCTGGCTTGCGCACCATTAGAAGTGCATCCTGCAAAAAATAGGATACCAACAAGCACTAAAACTGCAAAAATCGCATGTGTCCGTTCCACTTTCCCACCTCTTCATTACTTATATTCCTAAGTATTATAAGTATTTACTATTAATACTGGGCTCCAAAATATTATGCCATGGTTGCGGAAAAAGAAGAGAAACTTACTGTGAACGTCAAGAAAATAGTCCCATGGGCGACCGGCTACGCTGTTTTTATTACAAAGGAGGCAAGGGTACTGGGCTGGAACAACAAGGATTACGTGATAATGACTTCTTCAAGCGACAAGGAAGGCGGCAAAATAGAGATAAGAAGGGCGCCGATTGGAAGGAAGTAGGAGGCAGGGAATTTTTACCCGCATAGCGGAAGCAGCAATATTATAAATGTTAACTTTAATAATATTATTAATTTTAGCAGGGTGGTTGCATGGACGTAGTATCTGTATCAGTGAGGGGAGACGTGAGAAAGAGGATGAAACAGCTTAGGTTCATCAACTGGTCACAGGTGGCAAGCGAGGCATTTGAGCAAAAAATAAGGGATATTGACCTGATTGAGAAATTCAAGGCAGAAAGCCAGCTTACTGAAAAAGATGCGCTTGAGATAGGGGCGAAGATAAAGAAGGGGATGGCAAGGCGCTTTGCGCAGGCAATGGGAAGGGAAGCCAAAGGGCGGTCGCGATGAGGCTCGTCGTGGATGCCAACATAATGATTGCTGCACTCATACGCGAAGGTTATACGCATCTTCTTTTCTTTCAGGATGGGGTTGAACTTTTTTCACCAGAGTTTATCTTTGAGGAATTTGAAGAGCACAAGGAAGAGATAGTTTCCAAATCAGGGAAAAACGCAGTGGAATTTGATGCTGTTTTTGAGAGGCTGAAGGCAAGTATGGCAGTTGTGCCAGCTTCAGTGTTCGGGCATTTTTATGAGGAGGCAGAAAAAATATCACCTGATTTTGACGATGTTGAATATTTTGCTCTTGCCTTGCATCTTGGGGAGGATGCAGCGATTTGGACAAATGACGGGGCGCTGAAAGGGCAAAGCAAGGTAAAGATATATTCCACTTCCGAACTTCTTGAAATTATCAATATAAAGAAGATGTGAGAAATAAGCGCGTGAGCACATGGATTTGGGCACATCAATACGCAAATGGACGCTAAAGAACGCGCATGACTACAAATTGGCGATACCTGCGAAAATAATAGGGAAGGTAATTGGGGAAGTGCCGGATGCAAAAAGTGACATGAAAGGCACAATGGCACTGATAAATGACGAGGCAAAGAGGGTGAATGCGCTCTCCATTGAGCAGGTGGAGAAGGAGCTTGCTGCTTATTCTTTTGAGGAAAAGAAAGAAGAGAAGCGGGAAATTGAATTGGAGGGTGCAATGCAGGGGAAAGTTGTCACAAGGTTTGCACCTGAACCCTCTGGATATCCGCACATTGGGCATGCGAAGGCGGCGTTTTTGGAATATGTTCCGGTGCAGAAATACGGGGGGAAAATGCTCCTTAGGTTTGACGATACCAACCCTGAGAAGGAAAAGGGCGAATTTGTGGATGCCATTAAGGAAGGGCTTTTGTGGCTTGGGATAAGCTGGCAGGAGGAGACTTACACATCGGACAGGATGGAAGAGTTCTATGGATATATTGAGGAGCTTATGGTAAAGCACTGCGCATACGCGTGCACGTGCAATGCTGAAGAAATAAAGAAAAACAGGATGGGAATGAGGGAGTGCGACTGCAGGGCGCGAGACGAGCAGGAGAATTTGCTTCTTTGGAAAAAAATGCTTACGGGAAAGCTTGCGGCAGGGGAAGCGATTGTAAGGTATAGGGGAGACATGCACGCGCAAAATACTGTGCTAAGGGATCCGACGCTCTTTAGGATTATAGAGGCAGCGCACTATAGGCAGGGGGAAAAGTACAGGGTTTGGCCATCGTATGATTTTGCTGCGCCCATAATGGACTCACTTGAAGGGGTAACGCACGCGATGCGCTCAAAGGAATATGAGTTAAGGGATGAGCTTTACTTTTTGCTGCTGAAGAAGCTGGAAATGCGCGCACCGAGGCTGGTGGGATTTTCCCGCCTTGCAATTAAAGGCGCGCCGGTTTCAAAAAGGCTCATTACGCCCCTCATACAAGAAGGGAAAGTGAGCGGGTATGATGACCCAAGGCTCCCCACGCTTGTTGCGCTTCGAAGACGTGGGATACAGCCCGAAGCAATACGGGAATTCGTGCTCTCTTTTGGGCTTTCAAAAGTGGAAAGTGAGCCGGGCTGGGAAAAGCTTCTCAATGAGAACAAGAAAATAATAGACCCGAAAAGCATGCGAAGGTATTTTGTGAAAAATCCGGTTTCATTAAATGTGATGGGAGCTGTTGAAAACATAAGGAAAGAGGCACACATAAGAAATCATCCCATGCAGGAAATGGGAGAGAGGATTGTGCAGGCTGAGGGGAACTTTTGGATTGCAGGCACGGATGCGGCGGGCTTGAAGCCGGATGAGATTTTCAGGCTCAAGGATTTGTACAATGTGAAGGTTGCAAAAGTCGGGGACGGGATTGTGGGCGCGCATGCAGGTGAGGAAATGATTATGGGCAAGAAATTCCAGTGGGTTGGGGCAACGGACTGCATAAGGTGCGAAGTGCTTGTTGCGGGAGACTTGCTTATTGGGGAAAAATACAATGAGAACAGTTTGAGCGTAGATTCGGGATTGTGCGAGGGAGCGTGCAGGGAGCTTGAAGTTGGGGACATTGTGCAGTTTGAAAGGTACGGGTTTGTGAAGCTTGACAAGAAAGAGGAAGGGAAACTCACGTTTGTGTTTGTGAGCCAGTAGGCATTACCAAGTTGAGAGTTCCTTGAGAAATTCCTGTTTTGCCATTCTGACCGCTTTCCCCTCGCGTATTTGCTTCCATGCGCGTTGAATGCGAGTCTGGGATTTTGCGGAGTTTGTTCGGATTTTTTCGTTCATGAGATTGCTTTTTCAGTGAGTGCTTTTATTTCCTTCTTCTGATATTTCCCCATGCTTGAGGAATTTTCCCCTAAAATTTTCATTGAGAAGGAAAGCGGAGCGTCTTTTGGGGAGTGCGAAATAGACGAGCGGCTCAAGTTTGCACTCTCAAATAGGGGAATAAGCAAACTGTATGCGCACCAGTGCGAGGCGATTGGGAAAATTGGGGAAGGCAAAAACATTGTAATAGTGGCGCCTACTGCATCTGGGAAGACTGAGAGTTACATGCTTCCTGCTGTGCTTGCCGCGCTTAGGGGGGAAAACGTGCTTGTTGTGTACCCTACAAAGGCGCTCTCGCGCGACCAGCTTGCAAGGTGGAGGGAATTTTCGCTTCTTGGGGTGCGTGCGGAAATATTTGACGGGGACACTTCGGACTATTGGAGGGAGAAAATAAAGGGAAGCCCTCCGCAGGTTTTAATTACGAACTTTGACATGCTGCATTTCCTTCTTATGCAAAGCCGGAACTTGGCGCCCTTTTGGAAAAATTTGAGATTGATGGCGGTGGATGAGCTGCACACGTATTCAGGAGTGCTGGGTGCGCACGTATCGAACATTGCGTGGAGGCTTAAGCGCGTGTGTGAGAAGCAGGGAAATGGAAAAAAACTTCAGTTTGTGTGCTGCTCCGCTACAATTGCGAATGCGCAGGAATTTGCAAATGCAATTTTTGAGGAGGAGTTTGAGATTGTGCAGGCAAGCGGGGCGCCAAAGCCCTATGTTGAGCACTATGTTGTGAACCCGAATGACGAAAGTTATACCACTGTTGCACTCAAAATTGCAAAGGAAATTGGAAGGAAAACGCTCGTGTTTTGCAATTCGCACGCAGTTGCGGAAAGGCTGGGAGTGATGGCGGGAGACATTGGGTATCCGATGCTTGCATATAGGGCAGGGCTGGACATGCGGGAGAGAAAAGATATAGAGGAGAAATTCAAGGGCGGCTCGCTGCGCGCGCTTGCGACAACGAGCGCGCTTGAGCTTGGGATAGACATTGGGAGCGTGGATGCGGTTGTGCTTGCAGGATTTCCAGGCACTATCACAAGGTTCAGGCAAAGGGTGGGGCGAGCGGGAAGAAAGGGGCAGAAAGCATATGCGGTTTATATTGCGCGGGACAATCCGTTGGACCAGTATTTTGCGGAGAGCCCATCCAGATATTTGGATGGGGAACCTGAGAGGTGCTTTGTGAATCCGTACAACGAGGCTGTTTCGCAGGCGCACGTAATATGCGCAAGCCGGGACTTTCCGCTTGCGGACTCTGAACTTTCTGGGAAGAGAAGGGAGAGGGCAAGTGAATTGCTGCAAAAGGGGATGCTAAAGAGGTGGGGCAGTCGGCTTATTCCCTCAAAGGATGCGCTGCGCTTTGTAAAGGAGAGTGGGATAAGAAGCGAGGCAGAGCCGATTGAAATTGTGGATGCGCATACTGGGAGAAGGATGGGCGAGCGGGAAGAGCACATGGCGATACGGGAGCTGCATCCGGGAGCGATTTATTTGCACGCAGGAGTGCATTATAGGGGAGTGGACTTTGATGCAAAGGGGAAAATTGCAAAAATCGCGAGGGATGCGTCCGCAAAAGGGCATTATACGAATGCACTGCACCAGAAGGAATACGAGGCGCTTGAGACGATTAAGGAGCGGGAAGTTTTCGGAAGAACATTGTATTTTGGGAGGATGCACATACGGGACACTGTAGAGGGTTATGTTGTGAAGGACGTGTACACGCAGGAAACTGTTGCGAAACATCCCCTTGCGCAGGAGCTTGTGCACGAGTTTGATACAATGGGGCTGTGGCTGGATTTTGAACAGGAGGCGCACGTTGGGAACTTTTCGGATGGGCTGCACGCACTTGAGCACGTGAGCATTTCAATGATGCCTGCAATTTGCGGAAGCGACCCTGCGGAAATTGGGGGGATTTCGTACCCGAGCGGCGCAATGGCGGTTTATGAGGGGGTTGCGTTTGGGAACGGGGCGACAGCGCAGATATTTGAAAAGTACGAGAAAGTAATGGAGATGAGTGCTGACAGGCTGGAGAAATGCGCATGCGAAAAGGGATGCCCAAAATGCATATTCTCCCCGATGTGCGGGAACAACAATAGGTATTTGGACAAAGAGGCTGCGCTCAAGATTGCAAAGGAAGTGCTGAAAAATTAGCCCGAGCCATCGCATTCGTTAAGGGAGCCGAGCATTGAGCGGTATTTTAGCGGGTTTGCCTCTGTGAGCAACAACTGCAATTTGCCGATGTTTTTGATGAGGTCCTTTAAGCCGTATGCTGCTGCGATTTCCTTTGCTGACAGGTATCGCCCGCGCCTTAGTTCTGTTTCTGCTGCATTGCGTGCGCACCATTGCATTGCAGCCTCGTCCAGGCTAAAATGCTTTGACAGGGTGTTTGCAAGGTCGTCATTGTTTGCCATTATGCAGCAATAGACTGCAAGTTTTGCCTGCTCAAGCTGAATTGAGCCATATTTCTTTTGCGCAGGAGGGCTGGAGGTAATTATGCCGTGTTTTATGGTGAAACCAATCGCACGCGCCGCATTGTCGCGCGCGAGCACGTAATCATAGTGGGCGTATCCGAGTGGCTCGGGCTTGCGCCCTGCTATTGAGCGTAATTTTTTTTCCTTTTGGATGTTGCCTTTTTTCTGGGCAGATTGCAGGGCGATTGCAAGGCGGTCCGTGAGGGGAAGCATATGGGTAAAACTGCGAAAAGAGGAGGAGAGGGCAGTTTTGGCAGGCATAGTGAGTTGAATATTGAATAAACTGGGAAATGATGCGGTTGGATTGAACATGTAAACACCAAATGCCATGCGGGCGCGTATTTTGTTTTAACTGGAATTGGGATTTATGCCTTCTTGCTTGCCTCTGCGATTATCACGACGTCTGCAGTGTTGCGAAGCGCAACTGAAAAACCTGGTTCTGCGCCGATTACGATTGTCTCTTTCCCAAGCTCCTTTGCCTTTACAAGAACGGGGCGAAAATCTATGTCGCGAGTCATGAGCGCGATTGCATGTATGTGCGGGTTGAAAACCTGCTCCATTGCCTCAACCGCCATTGTAACGTCCACGTCTCCCGTTGTAATTTTGGGCTCAAAGCCCTGGTTCACCATTGCCTCTATGAGCTTGTCGGACGCGTACTGGTCAAGGAAGATGCGTGCAACCTTTATTGTGCCGTGCTTCTCTACTTCGTGGCGCACCTTTTGCAAATCAAGGTTCATTTCGCGCCTTATCACGTTGGGGCCGTCTATAAGAAGCGCAACGTTCCTGCCTTCCACCTTCTTTTGCTTGAACATTGTCTTGAGGTTTTTTAGCTGCTCGAACATTTTATCATCCTTTTATGCTGAAAAAATCCATCGCATTTTTTGTTGTGCACACATTTGCCTCTTTTTCAGGCAGCGCGAGAGCGTCGGACACCATCTTTATGCTTTCCTGCACCGCAAGGGGCGTTTTCCCTATGTAGGGGGCGTCTGTTTCGCACACTATATTGTGGATGCCTGCTAATTTAATTGCTTGCTTTCTCTCCTTGGAGCGAAGGGGAGGTAGGGAGAGGAGTGCACCCATTGAGAGCAGCTTTTGGGTATGCTCCTTTGTTCCGCCATAGCAATGCATCATTGTGCATTTTGGGGGGTGCGCCTCAAGCATGCCTATTACTTCGTCCATGGAGTTCCGTGAGTGTATTACGACTGGGAGGTTGAGCTTGGATGCCAAATCCAGCATTGAGAGGAAGCAGTCCATCTGTTTTTCCTTTTCTTCCTGCGTTTTTGCCCAGTGGTAGTCAAGCCCTATTTCCCCTATTGCAACAAGCTTGTGTGAAGGGGATTTTGAGCATGCAACTATGAAATCCGATGCCTTTTGCACTTCCTCTTGCACATTTTGGAATTTCATTGCTTCTTGGGGGGCAATCCCAAGGCAGCAGAAAACGTTTGGGTGCGCTTTTGCGATTTCAAAATTTTCAGAGTTGCTCTTGTGGGAATAGCCGCAGGTAATGTGCAGCAAATCCGGATGCTGCGAAGGCGGATACATTTTCATGCTCTCAAGGTGGCAGTGGGAATCGCAAAGGGAGAACATGGGCGAATATGCGCATTTGAAATATATATTCGTTTGTCCGATAGGGAGGTATTTTGGGGGGCTGGTTTGTTCGGGCGTTGGTGGGGGCAGAGTTGGAAATCGCCAAACAAAAGCGAAACGGTTTTTAAGCGCGCGGCGGAAAGTGAGTTGGTGATTCTGATGAAAAAATTGCTATTGGTATTTGCACTTGTTGCTGTGCTTGCGCTTGCATTCATGCAAAGCGGGTTTGCGCAGGAAGGAGTTAAGTCCTCTGTGTCGGTTGATGCACCGGTAAAGACCGTAATGCTGTATTCGAACGGGATGAGTTACGTTGTGCGCGAGGGGGCATACGACTCGCAGGCACAGGATGCATACGTGAAGGTTCTTGGGATTGGAAATGGGGCACTCTTCTCCAGCATGCAGATGGGCATGGGTGGAGCGGACGCATACATGCAGAGGTTTTTTGACAGGGAAGTTAATGTAACGCAGAAGGAAACAAGGGCAGTAACTCTTCTTGAGCTCCTTAATGCGAGCATGAACCAGAGCATAAGCATTGAAACAAAAGGCGGGCAGAAAAGCGGCATTCTTGTGCATGCAGAAGGGAAGGAGGTATGGCTTGAGAATGCGGGCATGCTCTCCATTGTGCAGCTTGAGGACATCACAGGGGTGAAATCCGCAGGCAGCCAATATGTGAAGGAATATTCATGGAACCAAACCCAGAGGGAAAGGGGAGTGGAAGGGATATTTTACGGCATTGGAAGCGGGAAAAAATCCCTTGAAATGAGCTACCTCTCAAGCGGCGCATCATGGACGCCCGTATCGTATGCATATGTTGGAACGCAGGATTCCGGGAGCGCAGACTTGAAGCTCTATGCGACGCTGCAAAACAACGGAGGGGAGGAATGGAATGGAATTTCTGCAAAAGTCGTTGTAGGATACCCGCACATCTCTTATGAAGTGGGATATCCGAGGCCGTATTATGCTGAGAGCACAATGAAAGTTAGTGCGGCAGGTGCGCCCGCATATGACAGCGGGACATCAAATGCAGCGCAATTCTCCCAAAGCGGGCAGTACTATGTGTACACGATTGCAAAGCCGGTGAGTTTGAAGGACGGGGAGCAGGCAAAATATGAGCTATCTTCGGGCAGCGTGCAGTATCAGAAGGAAAACGTGTGGGAAACCTACTGGACGTACCCGCAAAAAGTTCTTGTGTTCAACAATACGCTTGGGCGCCCTATTGCTGCGGGGCTCGTAAAAGTGTATGAGAATGGGATGTTTGCGGGCGAGGCAAGCGTAGGGTATGTGCCTGCCGGGAAAAAGGCTGAAGTGCAGTATGCGGACGTTGCAGATGTGAGCGCAAAGAAAACCGTTGAGCAGGCCACGGAAAGGGCAGGCACAAACGCGCAGGTAACAACGTATAGCGTGAACATGACGCTTGAGAACTTTGGAACGCAAAGCACAAAAGTAAAGGCAATAGATACAATGTACTCCGGCGACAAGGTGGAATTTGTATCCTCAAACGTGCAGCCTGAAAAACTTGGGGAAAACAGGCTCCAGTGGAGGGTGGATGTGCCTTCTGGTGGGAAAGTTGTTGTGGGCTACACGTATCGGATAACGAACTACTACAACACGCCAGTGTATTATGGGATGCCTGCTGTGGACAGCGTGGGTGCAGCAGAGGGCATGCCTGCATACAAGTAGTTCCTTCTTTTTTTCTTTATTTTTATTTTACTTTTGAGAATAGTGCGACTGCCGCAAATGCTGCGAGCGCTGCGGACGTGAAGAATGCGATTGTGGAACCGAATGCAGCCCAGAGAAAGCCAAGGAGGAGGTTTGCAGGGAGATATGCTGCGCCTACGGCAGTATTGTACGCGCCAAGCGCAATTCCCCTAGACTTGTCTCCCACCATTCCGGAAATATACGCCTTGTTCACGGACTCGTCTGCGGATACGAAAATGCCGTAGAGCGCAAAGAGGAGCGCGATTTGCCACCATTGGGAGAGGGATGCAAAGCCGATGCATATGAGGGCATAGAGCGCAAATGAGGCAATAATGGTATTTCTCTTGCCGAACTTGTCTGCGAGCGCGCCTATTGGGATGGATGCGAGAGCGTATACGATATTGTAGAGGAGATATAGGAGCAGTATGTCTGAGTCCGAGATTCCAAGGTCGTGCGCACGCAGTATGAGGAGCGCGAAGCTGAAATATGCGAGCGAGAAAATGCAGGAGATAATGACGAAGCGCCTGTAGTTGGGCGTAAGGAGCTTAAGGGACTGCCAAAAGCCAATCCGAGGAGCCTTGGGGGCAATTTTCTTTTTTGGCTCGCGCACAAGGAATGCAATTAGGGCGACTGCGACAAAAGCAGGGATAATTGCGAGCGTGAAAACCGTGCGGTATGCACTCTCTGTTTCCCCAAGGGAAGAGAGGACAAGATATGCGATTGCGGGACCCGTGATTGCGCCAAACGTATCAAGCATGCGGTGCAGCCCGAACGCCTTTGCGCGGGATGCCTCGTCCGTGGAGGCTGCGATTAGTGCGTCGCGGGGCGAGGAGCGTATACTTTTTCCCAAGCGCTCAAAGCCGCGAAGGAAGAGAAATTGCTGCCATATTGAGGCGAATGCAATGCCCATTTTTGTGAGCGCGGAAAGACCATATCCTGCAAGCACGAACTGCTTTCTGCTTTTGCGCGCATCAGAGAAATACCCTATGAAAATGTCAAGAAGGGAGGAAATGCTGTCCGCAATTCCCTCTATGAGCCCTATTATCTGCGAGCCCACGCCCATGAAGCGGGAGAGGAAAATTGGAAGGAGGGGAAAAATCATTTCACTTGAGACGTCTGTGAAAAAGCTCACTGCGCCCAAGGAAAGAACGTTTTTGTTGAGCCAGCTTTTTGCCATCTGCAAAGTGTTGGGGCGCATTTTTATTAATTGATGCGCAAAGGGAAGTTATGAAAATCACTCTTTTTGGAGGGGCAGGGGAAATAGGGGGGAACAAAATACTCCTTGAGGAGGGGAAAAGCCGCATTTTCCTTGACTTTGGCCAGTCCTTTACCTTGCTGGATGATTATTTTGTGCCTGAGAGCTATCTTTCGCCGCGCGAGAGGTTTGGGCTGAAAGACTATTTTGAGTTTGGGCTTGTGCCGCAATTGGACGGGCTGTATTCCAAAGAGGCAGTGGAAAATACTGCGCTAAAATACACGCCTGCAGCGTTTGATGCTGTTTTCATAACGCATGCGCACAACGACCATGTTGCGCACCTTCCGTATTTGCATAAGAGCATCCCCATTTACATGGGGGAAACTACGAAAAAGATATTGGGCTCTACTGCTGAGATGACAAAACAGGAATGTTTTGATGAGGAAAATATTGTGGATACATTTCGAAGCGGAAAAGTTATTGAAGTCGGGGAATTCAAAGTTACGCCCGTGCACGTGGACCACTCCGTGCCGGGTGCGTATGGGTTTTTAGTTGAAGGAAAAAGCGGAAGGGTTGCATATACGGGGGACATTAGAAAGCACGGAAATCGCGCAGACATGAGTGAGGAATTTGTGGAAAAGGCTTCGGAATTTGAGCCTGATGCACTTATTATAGAGGGAACGCGAGTAGGTGGAGATTCGCGCAAAAACCACACGGAAAAATTCGTTGAGGAGGAAAGCGCAAAAGTTGCGCAAGGTGCGAAGGGGATTGTTGTTGGGATGAGGTATCCAAAAGACTTGGATAGGTTCAGGACTTTTTACACTATTGCAAAGGAGAGCGGAAGGAAGCTTGTAATCTCAACAAAGACTGCGCATTTGCTGCAAACGCTAAAGGGAGACCCAGTTGGGCTGCCAGACCCTTTCAATGATGCGCACATTGAAGTGTATTGCAGGAAAATGAAAATGTACAAGAAATTTGAAAAGGAGAACATGGAAAAGTGCGCATCCTTTGAAGATGTGCAGAAAATGCAAAAAGAATGCGTATTTGAGCTGGACTTTTACTATCTTACGGAGCTTGTGGACGTAAAGCCGCAGGGCGGCGAACTCATACACTCCATGAGCGAGCCATTTGAAGAGGACCCGATTTCAAAAATTGCGGATGGGGTGCTGAAAAACTGGTGCACGCACTTTAAGCTGCAGCACCATCAGTTCCATGCGTCAGGGCATGCGTCTGAGCAGGAGATATTTGGGATTATTGAGGAAATAAAGCCGAAAAAAGTCGTGCCCGTGCACACTAAAAAGCCTGAAATGTTTCCCAAATGCGCGCAGCTAAAGAAAGGGGAGAGTTTGGAGATTTAGAGTGCTTTTTCTTTTTTGAGCAACTTTCTTTTTGCGTTAGTTCCGCCCTTTGCTGAATAGCCGCCAATTTTCCCATCAGAGCGGATTACGCGATGGCAGGGGATTTGGGGAGCAAATGGGTTCCTTGCAAGCGCATTTGCGACTGCGCGAAAAGAGTGCGGCTTTCCTATTTCTTTTGCGATTTGTTTGTAGGTGCGCGTCTGCCCTTTTGGTATCTTTGAGCACGCGATGAGAACGCTGCGCTCAAAAGAGGTGAGATTTGCACTGCGCAGCTGCGCTGTGATTTTTGAAGCCATGGGATGCACCAGGAACTGCCCGTGGGCACAAGGACTGCGCAGAGTGCGCTTTCCCCTATTTCTTGAGCACCAGAAACTGCGCAAGAAGCGCCTCTATTTGAATTGTCTCGTTTGCGCCTTCAACAAGGCGGAAGTTGTACTCGCCTATTTTATCTACAAGCGCAACTTTGGAGGCTTCTGGGATTTTGAGCGTATCCACTTCGCGGAACATCTGTATTAGAACGTCTTCGCCTGACATTCCGTAGCTTATCATGAGCTCGCGCAAGTGCTTGCGCGCGTCTATGAACTTTCCTTCAAGGGCTGCGTTCATCATCTGGGAAATCTCCTTGGGATGCGCGCGGCTTGCGTTCTTGAAAATTTCCTCTTCTGTGATGTGCGCGCCTGAGAGTGCAGCCCCCTGAAGGGCATTGAGCGCCTTTCTCATGTCGCCTTCGGACACATATATGAGCGCAGTTATGGCCTTTTCGTCCACGTTTAGATTCTCGGTTTTTGCAACGCGCTCTATAAGCCCCTTCACGTCCTCTTCCTGGAGGGGCTGGAAGCGGAAAACGGAGCAGCGGCTTTGGAGAGGCTCTATTATTTTTGAGGAGTAGTTTGCACCAAGCACAAAACGCGTAACTGATGCGTACATTTCCATTGTGCGCCTAAGTGCGTGCTGCGCGTCGGACGTGAGCGCGTCCGCCTCGTCAAGGAAAATTATTTTGAAGGGCACCTGCACAAGCGCGATTGTGCGCGCAAAGTCCTTTATTTTGCCGCGTACGACGTCTATTCCTCTTTCGTCGGATGCATTAAGCTCAAGCACGCTCTCGTTGTAGTGCTCCCCGAAAATGTCGTGCGCAAGCGCAAGGGTTGCGGTTGTTTTTCCTATTCCAGGAGGGCCTGCAAAAAGAAGATTCGGCATATTGCGCGCCTTTACGTAGCCTTTAAGCGAAGAGACTATGTTCTTCTGTCCTATTATGTCGCCAAGGGTTTTCGGGCGGTACTTCTCTGTCCAGGGAATAAGCTCCATAAAAATCACACTGAAAATGCTCCCGTTTTAGATTGCAGACAAACTTTAAATAACCTTTAGAAGCCTAAGAGAAAGGTCATGCTAATTGAGTTCAGGTGGTATTTTGCACGAACAGGTAAAGCTTGAAAAGGAAATTTTGGGATTTTGGGACTCGCAAAAAATTTACGAAAAGGTAAAGGCGCAAAACCAGGCAGGCACGCCTTTCTACTTTTGCGACGGCCCCCCATATGCGACAGGGCAGATACACCCCGGGACCGCATGGAACAAGTGCCTCAAGGATGCGGTGTGCAGGTATAAACGGGCGTGCGGGTTCAATGTGCGCTCCCAGCCCGGGTACGATACGCATGGATTGCCTATAGAGGTAAAAGTGGAGCAGGAAATGAAGCTTAAGCATAAGGGCGAAATTGAGACAATTGGGGTAGAGAAGTTTGTGCAGCGCTGCAAATTCTTTGCAAGCGAGCACATGGGAGTTATGGGCAGGCAATTCTTCCGCTGCGGCGTGTGGATGGACTGGGAAAAACCATATATCACTTACAAGGACGCATACATAAGCAAGAGCTGGGGCACAATAAAGGCTGCACATGACAAGGGGATTTTGCAGCAGGGAAACTACGTTGTGCCCTATTGCACGCGCTGCGAAACAACGCTTGCAAATTATGAGCTGGAATACGGGGAGCAGGATGACCCGTCCCTTTATGTGAAATTCAAGGTTAAAGGAACGGAAAACGAGTATCTAGTGATATGGACGACCACCCCTTGGACGCTTGTGTCCAATATGGCTGTAATGGTGCACCCAACGCATTTGTACGTGAAAGTGCAGGTGGGAAGCGAAGTTCTTATTGTTGCAAAGGAGAGGCTGGATGCAGTGATGGCATTTTATCCGACTACGAGCGCGACTGTGCTTGGGGAGCTTAGCGGGAAAAAGCTTGAGGGCACAAGATATGAGCACCCCTTGCAGGGGAAAATTTCAAAGGAGTATGAGAGGAAAGTCGTATTGTCGGACGAGTATGTGACCCTTGAGGACGGAAGCGGCTTGGTGCACTGCGCCCCAGGGCACGGACCCGAGGACTTTATTGTGGGAAAGAGGTTTGGGATTGAAATTTATTCGCCCATAGACAATGGCGGGAAATTCACAAAGGATGCGGGCGTATATGAGGGGATTGCTGCGCGCGAGGCAAACCCGAAAATAATTGAGGACTTGGATGCTTGCGGCGCTCTAATACATGCGGGAAAAGTAAGGCACAGATATCCGCACTGCTGGAGGTGCAAAACCCCACTTATATTCATTGCAACCCCACAGTGGTTCATTACTGTTTCAAAATTCCGCGAGAGGATGCACGAGGAAATTGCAAACGTAAAGTGGAAGCCTGACTTTGCGCTCACGAGGTTTTCGGACTTTGTAAGCAATGCGCCTGACTGGTGCATTTCAAGGCAGAGGTATTGGGGCATACCGCTTCCAATCTGGAAATGCGAAGCATGCTGTGAAATAAAGGTGCTGGGCTCGCATGAAGAGCTTCCAGAGCAGCCAAAAGAATTGCACCGCCCTTATATTGATGAGATAATGCTGGACTGCAAGTGCGGAGGGAAAATGCAGCGCATAAGCGACATACTGGATGTCTGGTTTGACTCGGGGAATGCGATATGGGCGTCTCTCTCGAAAGAGGACAAGGTGAATCCTGCTTATACGGACTTTATAGTGGAGGGAAAAGACCAGACAAGGGGATGGTTCTATTCCCTCTTGGGATGCGGCATCGTGGTGAACAACCAGGCGCCTTACAAGACCGTTCTTATGCACGGATTTTTCGTGGATGAGAAAGGGGAGAAGATGAGCAAGTCTGTCGGGAACTTTGTGCCCCTTGAGGAGGTCGTGGACAAGTACGGGGCAGATGCCTTCAGGCTTTGGAGCTTGTCAAACACTATTTGGGATGACCTGCGCTTTAGCTGGATGGAAATAAAGGAAGCGCACAGGAGCCTTGGGATATTGTATAATTTAGAAGCGTTCATGGAGCGCTTTTACGTGCATCCGAAAAAAGAGGTGCAGAAAGATGCGCTTGAGGTTGAGGACAAATGGATGCTTTCCCGCCTTGAGAGCGTGAAGAAAGCAGCTACACAGGCGTATGAGGAATACGAGCCGAATAGGGCTGCAAAGGCGCTTAGGGAATTCCTTGTGGAAGACGTGAGCCGCTTTTACATGAAGCTTGCAAAAGAAAGGATGGATGGGAAGAATGCGCAGGTTGTGCACTCTGTGCTGTATAAATGCCTTCTTGAGGCGCACATAATGCTCATGCCAATTATTCCGTTCATGTGCGAGCACAACTATCAGAAATTCTTCAAGAAATATGAGAAGCAGGAATCCCTTGCGCTCTTTGCATGGCCTAAGGGGGAGCCTGCTGCACAGGATGCGCTCCTTGAGAGGCAGATGGAAATTGCAAAGGGCATAATAGCTGCAACAAGCGCTGCAAGGATGGCAGGGAACATAAAACTCCGCTGGCCGCTTGAGGAAGCTACCATTGTGTGTTCTGAAACTGAAATTTCAAATGCGGCTGAGAGGCTTAGCGGAATTATAGAGGCAATGTGCAACTTGCACAAGATAAAAATTGCGCAGAAAATCGAGTCTTCGTACTCCCTCGTAGTTAACAAGGCGAAAGTGGGCGCGAAATTCAAGCAGGAAAGCGCTGCTGCGTATGAGGCAATAGGCAAATTGAGCGCGGCTGACGTGCAAAAGTGGCTCTCTGAAGGGGCTGGGAAGGGTGAGAAGCTCCTTGCGGACGGAAAATACGAAGTTGAGCGCGAAATGGTGAGTGTTGTGGAGAGCGCAAAAGACCGCGCGATTGCGCCCTTTGATGGCGGGAAAGTATATTTGAAAACAAAAATAAGCGAGGAGCTTTATGCACAGGCAATGGTAAGGGAGGCGGCGCGGCGGGTGCAGCTTTTGAGAAAAGAGATGAAGCTCGTTGAGAATGACAAGATACACTTGTGGGTGGAGGCGGACAAGGAGCTTGAGAAAATACTGCATGCGCAAAAGCCATCTCTCATGGTGGACGTGAACGCGAAGGAGATTACTTTTGGAAGGCACAAGAGCGGCGTGCACAAGGAATTTGAGATAGAAGAGAGCAAGCTGAGAATTTGCGTTGAGAAGGAAGCATAGGAGGGAGATTGCAATGGAAGACGGACCTATCCCCCTTGAAGTTAAAAACGGGAAAGTCACCAAATGGGTGTGCAGGTGCGGCAAATCCAGAAAATTGCCTGAATGCGACTGGACATGTGCCAAAAAGAAAACTCCTTACGGATAGCCAGGGTTCTTGTAGAGAAGCTCTATTTCCTGCGGAGAGAGGGCGCGGTTGTAGATGTGCACATCATCTATTGTGCCGTTGAAGAATACCGCGTATGCTCCGTTGTAATAGCGGGCTCCAATAAGCGCTTTTTCGCTCACCCTGCCGCTTCCGCTGTCTTCAAGAGTTTGCTTTGCCCCGTCCACATATACGTCGTAATAATCCGGCGCAGTTCCCGTGTACTGCACAGCAAGAAAATGCCAGTTATTGTCATTGAAGGTGTTTGTTGTCCAGCGCCCCGCGCTGCCTGCAATATTGACATTCACCTTTCCGGTGTAAAGTGAGATTGAGCGCGTATTTGAGCCGAACAACCCGCCTGCGATTATCATCTCCGAAGCCGAAGTTGATTTGAACCAACAGGTAAACGTTTTCATGCTAAGCGTACTATCCTGTATAATCGCAAAGTCGTTTATTCCGTCAAAACTCGCTGCTTTTCCCCTTATCCCGTTTGTCCAGCCAGTTCCATTTATCAGGGTGGCATCAAGGTAATTTGGCGCAACGCTGTTGTACGCAGCATCCCCCACGCCCTCGTCAAACTTGTAATAAGCAACAAGCCCCTGCGCAAGCTCAGGGTATGCGATTTTGCCAAGCCCGAATGAGATGTCCTTTTGCTGCTGCTTTGCGTCTTTTGTAGTGCCAATTGGCCAGACAAGAAGTGCGATGCAGATGAGGGCGATTCCAAGGACTACGCTCATGACAACTAGATATTCCGTTCCGCCCTGTGCTTTTGCAAAATGTGTTATGGACGCCACGCAAGCTTATCCCCCCCAAGGATAAAAAACTTTTGTTTGGGGCGTGCACCATGGAATTTCAGAAGTCGTCAATGTCGTAAGCAAGGTAGCCCGCGGAGCGCAGTTTCTGCTTCTCCCTTATTTTAAGCGCAACAAGCCCGAATTTCAGCTCGCTAGGCAAGCCATGAACGTGTACTGCTTTTCCTTGCAGATTTTTCAGGATGCCGATTGCTTGCGCGCGCTCAAGCGTGGCAAATTTGAATTCAAAGGCAAACGAACTTTCTCCATTCTTTCCTATGAGGTCTATTTCGTAGGCGTTTTTGCCTTTTTCGCCCTTTTGCACCTTGCCCCATTGCCGCTTTGCCTCTTCCAATTTCAGTTCGCGCACAAGAAGCTCTTTTGCTGCATTCTCAAACGCTTTGCCGTAAAATGAGTTCATGTTTTCCTTCAGGGCATTGAGAAACGCAGGTTTTCTTGCCGCATAGTCCGAAAAATTCTTGTATATTTGGGAAAACCAGAAATTCATCAGGGGGTGCTTTATTTTGTATATTCCACGCTTTCCAGCATAGGGCATTTCAAACTCTATGAGCTCGAAGTAGTCCTTAAGCTCGTTTATCTGGCGGGTTATTGAGGTTGGCTGAAGGTTGAGATAGCAGGCAATTGAAGAAAGGGTGTTGTTTCCGCTTGCTATTGCCTCAAGTATTGAATAGTATGTGCCGCTTCTTGCGCCAAATTCCGCAGAGAGGATGCTGCCCGCCTCGTCCTCAA
>Ga0172370_10001064_pt1 | contig 42962 bp, 47 predicted proteins | sample LakKiv5m_FD_114538 | JGI IMG/M metagenome (GOLD analysis project Ga0172370, IMG submission 114538) | Freshwater microbial communities from Kabuno Bay, South-Kivu, Congo - kab_022012_11.5m | ecosystem: Environmental > Aquatic > Freshwater > Lake | place: Democratic Republic of the Congo...
ACTTGAATTCTCTGCCAATTTTGCCCTCGGATTCATGGATGCAACAACTAGAAATCTTCATCACATAAAAAATGAAGTTTATGATATAGGATATAACGAAGGAGAAGCAGTTCTAGCAATGCCCAGAGAATCAACATTATTAGGTATGTTAAAAACACAAATTAGAAGAATAATTCACTAAATAGTAATCCTAAAGATTTAAAAACGCTCCAAAACAATCAAGATTAAATAAAAAACCCGTGACTATGACAAAAGACGAAGAAAACGAAGAAGATATCGACGTCGAATTAGACGACGATGAAGAAGGTTGGTCATTCGAAGATGACGAGGACTTAGACGAAGAAGACGATTCTGTCAAAGAATAAGCCATACAACCTAAACATAATCTGAATAAATTAATTTTCTTTTAATGATGCTGTTAAATTATAGATGCCCTCAAAAAATATCTCTAATTAATAATTGTACTACTAAAACATATATATCTTTAAAAGATAAAACAGCCCATAACAAACATGGACGAAAGAACTCTCTCTGAAAATACTTCAAGAACAATAGGAAAAGACGCGCAAAGAAACAATATTTTAGCAGCAAAATTAATAGCAGATATTGTAAAAACCACTTTAGGACCAAAGGGAATGGATAAAATGCTTGTTGATTCCTCAAATAATATAATTGTAACAAACGATGGAGTAACAATATTAGAAGAAATGGAAATAGACCATCCTGCCGCAAAGATGATGGTTGAAATAGCAAAAACGCAGGAAAATGAAGTCGGAGATGGGACAACAACAGTCGCATTATTAGCGGGAAAGTTATTAGAAAACGCAGAATCATTATTGGATAAGAAAATTCATCCAACAGTAATAGTAAAAGGATATAGATTAGCGGCAAAAAAATCCCTTGAGATACTAAATGAAATATCTCAGCCAATAAAATCAAGAGAGATATTAAAGAGTATAGCTATGACTGCAATGACTGGAAAAGGCGCAGAGGCAAATAAAGAACATTTATCGGAGTTAATTGTTCAGGCAATAGAACAAATCTCATCTGGAAGTGTAACTGACTTAGACAATATAAAAATAGAGAAAATTCCTGGAGAAAAGACTGAAGACTCGCAGTTAATTAAAGGATTAGTTCTAAACAAAGACAAATGCAACGCTGAAATGCCTTCAACAATTGAAAATGCAAAAATCTTATTAGTAGACTTCCCATTAGAAATCAAAAGCCCAGAAACAGAAACAAAAATAGAGATTTCAAATCCAGAACAACTACAAAGTTTTATAGAATCTGAAGAAAGATATCTCAAATCAATAACTGATAAGATAATCTCCTCTGGAGCAAACGTTCTCTTCTGCCAGAAAGGAATAGATGATGTTGCCCAGTATTATTTAGCAAAAGCAAAAATAATGGCATTCAGAAGAGTTTCTAAATCAGACTTAGAAAAATTAGCAAAAGCTTCTTCAGGAAAGATAATATCAAACATAAATGATATTTCTAAAGAACAATTAGGAAATGCAAGAAGAGTGGATGAAATAAAACAAGGAGATAATAACTATACATACATTACTGGATGCGAAAATCCAAAAGCAGTTACTCTTCTTATCCGAGGCGGAACAAGTCACGTCATAGACGAAACGGAAAGAGCGATAAAAGATGGGTTAGGGGATGTTTCAACAGCAATCAAATCAGGAAAAGTTGTAGCTGGAGGAGGAGCAGTAGAAATGGAATTATCAAGGAGACTAAGACAATTTTCTCAAACAGTAGGTGGAAGGGAACAATTGGCATTGGAAGAATTTGCCAAATCATTAGAAAGCATTCCAGAGACATTGGCAGAAAACGCAGGATTGGATCCTATAGACATTATCACACAATTAAGAAAATCACACGACTCGGCATTTACAAATTATGGCTTGAACCTTTTCAATGATAAAATAGAAGACACTTTCTCTTCAGGAATAATAGAACCATTAAAGGTTAAAACGCAAGCCATCTCATCAGCAACAGACTTAGCAACAATGATTCTCAGGATTGACGATGTCCTTATTAGTAAAACAAAACCAGAAAGAGAAAGTAAGTTTGACGGCTTAGATTAAAACCTGAACAGAAAGGCTTATAAGTATTATTTTAAAGCAATTTTAATGAGTAAAACAACTAAAATTATACCTCTAACTGCAGAAGACAGACAACTTTACTTTGGAGTTGTAAGTGTCATAGAAGCTGCATTTGGTAGATTATATTCTGGACTATACACTGAAAGAAACAGCGTTGGTTCAACTATCGCTTGCACTCAAGAAGGAAATGTAATCGGAGGATTAATAGGAAATTTTACTCCAGAAACAAATACAGCAACTGTAAGATTTTTGGGTATCTTACCAGAATTACAACATACGGGGTTAGGCAAAGCTGTTTTGAGAGAATTTGAAAAACAAGCAAAGAATAGAGGTGCTAAAAGGATACTAGCTTTTACTTCCCCCTCTTTAGAGCATTGGTATGGTTCTCAAGGATATGATACAAATAAAGATGCACAAAATAGAGTTACAGCGACAAAATCTATTCCTCTTCAAATCTAAAGGCATCGAATCCAAATAATTTACTCCCCAAACCTAAAGGGGGAGTAGCCACATTAACTTTAGGAAATAAACCTGCAACGTCTAATCCAAATCTTTTAACTGCAACATTTTGAGCAGGACCAAACCATACACCATCAATTACAATAGTATAAACATTTGAAGGACCGTCTAAAGCAGCAGCCAATCCCTGCATATCAATATCTGAATGCATCTCTGCCTGAAGAGGAGTACTAACATTAAAAGAAGAAAATGGATAAACCAAACTTCCCCCATTAAATAAAGGATGAAATCTCTTGCTCTCAAAGAGTTTATATGCCCTAGGATCAACTTCTTTTCTATCTACTCCAGGAGTTAATTTTTTTATTGAAAACCCAGAACCATAAACAGGACAAAGAGCACGATAAATATCCAAATCAGATTGAGTAATATTTCCAAGCCCCGCACGAACTGAAATCTTATCTGCCAAAGAAATCCCCACAGAATCATCAGAACCCATTCCGTGCCTAATCAGCATATCAATTAAACAAACCCTTGGAGAATAAGAACCAACATCAACAGGTATGGTTTTCATCACAGTCCAATATAAACTCAATTTATAAACAAATATCTATTTTATTATCTATAATCAAACATAACATAAATCCCATAAGAAGTGCGCTCGACGGGAATCGGACCCGTGTCCTCTGATTGGCAACCAGATGTTCTACCATTTAACTACGAGCGCTTATCCTTCCTAAAAAATAGACTTATTTAAAGATTGCCATAACACAAATTGAAACTGCGTTTAAGAGACATTAAACGTAGTTTCAGCACAAAAATAAACAAAAAAGATAAATGATGTCGGGCGCGACGAGGCGCTCACGCGCCTCTTTTACTATTGTGGCTATTTTATTTTTGGATAAAAACCGCGCGAAAAAATAAAACGGAATAAAAAATAGATAATTATCTATAAAACCCGCTTATTAGCCATTAAAGGATAACAATAACTGCCAATAACTTTATAACTGAACTTCAATAAATAACAAAATGGGACGAAAAAAGAGAATAGCAAACATACCAAAATCAGCATTACTAAAATGTCCATTTTGTGAGAAGAAAACAAAGGCATTAGTATCTATTGATAATTGCCCCCAAAAGTATACTTGTCCTAAATGCAATAATGAAGTAAGAAATCCAATAACGCAATGTTGTGTTATCTGCGCGTTCTCAAATAAAAAATGCCCAAGGTCAATCTATATGAACGCAAAAGTAAAAAAGTTAGAGATAAGAGGTTTAAATGACTTGGAATAATTACTACTTTTAATAACACAAAAGTCTAATAAATATTTATATACCTCTTTAGATTAACGATAAGATGCCAGTGCAAACCGCAACAAGAGAACTGACTTTTAATGGTTTAGTAAAGGTTGTTATAGCGATTGCGGAGGCAGAAAGTAGCCCAACCAGAATGAAAAAGAGATTATCTGTTGCTGAAGTTTCTGCTATGGGTGCTGTTCCAGAAGCAAACTATTTGGAAGCAGAAGGACTTATCAGAAAAGTTGGAGACGGAGCGGACTTTCCAATCGGCTATAATCTCAGAACAAGAGGCAGAGAATATGCCAATGAATTAGTTACATCTGCAGCAGAACTATATAATAAGAAATTCAAATCACCAAAGCCACAAGAAGAAGCAGCACAACAACCTGCAGCGCAGCAAACAGCATAAGCTAATCTTTTTAAACCATATAAATTCTATTTAATTAAGGCCCATTAGTCTAGTGGTATAATAAAAACAAGGTTTAAATAAACTAAACTCTTCCATTTAATATGAAAAAAACCGGTGACGGACGATTTATAGAAAAGAGAGTACTTGTAAACAAAATATTACTAAAAGAATTAATTTTTACTGTAAAAAATAATAATAATTTGACTTGGAACGATTTTGCTAAAAAATTTAATGTAACTTCTATGATGCTTCAACACGATTGGCTTATCAAGGGCAGAACAATTCCCTTGTCCGTCTTTAAAAGAATTGTTAAACTGTCTGGTAAAAATATAGATAATAAATCCATTAAAGTGATTCTTCCATTTTGGGGACAAAAGATTATTAAGGGTAAACCTAAACTAAAAAAAGTAAAAATTCCTAACAAAAATGATAAACCCTTTTCAGAATTTTATGGCATCCTATTAGGTGACGGTTGCATCTTTTCGGATAGAAAAGGATTATCCATCTCGGGAGACAAATTTTTAGATTATCCTTATTATGTAGAGTATATCAAATGTCTCATTTTTGACTTATTTGGAATAACACCTTCATTTTATTTTTCAAAAAAGGATAGAAGTATAAAATGTGTAGTCTACAGTAAATTAATTGTAGACATTTTGAACAAGACTAACTTTCCTATCGGAGTAAAGTATGACAAGAAACCCAGAATTCCCAAATTTATGTTTAATAAAAAAGATAATTTAGCAGCATGCATTAGGGGAATTATGGATACCGATGGATCTTTAGCAGCACACCCTCATTCTAAAATAATGATTCATTTGTCTATTACTATTTCATCTTTAAGAAAATCTGTCTTAAGTGGACTAAAAAGATTGGGTATTCCTGCTGGCGAGTTTAATAAGGGTATCATGATATACGGAAAAGAGAAAGTCAAATTATTCGAAAAAGTTATTGGTTTTTCTAATAACAAGAATATTTACAAATACTCTACTTTTTTGAAAACAGGTAAAGTTCCCTCATCAATTGAAACAGAAATGTTTATAAGAGAAAAAGAAGGCATTTGACTATGGGCCTATAAGCTAGTGGTTAGACTGGCTCGTTTACACCGAGCATGCGGCAGTTCAATTCTGCCTAGGCCCATTCACCATTCGTCGTAGTTCTTAAATACTCTAATTACTTAAAAAACATGGAGGTATTATATGAAAAAAATTAATTGCAGCATGAAAGGATGCGGAAGTTGTGGAGGGATATATGGTCTAGGATTTATAGGTGCAGCAGTATATTATATATCAACTGCAACAGGATTCTGGATGGGTGTTCTAGGATTGTTGAAAGCACTTGTCTGGCCAGCATTTATAGTGTTTGAACTGCTAAAAGGTTTGGGAGCATAAAATGCCAAAAATCAAAAGAAAAGATTGGATTTATTGGACACCAAGGATTTTGTCAATTGTATTTATATTATTTTTATCGTTATTCTCATTAGATATCTTCGATATGTGTAATAACTTTCTGAATTGCGCATTAGGTTTACTAATGCATAACCTTCCATCAATTATTCTGTTAATAGTATTATTAATCTCATGGAAATATGAGATAGTGGGAGCAATAGCATTTATACTTGCGGGATTAGCTTATGCCGGACTAACATTAATCACAGCAAGTATGAGCGGATTTCAATGGTTCTATCTTGGCTGGATATTAGAAATATCTGGAATTGCGTTATTCATAGGAATACTATTTTGGATTGGGTGGAAAAGAAAGAAATAAGAACTTCTAGAACATCGAAGACTATTGACCGAATAGTCTAATGGTAGAACAACTCTTTCACGTGGAGTGAGCCGGGGTTCGATTCCCTGTTCGGTCATTCCGCTTGCCGATGAATTTAAGTCCGCAGTGAAGCGAGGAACTTAAAGACAAGAATGAATCAGAATTAACAATCTAAAATAAAATTACATCTTCTTCTTAATAAAATCAACAACCTTCTTAATTTCCTCTTCTATGGTTAAATGCGAAGCATCAAGAACAAAATCATAATTTTTCATATCCAACATATCAATTTTATAGAATTTCTTAAATCTCTTTCTTTCCGATTGTTGTCTATCAACTATCGCCTTAAGAACTTCATCATAAGTTTTCTCTTTCTCTGTTGTCCTTTTGTTATTCTGTATGTCTTTATAAAATACTCTTTCGGCAGCAACTTTTGGTTCAGTCCTTAGAAATATCTTCAAAGAATTAGGAAGAAAATGAAATCCTATTCTTGAATCAATAATGAAATTATCCTCATTTTTCCCAAGATTTATTTGCCACTCGTCCATCTCCTTGTCAATAGCAGGATCTTTCTCTTCCATTTTATTCAATTCTAATATACTTGTCCCCAATTTTTCAGCCATCTCCCTCTGCCTATCTCCTAAAGAATAATGCTTAAGATTAAGTTCTTTAGCAACTGCTTTAGCGATTGTGCTCTTTCCCGAGCCAGGATCTCCAGATATTGTTACTCTCATGAAACCAGAAACAAACTTAACTTTAAAAATTCTTGCAAAAACTTCAAAAGATAACTTTATAACTTCAACTCTGAAAGAGTTGAATGGATTAAAGATTTGCTAATAGCAAATCTTTATATATCAATTTTATTTAAATTTAACATGGCTGACAAGAAACAGAAAAATAGTTCTAGTCTTACCGGAAACTTATCAACTCCTATAAGCGGAAACAATGCTATGAAGATAGACCCTGCATTAATGGCCCAGATGCCTCAGAATTTACCACAAATGCCGCAATTAGATTATGAGAAATTGAAAAATAAATTAGAAGGATTCAGAAAAGCATTAGTTAAAAAATACAAGTTCACCATGGCGGCAATTATAATCCCCCCACAAATGGCTCCTTTATTTGAAGAAGATGAACAAGTGCCAATAGAAATCTCAAACACACATCCAATAAATCTTATGATAGTAATACCTGAAGAACAATACAAAAACATTCCAAAGATAAAGCCTGAAATTGTTAAAATGTTAAAAGAATCTGGAGAAAACATCTGGTTCTATATTAAAACCCCAGTAGACTTATGGAACTATGGATTAGACTCAAAGTTTGACTTTTTAGACTCTGTAGCAACAGGATTCCCAATATATGATAATGGTTTTATGGGCGCGTTAAGAGTTGCCTCTATCCATAAGTCATTAGTTTTAAGAAAATTCGAGAAATATGTAGCATCATATGTTATAGCGGGTTCATTAGTAAGGGGCACAGCAGGAAAAGATTCGGATGTAGACGTTTTCGTAGTTATAGATGACACAGATGTCAAAAGAATGCCAAGAGTTGAGTTATTGGAAAAACTAAGAGGAATAATTTTAGATTACGTAAGAGAAGCAACAACATTAGCAGGAGTAAAAAACGTCCTTAACGTTCAAGTTTACCTTTTAACTGACTTCTGGCAGTCAGTTAAAGACGCCCATCCTGTAATGTTTACATTCATAAGAGATGGAATACCTTTACACGACAGAGGAACATTCATCCCATGGAAGCTTTTACTTCTAACAGGAAGAATAAAACCTTCCCCAGAAGCAATAGACTTATACATGAAGCAAGGAGAGCAAACGGAAGACATGGTTAAAAGAAGGTTGTTAGACGCGATGGTAGATATTTATTATGGAATATTAACCCCAACTCAAGCAATGATGATGCTCGCAGGAGAAGCCCCACCTATTCCTAAAACCGCAGTCCAAGAAGTAAGAAAAATATTAGTCGAAAAAGAGAAAGTTATGACTGAAGCAGACTTAAAGATTTTAGAAAAAGCAGTTTACTTATTTAAACAGTATGAATATGGTAAATTAAAAGAATATCCTGGAAAAGATATAGATATATTCATGAAAGAATGCATCGACTTTAACAAGAGATTAAAAGAAATAAGAAAGAAAATAGAGAAGAAAATGCAAGAAAAGTCAGCAGAAGACATCTATGGGGAAGTATTCAAGTTATTGAAAACATTCTTTGGCAATAAATCGCAGGGAGAATTGATAAAAGATTTCGAGACAAAGATGATAAGAAAAGGAAAGGTATCTCCAAGATTCTCAGCGATACTAAAGAGATTAGTTAATACAAAAGACAAAATAAAATCAGGAAAACTAGACCAGAAAGAGGCAGATAGTGTAAAGAAAGATGCGATAGAACTGATAGATTGTTTAGTTGAATATGCTCAAAGAGCAGATTTAGTTTCAACCGACAAGTCAGCAATGCACATAAGTTATGGAAACAGAAGAGGGGAATTGCTCTTATTAGGTAATGAAAACTTCATCGTGGAAGGCAAGTCTATAAAGAAGATACATAACAACAAATTAGTTGATTCCAATAAAGAAGAATTAGATAAAGCATTGCAAGAAAGTAAAGGCAGATTATCAACAAAAGTCTCAGGAGAAATATTCCATATTCTAGAGAAAGAATTAGGTAAATTTGAAATAACCTTCTAGTTAAAGAAAGCCTTATATAGGCATTGTTAAGAGAATTTCTATGAGCCTAATAACTTTATCCTACAATAGAAGAACACCCGAAGAAGAAAGATTAAACGAGAAAGTAAGAAAGACAGCAGTTGCAAATAATAAACTCAAGCTTTCTAATCACCTTGAAAGTTACTTTCTAAGAAAATACAAAGGGGTTGTTGAAGTTAACAGAATGGATTTCTTACATCAAATGTATTCTTGGTTAAATAGAAGGCTATAAAACTGAAGGTTTAAAACTTCAACTTGTAAAAGTTGAATGGATTAAAGATTTCCGTTAGGAAATCTTTAAAAACCCCTTTTTCTAAGAAAAAGAATTAAGCAACATGAAAGGAATACTTGTACAATACAGGCGTGGAAGACATACAGTTCATGAAAAACACTACCTTTTAGACTTGGGCTTCACAAATAGAGAAGAAGCAAAGAAAATGAAAGGAAAAATAGTTGAATGGAAATCTTCTTCTGGAAAAATAATAAAAGGAAAAATCTCAGATGCTCACGGAAACAAGGGAATTGTAAGAGCAATCTTTGAATCTGGACTCCCAGGACAATCAATCACTCAGGAGATAGAGGTTAAATAAAATGGATAGAGAAACATTAAGACAAGATAGATTAGCAATAAGAGGAGAAGTATTAAAGTATCGAGACATACAGCATGTAATTCCTATGTTAGGAACAGAAGAAGGGGCGAGAATAGCAAGAAAAATGCGTCAAGAAGTATACGGAGGAAAAAGATAATGGCATTAAGAAAAGCATCAGCATATTCAAAGAAAAATACAAGACCTTACACAAGAAAGTCAAGTAGAAAAAATAGGGCGTACATCAAAACGGTCCCATATTCAAAGATAGTCAAATTAACTATGGGGGATGTTGCATCATACAAAGCTAAGGCTCATAAATACAAAGTTAGTTTAATCTCCGAAGAGGGAGTAATGATAAGAGACACAGCATTAGAATCTGCAAGAATGCTTCTTCACAAAATATTAGAAGAAAAAGTGCCTGGGCAATATTACTCTGCGATAAAATTATTCCCACACCATATGATAAGAGAAAACAAAACAGCGGCAGGAGCAGGAGCAGACAGAGTTTCAACAGGAATGACGCAATCTTTCGGAATTGTTATAGGAAGGATGGCAATTGTTCGCCCTCAGCAAGAAATACTTTTTGCCACACTAACAACCGAAGAGGCTGCAAGAAAAGTCAAAGATTCAATGTCTTCAGTAAAGGCAAAACTTCCTTGCAGAACAAAAGTTATCTTCAAGAAGATCTAATAGATAAACTATTAAACTCTCTTTTCTTCACTCTAATCTGGAGCATTATTTTTACTATTAAATAAAAGAACTATGCAAAATGGCAGAAAAAAACAAACAAAAGGACATAAAACACCTTACATTAGAAACTAAGAGAAATAAATCTGAAAAAATTAGCTTTAGCTACAATTTCTCGGTTTATCTTAATTTTATAAAAAGATATAAACTAGCGGCATTTATCTTAATCTTTACAGTCCTTATAGTAGAAGCGATAAACGTAGCCGAGAGATACCTTCTTAAAATAATTATAGACAAAGCCACGGCTTTCTCTTCAGGAACACTAGCTTATCAAGTATTCATTTCATCGTGTATAGCAATAGGAATATTCTTTGTATGCATGCTTGTTGTTAAGGGATTAGGGAAATGGTCTAATATTCATTTAGTAAACAGGCTAGAAGCAAGTGCAATCTTAGATTTAAAGAGAAAATATTTCAACCATATCCTTAATCTAAGCCACAGCTTCCACACTTCTCATAAAACGGGAAGTTTAATCTCCAGATTAACAAGAGGAAGCAGAGCAATGGAAAAAGCGACAGACATATTTCTATTCCAATTCTTTCCATTAATATTCCAGTTCTCTGTTGCAGCGGCATCTATAGCATTGTTAGACCCGTCATCTGCAATAGCACTAATCTCTGTAATAATCGTCTTTCTTGGTTACAGCTTTTACAATCAGCAAATACAACAAAATGCAAACCTAAAAGTAAATGAAGCAGAAGATATAGAAAAAGGGCACATTTCAGACTTCTTCACAAACGTAGACTCAATAAGATACTTTGGAAAAGCATCGATTGTTAAAGATAAATATGACAAAATAACTGAAAACACTAAAAGATATGCAATTAAACACTGGGATTACTTTAGATGGCTTGACTCTATCCAAACGGCAGTTCTAGGAATAGGCACAATCTTAATGGTTTACCTTCCTATGTCAAACTTCCTAGCGGGAAAGACAACAATAGGAACAGTCGTCTTTGTATATTCCGTATATTTCAGCCTAATTAACGTCTTATACAGTTTCATATATGGATTAAGGGAGTTCTATAGAGTTATGGCAGACTTTGAAGATTTGTTCCAATATGGAAAGATAGAAAATGAAATAAAAGACAAGAAAGACGCAGAAGAATGTGAAATAAAAGCAGGGATAGTTGAGTTCAAAAATTTGTCTTTCAGTTATGGAAAGAGAAAGATATTCTCGAATTTAGATTTAAAGATAAACAAGAACGAAAAAGTAGCTTTAGTTGGACATTCTGGCTCAGGAAAAACAACATTAGTCAAACTGCTATTCAGATTTTATGATTTAGATTCAGGAAAGATATTGGTAGACAATAAAGATATAAACAGCATGAAACAAGAGTCATTAAGAGAAGAATTAAGTATAGTCCCTCAGGAAGGAATTTTATTTAATGACACAATATACAATAATATTGCATTCTCTAATCCTAAAGCAAAAAGGGAAGAAGTTTTATCTGCAATAAAATTTGCACAACTAGAAGATTTTATATCGAATCTTCCAAACAAAGAAAATACCTTAGTTGGAGAAAGAGGGGTAAAACTTTCAGGTGGAGAAAAACAAAGAGTTTCTATAGCAAGAGCAATTTTAGCCAATAAGAGAATTCTTGTTCTAGATGAAGCAACTTCTTCTCTAGATTCTAAAACAGAATATCAAATACAGAAAGATTTACATAAATTAATGGAAGGAAGAACAACAATAATCATAGCCCATAGATTATCAACGATAATGAGCGCAGATAAAATAGTGGTTATGGATAAAGGTAAAATAGTACAAATTGGAAAACATAAAGATTTAATCAGAAAGCCTGGAATGTATAAGCAACTTTGGAACCTTCAAAAAGGCGGTTATTTAGCAGAGTAATTATCTGTCTGAGTGAATAAAACCAGTGGCATGATCCCTTTTTCTTACAACATTAGCTTTCCCCGGAGTTGCTCTAGCTCTAACCAAAGCAAATGCCGCTAATCCCGCATTATGATCTTCTAAATGTGCCTGATGAGCGTTCAGACTAACAGGAGGTATCTCGTCTCTTATTAGTGCATTATATCTTCTTACTTCATAACTCATCGACATTATTCAAAAATATGGTTTATAAAGCTTTGCAAAATTCACTACTGAAACCAACAAAAATGTTTATTAAGTCAATTTTGTTTTAATAGAAATGGAAAAAGAGGTTCAGTATAACGTAGCTTTCGTAAAATGGTTCTCAGAACTAAGTAACAAAGACATTGCCATCGCTGGTGGAAAAGGCGCCTCTTTAGCAGAGATGTATAATTCAAAATTTCCAATCCCCCCAGGCTTTATAATAACTGCACAAGCATATTCGTACTTCATAAACAAAACAGGACTTCAGGAAGAAATAGAAAGAATAGCCAAAGACTTAGACATAGAAGACACAAAGAAATTAAATAAGATTTCTGGAGAGATAAGAGCTCTAATTGAATCTGCAGAGATTCCAATTGAAATGTCAGAAGTCATATTAGAAGCATATGATATTTTAGACGTTGATAGAAAAGGGTTGTCTGAAGCGAAAGGCACGGCATTAGCAATACTCAAACATTCGCATGAACCTCCATTTGTAGCAGTAAGAAGCTCTGCAACAACCGAAGATTTAGCAGATGCAAGCTTTGCAGGACAACAAGATTCTTTCCTCAATGTAAAAGGACATAAAGATTTAATAACCTCAATAAAAAAATGTTTCTCTTCTCTTTTTACAGCAAGAGCAATATATTATAGGAAGAAAAAGAAATTTGATATGAACTCTCAATTAGCAGTAGTAATCCAAAAGATGATAAATTCTGATAAATCAGGAGTTATGTTTTCAAGAAATCCAGTTACAGATGACAAGTCAATTTTAATAGAAGCAGTTTACGGATTAGGGGAAGGCATAGTTTCAGGAAGAATAAAGCCAGACAGTTATGTAGTAGACGAAGATCTTGACAAATTCAAAATAATAAAAGAAGAAGTAAACGAAAAAAAGGTGGCAATTGTTCGTGACTCATCAGGAAATAATAAAATAATAAAGCTGATAGAAGAGAGATCAAAATCAAGGGTTCTTGAAAACTACGAAATAAAGATTCTCGCACAATATGGGAGAAGATTAGAAGAGCACTACAAAAAACCACAGGATATTGAATTTGCGATAGCAGATAAAGAAATTTACATAGTGCAATCAAGACCCATTACCACATTATTCAAGAAAAATAAAGAAGAAAAGATTGTAGGAAAAATACTTCTTTCCGGACTTGGAGCCTCTCCAGGAGTCGCTTCAGGAAAAGTAAAGATAATACATAATTTAGATGAGTTAGATAAGGTTGAATCTAAAGACATTCTTGTAACAGAAATGACAAACCCTGACATGGTTGTTGCAATGCAAAGAGCCTCGGCAATAGTTACGGATGAAGGAGGAATAACAAGTCACGCAGCCATAGTAAGCAGAGAGATGGGAATTCCCGCAGTTGTTGGAACAAATGAAGCAACAAAGAAACTTAAAGATGGACAGTATATAACTGTAGATGGATATAATGGTAAAGTAATTGATGGAAAAGGAGAAACACACATAGTTGAAGTTACTCCTGTCGTTGAAACAAAGACGAAAATAAAAGTAATTGTGGACCTTCCAGATTACGCGGAAAGGGCAGCATTATCTAAAGTTAAAGGTGTTGGATTAGTAAGACTTGAAGGAATAATAGCTGAATCAGGAAAACACCCCTTGCATTTTGTAAAAGAAAAGAAATTAGCAGATTACACTAAAGTAATATTCAAAGGAATAAGAACAATAGCGGAACATTTCGAAGAGATATGGGTAAGAAGTTCAGATATAAGAAGCGACGAGTTCCACAATTTAGAAGGTTCTCCAAGAAAAGTCGAGTTAAATCCCATGCTTGGAAATCACGGAATAAGATTCTCTCTTAAACATCCAGAGATACTTCACTCAGAACTTCATGCAATTAAAGAATTAGCAGAAACATTCCCTGAAAAGAAAGTAGGATTTATGATGCCTCAAATAATAAGCGTAGAAGAAGTTAAAGAAACTAAAAAAATAGCTGAGTCAATTCAAATGCCTAAAAACGTTAAATTTGGGATAATGGTAGAAACCCCTGCGGCAGTCCAGATAATAAACCAGTTAATAGAAACAGGAATAGAATTTATTAGTTTCGGAACTAACGACTTAACTCAATTTATTCTTGCGATAGATAGGGGAAATGAATCAATCCAGGATTTATACAATGAAGAAAACCCTGCAGTGCTATCTGCAATAAGTTATGTAATAAGAAGATGCAAGAAAGCAGGGGTAGAAACATCTATATGCGGACAAGCTGCGAGCAGAGAATCAATGGTTAGATTCCTTGTAAGTGAAGGAATAGACTCGTTATCTGTAAATGCTGATGCCGCACATAAAATAAGCGAAATAGTAGCAGAGCTTGAAAAGAATCCAATAACTAAGATGATAGAATCTGCAACAGAAACAATATCTGAGATGATTAACCCGGAAAAGAAGCAAGAAAAACTAGCTTCCAACGCAATGTCAAAGATGGAACAGATTCATGAAATAAAGCACGCAGGTAAATCGCAAGATATGGAAACATTAATACTCAAAGAACTCGAAAAGAACGAAGAAAAACCAGAGGAATATCTTCCTGGACTTTTAGACAAAGTAATGTCTCCAGATATCATAGATATTCAAGAAGCTGAACAGAAGATAGAAGAAGATATAGATTTAGGTGATTTAGGCAAACAATTGAATCTTTGATTAACTTCTTGCGTGCTCTTTTTGAGACGCCAAAACAAGCCTATCCCCTTTATTCTGAAGCCCATAGGTAGTCAAAGAGCCACCAGTAAATCCTCTTGTATCGAGAGTAACATAAACCTCTCCTGCAGGTACATCAATTGAATCATTAGGCATCCAAGGATCATGCCTTCCAGGACCCTTTGTTGCACATCTCATTCTAATGCCCCTAGCATAATTTACAGGTGCGAAAACATTTTCTAAAGGAACAGTCTTTGCATCAATACCCTTAGAAAATACTACTCCTTGCAAACCTGCAACTATCTCTCTTGCCAGTCCTTCATCACAGGGTATTAACTTACTATCCATAAAATTCTCCTTAATATCTTCTATTTAAACCTTACTTGTCACTCCTAAACAGGCACTACTCGAAAGCTTTATATACTAGTTTTAAACCTCAATTTTATGGTATCAGCATATAATGACTTCTATGGAAAGGCAATGCTTCACAATGGTTTAGCTGGTGCTCTTTCAGGAATGAGAGAAGGAGACCCTCAAAGCAGAAAAAGCGCAGTAGAATTAGTAAGAAAATACGCAAACCCCCAGATAAATAGGGATTCTCCAGACAATGCAATAATGGGTCCAGCACACACATTACTTCAAACAGCATACGAAGAAGCAAAAACATTCATGTCTAAAAATCTTGGAGCAATCGCACAAACAGCTCCTCAAAAAGCTCTCGAAAAAAATGCATTAGGATTCTACCCAGTAATTGGCTTTGAGGATAACAAAAAGCTCTGGGAAGCTCATAAAAGATATTTTGATGCAAGGAGAAAGTTAAGTGAGCTTGAAGGTCCAATGACTCAGGATAACTATGATAGAATCAGAGCAGCATATATTGAAGATAAGGCAGAAACATATGAGAAACTTTATGATAAATTATTCGCAAACGTAGATAAAAAACTAAGAAATTCTCTTTTAAGCATTACCCTCCATTCAATAGGAAACGATATGATAAAGAACAGAATGGGTGGAGACGATGAAGAAACTTACGCAAACATAGTCAAGCACAAATTAAGAAAAGAGCAATCAACAGCAAAAGATGACTTTGAAGACGAATTTCCAAATTCAGGAGAGAAATATAGTAGATTAGCATTAGCTGCAAGTGTAAGAAATACTATAAGACAAGGGATATTAACTGGAGACAAAGAAAAAGAACACCAAGCATACAACCAAGCAATGGGATTAATATTAAGTTTGCAAGAGCAAAGAAACTAAAATGAATCTCTGTGATAAATTAGGGATGAAAAAGATTTCTGGAGCATTTGAAGTTGAAGTCTGCACATCAAAAGTTAAAGGACATCCAGAAGCAATAGACGTTCCTATAAATGAAGACAGACCTAAAATAAGATATGATAATACTTTTTGCAAGACAGGAAAATGCCAAGATTGCCCGTTCTATAGAAAATAATTATTTATGCGCAAACCAAAACTCATAAACGCCCTTATTAGTTCCATCAAACCTACAGAATCCGAATCTCTCAAATTGAACTAAATCTCCAACCTTAAGTTTTTTAATAGATATCTCAGCCAATCCTTTCTTCCATTCTCCATCAGGCATAAGCACCCTTGTCTCCACTCCGTTTGAAACCCAATTAATTTTCTGAACATCTTTATTATCTAATGATGTAAATTCAACTTTATTTCCAAATTTAATATTATAAAGATGTAACAATCTAACTTCCTTTCCCTGAAACGATTTATAATCTTCCTTTGAAATAAATATGCCATTAACCTCAATCTCCTTGTGCTTTTTCTTATTTGGATGAATAGGTACATCAATCTTCTCTATCTTAGGAGCATTTACAATGTCCAAAAGAACCGGCTCAACAACAAAACTATATCTATTTGCAATGGGGTCTATTATCTTTCTGTTTATTGCGGCAATCATGTCAAAATCAAGATTAACAGGATGTTTAGTCAAACCAACCGTATTAGCTAGTTCATAAATCGCTTCTTTGACAATGCCTCTCCTTTTCAATGCTCTAAGAGTCATCAATCTAGGGTCATCCCAACCGATTAACTTTCCCGAATCAACTAATTCTCTTATTTCTCTTCCTTGCGTTGTAAAATCAATAACATTGAATCTCCCATACTGAACAATTTTCTGGGTTTTTAATTTAAGTAATTTTTTTATATAATCTTGCAATTCAACTCTCGTATCAAATTCATTAGTCCTTAAAATTAAACTAACCCCCATCAAACTATCTTCAATAGGATTATAAAAATCGTACATGGGCCAAACTTTGTACTTGCTTTTATATTTATAATGCGGAACATCAACCATTCTAAATATAACTGAGTCTCTCATGACGTGATTCTGACTCTGCATATCTCCCTTAAGTCTCAGAGTTGCTTCTCCAACTTTAAACTTGCCTTTAAGAAATTCCTTCCACTTAGCCAATTGAATCTTTAAAGGAAATTCTCTACACTCACATTCAATTCCCTTATGTCTCAAATTCTGCATCTTATCTCTGTCACAAAAACAAACATATGCTTTTTTCATTTTAACAAGTTCATCAGCATACCCATATAACAATTTCATATCATCAGAAACAAATCTTATCTTATCTGCTTTAATCCCAAGATAATCAAGAACATCTTCTTTCATCGCATCAATATATTCTTTCTTAGATTTTTCAGGATTTGTATCTTCAAATCTAAGCATACACTTTCCTTTATACTTCTGAGCATAAAGATAATTCAAGAGAAAAGTAAGTGCATGTCCAAGATGATTATACTTGCTTGGTTCAGGCGCCATTCTCGTAACAATTTTTGAAATCCCAGAAACATCTATTTCAGGAAGCCCTTTCTCCTTTTCTTCATGTTCCTTAACCAATTCCCTTAATAGTTCAAACTCTACTGCTCTCTCCGCAGGTTTCATTTTGTTAACTGATTTAACAATATCATTCAAAACAGGCATTATTTCTTTTATGTCCTTCTTGTCCAATCCATGTTGAAATAGCTTAGGCAAAACCCTTCCAACATCGCATTTCCCAAATTCAATCGCATTTTTCAAAGCGTAAGCTTTAGCCTCATTTGTTAAATCTTTCATGCCCTAATTTAGAAATCCTCTTATTTAAATCTAACCAACTCTACTTTCAAAAGCCAATAACTTCCCCTCAATCTTCTCCAATCTTTCAATAAACCCAGAAAGCTTGAAATCTAAATCATCAATTTTTATCTTAATAGCACTCAAATCACTTTTATCATTTTGCATAACTGCACTGTCCAAAGAACTTAGAGAACTAGAAGACGAAGCTTGAGACAAATTATCTAAAAACCCAAATGGTGAAACTGCACCAGAACTAGAAGAAGGACTAAAGCTATCGTTAACAGCTGCACTTGCAGAATTAGCCATCCCTGTGAAGTCTATACTTCCATCCCTATCCACCTTAACCCTCTTATCCACCTTAGGTTCAGGAAGCCTAAGCAAACCCCTCTTCTTCAAAGCAGTAAAGTCCATATCTGCACCTCTTCCAAATACCATAATATACTAAGCAATAACTTTTATTTAAACCTATGTAGTAACTAGCTTTAAAACAAGGTTTAAATAAACCATTTTCCATCATATTAAAGGAGTTAAAAAAGAGAAAATGGCAACAGACGTAGTTAAATTAATTGCTGCAATAGTTCCAGACATATACTGTAAAGAATTTAACAACGCAAAAGGGGGAGTATCCAAACCTATAAGAAGCGAAGTTAAAAAAATTCTTGCAGAAGGAATAAAAAACAAAGACCCTATGGTTTATCTCAAGGCAGCAAAAAAAGCAGAACTAATAGACGATAAATATATGGATATAGATGAAGCTGAAAACTGGATGAAAGGTTCATACTTTAAGATAGGACAAAATAATCCCTTAGAAAAACATTACATAGAATATGACAACATCGGAGGAAGTTTAGAATCAATCTATTTCTGGATTTTGGATTATCTAAAGCTAAGAAGCCACAAAACAGAAAAATTAGTTGATACTTTTCTTGCCTCTCCTGGTTCAGCGAACTTCGCAGAAATGGGGGGAAGACTTACAAGAATGCAAGAAGAAGGAATGAAAATGCTTGGGGCAGCAAATCAAGTAGTCAAATCAATATTAAATATATTATACGACTTAAAAGAATTTAAAATAAGACTTGCCACTTACAAAGATTATCAATCAAAAGAGCCAGGAATAAAACATGCTGCATTACTCTCTCTAAAGCAAATTTGGATGGATACTGTAGATGCAAAAAGGGCAAATTCTTCAATCAAAGCAATGGCGCAGCAATTTGATTATGTAACATTAATTGATGCGTTTATGTCTGCAGACACACTAGAAAGTGTAACAAAAAAACCAGAAGAAGGAGGATTAGATTTAAACGATAGAGTAAGAAGAATTTTAGAGCAAAGATTACAGGATTTTTTCAGATGGGTAAAAGAATCTGAAATGGAACTCAAAAAAAGGTTTGAAATAGAAAAGATATATCTTAAGTCTCAAGTTAACACTGTAAAAATGTATGCTCGCTGGGCAAAACCATATTTAAGATTTGCAAAACAGCTTGAACCAAGAATGATGATGGAACCGGATAAAGAACCAAATGCCGCATCAACCTCCTACTTAGTAAATTCATTTAATACAACATTAATGCAATTAACAATTTTAGCAAGCAGGACATTCAATGCATTAGAAGATATAGGATTAGGACATCTTCCTGAAATGTTAAGATTCAAATTAGACAAATGCAGACAGTACTATTCATGTACTATGCTCGATTACAGTTTTAGGGCTTATCCTGAAAGATTTGGACAAGGAGGATATGGAATGAGAGGAAGATTAGAACTAAACTGGTATAGCTTCTGTCTAAATGAAGACGAATTAAAAGTGCTAAGAAGAGAAATAGAAAAAGATGACTTCGGAGATATTTATCAGGCAATAACTGGCGCAACAGATGATAGTCTCGGTTTAGTACAAAAAGAAATAGATGAATTCTTAGAAGGTACAGATGATGAAGAAAAAGAAGAGCCAGAAGATGTAAATCCTTTTTCCGCATTAGTAGGAAAAGACATAGGAAAAAAGAAAGCAAAGAAAGGAGATAAAAAGAAAGATGAAGACCCTGGGCCATTAATAAAACCAGACATTTGGGAAGAAACAGGATTAAGATGTCAATCAGTAATAGAATCAAGAAAAGAATGCAGAAGAGCATACAATATGTTCAAAAGAGCTTATGGTATGAACGCGTTTAATAACTAATTTTGTTAGAAGGCAAAAATTATAAATACATCGTTTGAACTAAAAACATATGGCAAAAGCTAAAGAAGCAGGAAAGAAGAAAGTCACCAGTTTGAACACTGCAATAAAAGAAGTAAAAAAAGAAAAGGAAGAAGAATTATCTTTAGAAGAAGAAGTAGAAGGTTATGATTCCCCTTCGGAATTATCTTTCTCAAGAGGTATGCAATCCGGAGTTTTAGAATCTGGGGAAGTTCAGGAAGGCCCAGCAGACGTAGATATTAGAACTCCCGGGCAGGAAAATCAAGAGCAAGTGAGACTTTATGGGAAATCAAACGACGCAGGACTATATGGTATTCAGGGAACAGAACAAGAAAGATTAAGTTATGCCACCTCGTCAGGAAGAATCTCGGAGGGAGGATTGCAAGTAAACATCCATAGATCATTTGCAGTAGAAAGAAATCCTGGGGCTCTTGAAACACATCAAGAACAGCAAGGACTGCATGGAGATAACCTAGAAGACGGAGGAAGCAGAAAGTACGATCCCGTCCATGATAAAAAAGCTAAAAGATATGCCTGGGAAGTTTAATAACCGCAGTTTTAATCGGATATAGATAAAAGAGCAAATATGATTAATAACTTTGTTAGCCCATAACCTCCAATATTAATATTCATCAGATAAATAATAATTTAGTTAAATCAACTATTATGAGTATAATGACGTTAGTTTTAGCAGTTATTATCTTGAATACTATTGCAGTATTGAGTTAATCGCCTATATCAAAAAGGTTTAAAACTTCAACTCGTAAGAGTTGAACGGGTTAAAGACCTCAAGAGAATACCTCTCTTGACGGCACTCAAGGATATTAAATCCTTGATGTTTGCAAAGCAAATCTTTAAATAAATCCTTTTCTATCTATAAACATAAAAAGAGAAAATGGCGTCACGTGAAACTTTCTATGCTGGTGCAGACTACGGTCCAGATTTTAATCCGAGACCCCCAAATTGGCTCGGATTAGAGAAGCCAGAGCCAGTTTCAAACCTTGGAGTTCCAACCGACCCCAGAACTGCAAATCAAATGAAGGCAGTCTCAGATAAATTATCAACCGGAACAAAAACAATAGAAGTCTCTGGAATAACCCCTGACGTATTGGAATCCATTCCCGATCAACATTTAGATGAGATAAATAGATTAAGAAAATTGACTGGAGTAGATTTAACTTTCCATGGTCCAATAGTTGAAGCAACAGGAATAGTAAAACAAGGATGGGATGACACCGACAGACAACAAGTAGAAAAAACCATGTGGAGTTCGGTTGAAAGGGCTCACAAATTAGACCCAACGGGAAATGTAGTCGTAACCTTCCACTCAAGTGCTGCAAATATAGAACCAGAAACAAAAGTGATAAATGAAATAACCGGAAAAGAGGAAATTTCAGATATTTATCTTGTTGATGAAAGAGAAGGAAGATTTGAAGCCATGAGGGTAAAACCTAATTACTTCACCGGAACAAATGACTGGAAAGCAGACCTTAATAAATTGAATAAAGAAGCCTGGTTCCGTTCCCTTCAAGGAGTAAGCTACCACGCATCCATAGGAGAAGACCAGTTAAGAAGAGCGCTCATGAATGGGGGAGAAAGTTTCAAAGAATTATCTGAAGAAAAAAAAGGTTTAATGAAAGATAAAAGTGTACTCGGATTCTACAAAGAATACCTTGAAGGTTCAGGAGCAGAAATGTTAAACAATATGGATGAGAAGCTGAAGAGAAATGTGGAAACAAGTATAGGGGAAATTGTTCACGCAGACGTATATTTAAGAGATGCCTATCAGCAAATGCAAACCCTGTTCAACCAAGCATATGATGTGCTTGAGAGAGAGAAAACTAGTAAAGATGAAGAAAAAAGAAAAAGAGCAAAAGAAGATTTTGAAAAATTAGAAGAATTTAGAAAAGAGCTTGCTCCAAAAATAAATGAACTACAAAAAGACCCAAGCAAACTTGGTGATTTCGGCCAATCCCTCGTAAAAGGAGTTAATATACTCAGAGCAGTTCGTCCTCCAGAGATATACAAACCATTAAAAGAATTTGCGATAGATAAAGCCTCCGAGACTTTCTCTAATGTTGCTCTAAACGCATACAATGAATTCAAAGATTCAGCGCCAATCATAAGCATAGAAAATCCACCAGCAGGAACTGGACTATCAAGAGCAGAAGAATTAAGTAGCGTAGTAGAAGAATCAAGTAGAAAGTTTGCTGAAAAATTAGTAAAGGAAGGAATATCAGAAAAAGAAGCAGATAAACAAGCAGAAAAGCTAATTGGTGCAACTTGGGACGTCGGACACATAAACATGATAAGAAAAAGAGGTTATGGAGAAGCGGCAGTTATAAAAGAAACAGAAACTATCGCCCCATTTGTAAAACACGTTCACTTATCAGACAATTTTGGTTTAGAACACACAGAAATGCCTATGGGGATGGGTAATGTTCCAACCAAACAGCATATGGAAATATTAAAAGAATATAACACCAAAATAAAAAAGATTGCAGAAACTGGAAACTGGTTCCAGCCTTTTGTCAAAACGCCATTGAGAGAAACATTAGAGGCATTCAATTCATCAATTTATGGTATGAAAATGCAGCCAACTTGGGCAACCTCATCTTACGCCTCTGGAGGATATTTTGCAGGATATGGAATGAACCCCGATATACACCACTCGATTTATGGTGCGGGCTTTTCAGGTCTCCCAGTCTCATTAGGCGGAGAAGTCGCAGGAAAATCCCGTTTATCAGGAAACCCTATGGAATAAAGTTCCTCAGGATATAGTAGTAAAGATTTAAAAAGAAAATAAACCTTAAATTAAAAAGAAAATGAATGAAAAAAAGAAAGTGAAACCTTCTCAGAAAGAAAAGATAGTTGCAGTTAGAAAAGAGCCAAAAAACGAAAAGGATTTAGCTATGGATTTTGCAATGCAAGTCCAAAAGAAATTTGACAGAATGGTTAAAGCATCGATTCTGTTTGGTTCTCAGGCAAAAAATGAGTCCACAGAAAACTCTGATATCGACATAGTATTAGTAATCGACGATGCCGCAATAAATTGGGATTTAGAATTAATTTCATGGTATAGAGAAGAACTATCTAAGATAATTGCTAGTAATACTTATGGTTCAGATTTACATATAAATACGGTAAAATTAACAACCTTTTGGAATGATTTAATGCACGGCGATCCAGTCGTAATAAATATACTAAGATATGGGGAAGCATTAATCGATTATGGGGGTTTCTTCAATCCATTGAAAGCACTGCTGCAACAAGGAAAGATAAGTTCAACTGTTGAAGCAGTATATTCTTCTTTACAAAGAGCACCAAGCCATTTATCAAGGAGCAAAGTTTCTCAGATGTCCGCAATAGAAGGCGTTTATTGGTGTATGATTGATGCAGCACAAGCAACACTCATGACTGCGGGTAAAATGCCTCCTTCTCCAGAACATGTCCCAGCAATGATAAAAGAAACTTTTGTAGACTCAAAATTACTTCCTGCAACCTACGTTCAAGCAATAAGAGATTTATATTTATTACACAAAGGAATATTACATGGAGAAATAACGCATGTCAAGGGTTCAGAGATTGACAGATGGCAAGACGTGGCAGAAAGATTCTTAGTCGATGCAACAAAACTTATAGATGGTATGATTGACGCAAAGAAATAATTCAAAAGGCTTATAAACAATAAAATCTATCAAATTGATATAATAGCTAAAAGGAGGTAAAATATGAACAAAAAAGGACTAAGCGAAGTTATTACAACTGTGCTTATAATTTTACTTGTGCTAGCAGCTATAGTCGTTATCTGGTCTGCAGTAAAACCTGCTCTAGATAAGGGTGCTAATGAGATTAGTGGAGCTAGTGAATGTTTTAATTTTGACGTATCTGTTCAAAGCTGTAAGATAATTAACTCTGCAACAGGAAACGTAAGCATAACATTAACCAAGGGGACTAAGGATATCGAAGTAGTATCATTGAAATATCTATTCATTGATGCAGATGGAAATCAGCAGAGCCTTGAGGATGCTACAACAACATTGAGTGCATTAGACGTCAAAACCATCAGCCTTGTGAATGCAAAGGCAGTTAATGCAACTAAAATAGCAATCACTGGAAAGGTAAAGACAAGTGCGGGAGCAGAAAAGACCTGTGACCAAATAGGCACAGCAGTTACTTGCGCATAAAAACAAATTTTTTATTTTTTTATTTTCCTGTTTTTATATTCTTGAATGCCTGAAATAGCTTTCAGTTTTTCAGGTTATTTTTTTGAATTTAAAAAGAACCCCATTATTAGAAAGAAAGTGTTAAATATATCTGATATGTTAGTCCCTTAGAACATAAGCTAACAATATTTTAAATCAATTAGACATAAAGGCAATTACTTCTTCTTGCTCTTAGCCTTACTTATGCTTTGATTAATCTTATCCTTAATCTCTTCTTCTTGTTTATCAATCTGCTCCTTCATCATATCCAATTTCTTAAGTTCGGCAGATAAATTCTTCTCTTCACCGCCCTTACTTCCAGACTTATCCTTTAATTGTTGCAATTGAGCAGCAGGCATCTTTTTTACAAAATCAAGCATATTCAATTTCTCCATCTTTAACACAGATTCACTCTCATCTTCTATGTGTGCTCTCAAAATACCCATCCCTGACAAAACACAATTAAGATTCCATAATTTCTTCCCATCAACCATTTGTAATATAGCAATAATCTTCTTTACATCCTCAGTAATACATCTGTTCTTCATTTCATCCTCTAAAATTCCTCTTAGTGCATCTAAATCAATCTTTGTTTTCAAGTCGAGTTCTTCAGGTTTCTTTGCATTAACCATATCCATCATTTGCATTTGCACACCCTTATCTAATGTAAATGCTGCAACCTTTTTCTTTGAAGGAACGTAATAATCTAGTTGATGCATATTCTTTCCAGATTCAAAGTCCAATATAAAGAAACCAGCAACCATAAATGCATCTTTATTCTGCTTAGCAAAATCATGATACTGTGCAGATTCATTTAACTTATTCACATAAGGTTGTATTTTCATAATTCAGCTTAGAAATGTAGCTTTATAAGTTTTTTTAATGAAGATATTTGTGCAATTTATCTTTTAACCCCTGATAAAAAGGTTCAGCCTTTGCCCTTGCAGAACCAGTTAATCCCTTAAGTCTTACTTCAGCATCGTGCAATGTTCTATTTGCTAATTCTCTAGCATGCTGAACCCCATGCCCCGCCTCCTGTTTTAATCCTTCAATTTTATGCACTGCCTGCTCATACAAAGTATCTGTATGTTGTTGATATCCTCTAGCTCTTACCAAATCAGAAGTAATATTTCTAAAATGATAGAACTTAACTGCTTGTGCAAATACTTCTGGAACAGCATCTGGATTTGAAACTGCAGTTTTAGCAAGATGTTTCATAAACTGCGCATCTGGTTTTCTAACAAAATTCTGATATAGCACGTTTGCAACCGCTCTTAAAGCAGAATAATCAAGGGCTCTTTTAGCTTTAACTTCTCCCCTATTATCATTAAGAACTCTACACCTTTCATAATAGTTCTTAGATTTAAACAAATCATCTATCATCTGAACATATCCCTTAACAAGAAAATCTTCATCCATTTTAGGTACAAAATTAAGTTCTAATCCGTGTGTATTATCTCCTCGCGTTTGTTCTTTTAGTCTTCCTTGTGCTTCAAGTCTTTTATAAAGGGGAGTACCTTTTGGAGCACCTAATAATCCTGCCATAGCGACAGGAATTCCTGCCTCTTGAATAAATTTAAACAACTCTTGGAAAACAGTTGGTTTATCATTATCATAACCAACAATAAATCCACTTGTAACCTCTAATCCTGCTCTTTGCATTTCCCTAGTTCTTCTAAGTTGTAAATCATAAACGCTTCCAAAATCATTTCTATTCTGTCTTTTTCCCATCTCAGCAATTACGTCTGCGTCTAAGGATTCAATTCCAACAAATACCTGATCAAATCCTGCGGGAGCCATCTGATTTAATATGTCTCTATGTTCTCTATCTCCAAGCTCCATGCTTGCTTCTGTATAAAGAACAAATGGATATTTTCTATTTTGCTGCCAAGAAACAGCTTTAGGAAGAAATGCTCTAACGGCAAGTTTATTCCCTATAAAATTATCATCAACTATAAACACTTGTCCTTTCCAATCTATTTTTCTAAGTGCATCAAACTCTCCGAGCATCTGCATAGGCGTTTTAGCTCTTGGATTCTTTCCAAAAAGTTTTACAATGTCACAAAAATCACATTCTCTCGGACATCCCCTTGAAAATTGCACAGCCATAGAATAATAATCTTTAGGATTTATCAAATCCCATCTGGGAATTGGTGCATGCTTCAAATCAGGTCTTAAAAATTTATCAACATCTAATCCTTCTGTAGAACATTGTTCAGGAAGATAAGCTTGTCTTAGTTTTCTTCCAGCAATCAAATCTTTAACAATCTCTGGAGCAACAACTTCTCCCTCTCCAACAGCAGAAGTTAATCCATCCCTACCTATATCCTTTTCCCAATATGTAGAAGAATGGGGTCCTCCTGAAATAACTCTCTTTCCCAATGCCCTTACTCTAGAAATAATCTCCTCTAAAGATTCACTCTGAACAGTCATTGCAGAAGTTGCAACAATATCTGCACTTCTAATTTCATCATCTCTCAATTCTCTAGCATTCAAATCCGCAAGAGGCATAACCTCAAAATGTTCTTGAGGAAACATAGACATTGCAGTAAGCAAACCTAGAGGGGGAATTGATGTTTTTTTCCCAACCATCTTCAATGCTCCCGTACCGCTCCAAAATGTATCTTCAGGATATCTCGGATTCACAGGCAAAACTTTTATTCTTCCCATATAAATCTCATCAAAATACTATTTATAAATTCAACGAAAATTAATTCCAATATTAGAAAGAAAGGGAAATGAATACCAAGGAAGTTTAAATCTTGCCTGAGGAAAATGAGACGAAACCCATGAAGTAAAAGTATGGCAGTTTGGTCCGGTTAGAAGAATATACCTATCTTTGAAGGGATATTTTCTTGCGTTTTTCTCCATAAAATTTATTAATTTCTCGGCAGTTGAACCCTTTCCGCCAATTATGCTGCTCTGAATTTTGCTATTCCAATCTACTTTAGAAAAGAAATTCTTCCTAAATATTTTATTCATTCTTTGAGAGGGTTTCAAAAGATTAATATAAAAGTATCCTGTCCTCTGTCCACCAAGATTCCTAAGATGAATTATTTCCCACCTTTTCACTTTACCTTTATTTGAAGTAACAATCCAACTATGAAGAGAAAAACTAAATGGAAATGGCAATGGAGAAGTAAAAAGAAAGACTTGATACTTATCTTTCTTTATTAGTTTTTTGAATTCTTTTTCGTCCATGGATTATAAATATTAACTCCTAGATTCAATCTTTTCCCTAATTTCCTTAACAAACTTATCCAACTTAACTCCAAACTCTGGTTTCTTCTCTCCTCTTCTCTTAACTGCAAGAGTTCCTTTTTCTTCTTCCTTGTCTCCAATTGTAATTAAATAAGGAATCTTCTGCATCTCACTATCTCTAACCTTATCATTAACTGTTGTATTTCTGAAATCGAAATCAATTCTTAAATTAGGAATCTCCTCTTTAAGTTGTTTCATAACCTTCTCAGCAAATTTAGTATTTCTATCCGTGAAATTAATTACTCTGCATTGCACAGGAGAAAGCCAGACAGGAAGATTTCCGTTCAAATGTTCAAGTAAAACGCCTATAAATCTTTCTAAACTTCCAAAAACAACTCTGTGTAACATTACTGGACGTTTTTTAGTATTATCTGAATCTGTATACTCCAAATCAAATCTTTCAGGCATTGCAAAATCTAATTGTATAGTTGCACACTGCCAAGTTCTTCCCAAAGAGTCTTTTATATGAAAATCAATCTTTGGCCCATAAAATGCCCCATCTCCTTTGTTAATTTTATATTTCATCTTTTTCTTTTTAAGAACATCTTCAAGTATTTTCTCAGCCTTATCCCAAAGTTTTTCGTCCCCTATTCTTTTTTCAGGACGAGTAGACAATTCAACAGTGTATTCAAAACCAAATTTACTATAAACTTCATCAATCAACGCCATAATTCCTGCTATCTCTTGCTCCAACTGCTCTTCCTTACAGAATAAATGTGCATCATCCTGTGTAAATTTAATGACTCTAAACAAACCAGCTAAAACCCCAGACAATTCCTGTCTATGAACAATACCCAACTCTCCAACTCTCAATGGTAAATCCTTATAACTCTTAGTAGAACTCTTATAAACCAACATCCCTCCTGGACAATTCATAGGTTTAACAGCATACTCTTTCCCCTCATAACCTGTAAGGAAAATATTCTCCTTATATTTCTCCCAATGTCCGGAAATCTGCCAAAGTTTCTTACTCAAGATTAAAGGAGTCGAAATTTCTTGATATCCATTCTTTCTATGCAAATCTCGCCAATAATTAATCAATTCGTTATAAATTATCAAACCATTATTATGCCAGAATATCATTCCGGGAGCAACTTCATTAAATGAAAACAAGTCTAATCTCTGTCCAAGAATTCTATGGTCATTCTCCTTCAATTTAGAAGTGTCCAACTTACTCCTTGAGAGTTCATTCAATAACTTCTTAGGGTCATAAACTTCATCTTTATTCAAAATCGGAACAGTATTCATAGCCTTGCTCTGTTTTCCAGCAACAACGCCTTGCCCATCACTTCTAAATTCCTTACTCAATTCAGAAAGAGGATGTCCCTTGCATTTCAATTCAAATTCCTTATAATACCCAAATGGTGCTCTCGTAACTTCAAATCCCTCAGCTCTTAGCACACCTTCAGCCTCAGTTAAATATTCTAAGGCAGTTGTAGGGTCAGATAGATTAGAAGATAAATGTGCATAAGGATAAAGAACAATTCTTTTAGCTTTAACTTCATTAGCAGTCTTATTGACACTCTCAGTCAACTGCTTAACAATCTTGTCATCATCTCCCTTCTCAACAGCAGTCAATATAACTAGGGGGTCTTTAACAACAATCTCTTTCTTCCTGTCTTCCGATAGTTCCTCAGGTTTAGATATTGCCTTCTTAACGGGCTTAAACTTAATGTAATCGCAATGCAAAGACAATATTCTCATTCCCTTTTGTAAGAAAGCCTATATTTAAAGTTTATCAGAACTATTAATGATAAGGATAACCTGTATTTGGTATGCTTCCAAGAACCAATGAAGCATGTCTAAGATTTCTTCCAGATTGAAACCAGGTTGCAGGATTCATATCCCTCGCACCGCTTAAGTATACTGCGTCAACCTGATGTCTAAGGGCCTCTGCTCTATTAACTAGTGTTTGTTCAACAGGAAATTTAACATCCATAACAAGTGCATCTGCCTTTCTAGCTAAACTTGCAGTATAATCTTTCTCACGTTCGTATATCGCATTCATGCCAAAACCAAGAGCACCAGCAACACCTAAAACAGCAACACCGTTCTTTACCCAAGAGGGTGTTCTCTGCCAAAGGCTCGGCCTAATAAGCTTTGCAGTTTGCTTAACATTTGGTATATTTGGATTTAAACTCATAAAAAACCCACAAAAAGCCGGTATTTAAACCTTTCGGTTTGTGTTACCTAACGAGTAGTAACATTTTAACCTTTGTAAATAAACTTACTCAAATGCTTCTCAGCATCTTTCCTTTTCTTCTGATGCTCTTTCAGAAAGGCATTAATCTTATCAATTGTAATCTTCTTCAATTCACCAGACAATAAAACCCCAGATTTATAATCATTGTAAATTTTAGCAAGTTTTTTATCATCATCCTCCAATAACATTCTAAGATACTGAAAACAAACATCCACATCAGGATTACCCCCAAGTTTTCTATGTTCTTCTAATGTATCTCTTCCTCCAGAAAAAGCATACTTGTTTATTTTCTTCTTTACTTCCTCAGGTGTATCTGTAGTAAATATTGCATCAGCTATAGAAGAAGACATCTTTCCTGATGTTCCAGACAATGGAGGCAAGAACATACATTGAATTGAAGCAGGTTTATAGAAACCAAGTTTAGGCAATACATCTCTTGTCAGTCTAAAATGTGGATCCTGATCTATTGCATGGGGTATAAGGCAAGGAATATTCTTCTTTTTTATCACAGAAGGAAGAAAAGCAGGAACCGCCTGCATTGAAGTATAAAAAATGCTTCCAAGATTACTTTGCTCAGTTAATCCAAAAGCAGCCTTAGCAGTAGAAAAATTAATTCTCTTGGCAACCTTGCAAGCTTCTCTATACATTAATCCTGCGTGTTCGCTATCAATAATAAAATGCGTTTTTTTAGGATCAAAACCAAGAGCAATAATGTCCAACATATTTTCCTTTAACCATTTCTGTCCATCTTCCCAACTTAAATCCTGTTTGAACAAAAATTTCTCTTCATCAGGAAATTGAAACCATAATTCAACCCCAAATTTATCCTGCAACCACTTTGTAAACATCCAAGGCATCAAATGTCCTAAATGTATAGGTCCGCTCGGAGCTCTCCCAGTATAAAGAAAGAACTTATTTCCCTTTTCGTACTCATTTAATACCCAAGTTAAATCTCTTCCAGCAAAAAATACCTTTCTTCTTAACATAAAATGTAATTCTTTTGTGTGTTTCTTAATCCTATCAAGAACTGCATCATCAATCTTCTCAACTCCAAATTCTCTAATCAAACTATCGTAATCAATATCTCCAGAAACATCCCAAGGTGTCACACTAAATCCCTTTTCTTCTTTTTTCATCTTTTCACCTCTGGTGAACCTGACTTCTCCAGGGTCTTTCTAAGAGCCTTTTTCATACTATTATTTAGAGTAATGGATTTATAAAACTTCACTACTCTGATTTAACTTTAAAGTTAACCAAGAAATCAAGACGATACCCTGCATTTGGCTGTTCCTTCCTTAACTTTTGATAAAAATGACTCGCTTCCAAATCAATAGCGCGACATTCAGACACCTTAGAAGTCCCAAAAGACGCAACAACCTTATCATCTCTACCAACTATAACAGTTTCATAACGTTCTCTACCAATCAACCTACTCCTTCTGACTTTAGTCGTATCGGGATATATCAAATCATAATCTCCGTCAGGATTAGACTCTTTAAGATGTGCAATTTTTTCCAAAAGCTCGCTCTTTGAATTAAAAGATGAATGATAAACAGAAACGCCTTTATCAAGATCAAAAATCATAGCCAAACGCTTATTCATCTCAACTAAACCTCTGCTCAGTTCAGATGCTCTATCTATTTTTTTAGGGGGGTGATAACCTAAAGCCATTTCAACAATTCCTCCCTTCAAAACTATTAAAGATTAAATTACAAAACTTAACTAAACAAAAAATCCCGACGCCACGGAAACACCCTAGAACTAAAGTCTAAACTAGAAAAATTACCCTTATTACAAAAGCCACCGATACACCTGCGTGTTCATAATCAATCCTAGAAAAAATCCTATTTAAACTTTCCTATGATAAAAAATATATTGAGGATATTCCCCACTTATCAAGATAAAAATTTATAGAAATCTTTAATAACACAATCAAGATGCAATTTAAATGAATACGGGAGAAAAACAAGGAAGAGAAATGCTAAGAAAAGCACGAGAATGGATGGTTCAAGGAGAAATTGGAATGATTACATATTGGGCTGATAGAAGAAACTCTCCACCTTCTCCGAGATTATATTGTTGCTTAAATCCAGCGCACACTTTAGGAAAAGCACTTTTTGAATATGAAAGAGGTATGGCATTAGAAGAAGAATTCAAAGGCCCTCTTGCAACACCCACATTTACACAACCCTCTAGAATAACTGATATCCTGGGCAGTTCTGTTCAAATAGATAGCCCGGCAATAGACTTAACTCCAGAGATAATTAGAGGATATGCCCGATTTGTAACAAATAATTCAGTTGGAAATAACGGAGAAAGCGAATATGATATCGCTCAAAAAGACAGCAGACTTTTACATGCACTATCGAGAAGAGTTCACACGGGTGGAGCAATGATTGCAAGAGCAAAATTTCATATACATCCTGATGAAATAACTGAATTAGCAAAAATTGGAAAAGTAAATGAATTAGAAGCGTTTCTAAGAGACAGAGGGGCAGAAGAGCGGGCTCTAGAAAGAATAAGAACTAAAGCAAAAACTCTAAATAAAGGTCCGAAAGAGTCCGCAATGTTCTATAATGAGATGCTATTCCCATTAACATTGAAAAGTGAAGCGTTTTATCTAACAAAGGAATGGGAAAATCTCGGAAGAAGTCCAAATTAAAGAAGTAAATCAATCAGAATAAACTTTATATAATCCTTTTATCAATAAGATTTATGATAAAAAGAGTAATTTTACTATTAATGTGTATATTTCTCATTTCTTCTGTTTCCGCCGAGATTTTGATAACTCAGCCAAAAATACTATATAATGTAGGAGATGATTTTAGTGTAACAATTGCCTTGAACGAAAACCAAGATACAAACAACTTCCTCACAACAAACCTTGTCTGTCCAGAAAAAACAGTAGAATTGCTCAAAAGCCCAGTTTCAGTCAAAATGAACGTTCAAAAAAGCGTACTTTTAGATGTAACTCTTGACAGATCCCTCATAGACACTGCTTTAGGTAAATGTAATGTAAAAGCCTCTTACTCTGGAGAAGAACAAACAAGTCAGGAATTTGAAATAACAAACCAAATAGATTTAACCTCTCAGACAGACAATTCATTACTCCTTCCTGAAGAATCATTGACAATAACGGGAACCGCTAAAAAAGCGAACGGAGAGACATTTGACGGTTTTGTCGAAGCATCTATTCCAGAAATAAGTCTCTCAACATCAGGGGCAATAACAGAAGGAAAATTTGAGCTCTCTCTGACAATTCCTGCAGATGCACCTGCCTCAAATTATGACATAAAAATAGAAGCATACGAGAAAAGATTAAGCGAAACAACCAATGAAGGCTCAACAACTAATACAATTAAAGTAAAGCAACTTGTAAAAAAGATAGACATTGCGTTTGACACCCAATCAATAACTCCTGGGACGCAATTAGCTTACGCCCCTCTTTTATACGATCAGGCAAATACCGAAGTAAAACAAGGAATAGGAATAAAAGTTTACAATCCGCAAGGAGAAATATTAGAAGAAGACTTAATTAACTCGGGCAACACAAAAGTAATTGAAACTCAAACAAACACGGCTCCAGGTTATTGGAAAATAGAAGCCGTATTTAACAATCTAAACATAACAAAAAATTTTTATGTAGAAGAACTTCAAAATGCTTCTTTTGAACTTGTAAATCAGACATTAGTAATAAAGAATACTGGAAACATTCCATATACTAAACCAGTTGAAGTAAACATTGGAGGAAAGAGTGAACTAAAAGATTTATCAATTGGAATAGGAGAGACTAAAATGCTTGAGCTTATGGCTCCAGATGGAGAATATAATGTTGAAATAAATAATGGAGAAGGAAGTAAGGCGTTAGGAAAAGCAATGTTAACTGGGAACGCAATAGCAATAAAAGATATGAGCGAATTCGCAAGAGACAAATACCCTATAGGTATGTGGATTATTCTAATACTAATCTTGGCATTTTTCGCATATAAATATTATAAGAGAGTAAAGAACAAAAACTTTTATGGCTCAACCCCTTCTTCAACTATGCCTCTAAGAGCAACTAACGTAATAACAAACAAACCAATAAAATTAGATTTAAGTCCTACAATTGAAAGAGTCAATAGCAAACCTCAAATACCCCAAAATCGTAGTATTATGAAGGTAGAAAGCAACATGGAAAACGGGGAAAAACAAGAAGTAGCAGTAGTAGCAATAAAAATAAGAAACTTTGAAGAAGTTAGCGATTCCGATTCAAACGCGGCAGATGCCGTAGAAAACGCGTTAAGTCTTGCAAGAAATGCGAGAGCAAAAATATATGCAAGCCAAGATTTCAAGATATGTCTCTTTTCTCAAAGCATAACCAAAAATCCAGACAACTTCCTTCTTTCTGTAAAGGTTGCAAAGCAAATGGCAGAATCATTGAATAATCATAACAAGAAATTTGCCCATAAAATAGACTTTGGGATTGCTGTAGGAAAAGGATTAATGATAATAGAAACAAAAGCAGGAGAATATAAATTCACATCGGTAGGTAATACCACAGTAATAGCAAAAAGAACGGCAGAATCCTCCCACGGAGAATTATTAATAACTGAAGAACTACAAAGAAGAGTAATGGCTAATGTTAAAGGCGATAAGATTCCAGGAACAAACGTCTGGAAAGTCAATAATATAGTGGACAGAACAGAACATTCTGATTTCATTTCTAATTTTGTTAGACGACAAAAGGAAGGTTAATCTTATTTAGTATTAACCAGTATCAAAACCGTAAGGATTATATAAATGAGAGGGATTTACTTCCCCTGAACGATATTGACAACTTTTTCCCTCCAAGATATCACAACAATGTTTAGGACCACATTGAGTATTATGACATTCAACCATAATTCCTGTTTGAGCAGACATAGTAGTCCTTCGAACTTTACTAGCACTAAAAAGAAATCCTTGAGAGACAGATAAATAACCACAATTAACTCTTTTATAAATATCTTCCGCTTGTTTCACAATACCTTTCATGAAAATCAAGAAGATTTATCAATTATAAAGATATCTATAACCCCTTAAAATAAAGCAAAGCGGCCCCGTTTTAAGAATTAGATGGGGCCACCCGCTTTTTGTGCCTTAATTATGATTCTATCTCAATCAGACTTTCTCTATCGAGATAATAACCATCGTGCCCTTCTTCACACTCAAACAACTCTTCCAAAAATGTCCTTGCTTTTTTATTCAAACCTAATTCGTCAGATTTCCTCAAAGCGTGTGCTTTCAAACATCGAGTACAGCAGTGACTTTTCATTTTATCCCTATGTAATCCATTAATACTATTCCTGGCTGCGAAGTCTTCCAGCTCAGCGATTAATATTTCCGGAACGAGAATTCCATTTTCAAGTCCAAAATCCCTATATTTCGATAAAAGATTTCCTATTGGGACTTCTCCGTCTAATATTTTCGACGATATTTCAAGTGCCTGTTGAGATTGTTTTAATGTCATTAGAAACCACCTCCCTGCAAGAACCTTAACGTTTTTTAAGGATTACTCACAGGGTAAAAGAATTGTTGATGTACCCTTTGTAGAATTAAAGACAAGTCTATCACAATCGTATGCTCCATGCATCCAACTCATCTTCATTTCCATAAAACATTTAAGAGAAAAGAGTTTAAATATATTTCTATGACTTCATACCAATTTAAAGTGACAACACTTTTTCAGATATTATTTAGTACTGATTAAGGATGACTAAGATTTATAAGCCCAAAATATTTCAAGTTAAGATGGGATGGGAAACATATCTCGTAATCTATTTCGGCACTGACGACGGAATTGGAGCTACCGAGACTGCAAGAAAAGTTGAGTCTCTTGGTTTCCAATGTAATTTAGGCCCAGTTGATTTCATCTACAAATGGGACCACAAACCTACAAAAGCAGAAGTTCTTTCCCTTGGAGATAGATTATGCAAGGCACTTCATGGTTCAGGGGCAGTTTTTAACTTAGATACTCACGATTGAAAATCAGACAACAGCCCGAGGATTTTCCTCAATTTTTGTTGTAGCAATTCTTCTTAAAAGTTCATCAAAAGGATTACTTCTATTATATAGTATTCCAAATCTCCCAATCCATATTTGCCCCGCTCTAAAAGTAGCGTTCTCTCCTTGCACCTGAGCATCAGGACAATAGTCTTTACTAAAATTATATACCTGTCCTTTTTGTCCAAGTTTCGCTAATGTACAAGCTCCTTCTTTATAAAAATCACAACCCTTACAAAATTGTTCAATCGAAACTGGATCACTCATGCAAAACAAACAATAACAACACTATTAAAACATTGTTATGATTTGATATAACAAAATTACTTAAGAACATTTCCAGTTTTAAGATACCACATCGATAAATCTAATTCTGCGGGAGTCATCCCCATATGCTCTGCAAATTTATTAAGTTCCTGCTCAATTAAAAGATAATTTATCCTGTTCAATGATTTTGGTTTTTCCTTAAGCAATTCGTGTTCTATCATTAAATTTATTATGTGTCTATCTAATATTGCAACCCCATCAAACCCCACATTTCTAAGAAAATGTGATGCTTCTTTATATCCTAATCCTTTAACGTTATCAACAAGCCATTCTCTAGCTTCTAATACTCCTCTTTCATCAACCAACTCCTGAATGAAATCCTTAATCTGCACGTGCTTTCTTGCCTCAACAATGTATTTCGCTTTATTATTATGAAATCTATGTTTATTTCTCTTTATAGTTTCTACAATTTTTTCGTGCTCAGCACTAGAAAAACCAGAAAAACCTAATTCTTTCTGTATTGCAATTGCACTGCTCGCTCTGCTATTTGCGGTAAGTAAACAAAAACACAGTTCTGAAAACCACTCATCATTCTTCTTATTCTTAAAATCTCTAAACTCATTTAACCTTAATTCAACGATATCTTTTGTCCTTTCATCAATACCCTTAACTCTTTCAATAAGTTTATTCATAATACAATCAATCAAAGCCTATATAAAAACCTGCTTTGCTATCTAAAAGTAGCACAAATAAACCTTTTAAACCATCAATACCTTAAAGAGAAATGATAATTGAGGTAAGTCTTATTTTTGCGTTCTTAGCTATGATTTGTTGGGGAATAGGAGATTTCTTTATACAAAAAAGTGCGAGAAAAATAGGAAATGTAGAAGCATTACTCTTCGTAGGGCTAATTGGATTAATTGGACTTTTTCCATTTGTATTTGATAGTATTAATCAACTGTTCGAATGGCAAAATTTGCTCTTAATAGGATTTCTCGGATTATTAACTTTTGTTGCAGGATTATTAGATTTTGAAGCGTTAAAAGAAGGAAAACTGTCAGTAATAGAAGTAGTCTTAGAAGTAGAACTTCCAACCACAATCCTCTTAGGATTAATATTCTTCGGAGAAAGACTAACAGGAACGCAATGGGCAATAATCTCTTTAATTTTTATAGGAATTTTGATGATGGCAATAAAGAAAGCCCATCTTAAAAACTTAAAAGCATTCTTAGAAAAAGGAGTTCTAATAGCATTAATTGCTTCTGTAGGTATGGGAGCAATTAATTTTCTTACAACTGCAGCATCCAGACAAATCTCTCCACTCATGGCTGTTTGGGGTCCAGCGTTTGTATTTTCAATTTTCTGCTTAATTGTAATTTGGAGAAGAGAAGGATTCAAAAAAACATTCTCAAATCTAAAAAGATACAAATGGCTAATTTTAGCTATGGGTATATTTGATACAGGAGCCTGGCTTTCATATGCTTTTGCCACATTTAGGGGAGAAATAGCAATAATAACTGCAATAACAGAAAGCTATCCTGCATTAGGATTACTTCTCGGTCTCTGGATAAATAAAGAAAAAGTTGACCGGCATCAATATCTCGGAGCCGCTCTTGCGATAATTGCAAGTATCCTTCTTGCAATGAATTCTAATTAAAATTCAAAAGTATTAAAAAGCCATTTATTCTACCAGAAAAGAAAAGATTATGACAGAAATAAACCCTCAAGCAGAAGAACTTAATCAAATTATATCAAATAATTCATTAACAATATTATCTTTACTTTCAAGAAAAGGAAAAGCAATCTATTTTCCTAAAAAGGGAATTCTAGGACAATCTGCAGAAGCAAAAGGAAAGAAAATCAATGCCACTATTGGAATAGCAACCGAAGATTCTGGAGAACCCATGAGACTGAAGTCTATAGAAGACAATATATCAATCCCTGCGGAAATGGCATTCAGTTATGCTCCAAGCTTTGGAAGATTAGATTTAAGAGAAAAATGGAAATCATTAATCATAGAAAAGAACCCTTCATTGAAAAACAAACATATAAGCCTTCCCGTCGTAACAAACGCATTAACTCATGGATTAAGTATGATAGGTTATCTGTTCATAGAAGAAGGAGATGAAATAATAATTCCAGAACCATTCTGGGGAAATTACAATTTAACATTTGCGAACGCTTATCATGCAAAAATAAACACGTTTAACATGTTTAAAGATAACAAGTTTAATTTTGATGAATTAAAAAACAAACTCTCTGGAGTAAATCAAAAGAAAATCCTTCTATTAAATTTCCCAAATAATCCTTCAGGATATACTCCTTCAAAACATGAAATGCAAGAAATCTCAAATACAATAAAACAATCTGCAGAAAAAGGAAATAAAGTTCTGGTTATAATAGATGATGCCTATTTTGGTTTAGTCTATCAGGAAGGAATAGAAAAAGAATCAATCTTTTCACATTTAGCAGATATCCACGAAAATATTTTAGCAGTAAAACTAGATGGAGCAACAAAAGAAGATTATGTCTGGGGATTTAGAGTAGGTTTCATCACATATGGTATAAAGAATGGAAATAAACAATTATATGATGCGTTAGAATCAAAAACGGCTGGAGCAATAAGAGGAAATATCTCGAATGCTTCCAATTTATCTCAATCCCTTGTCCTTAAAGCATTTGAATCTCCCTCTTACAAAGAAGAAAAACAACAAAAATTCAACCTATTAAAAGGAAGATATGATGAAGTAAAAAAAGTCCTAGAAAATCCAAAATACAAAACCTATTTTGAACCATTGCCTTACAATTCGGGATATTTCATGTGCATAAAATTAAATCAATTAGATGCAGAAGAAATAAGAAAACTTCTCCTAGTAAAATATGATACTGGAACAATCGCATTAGGAGACAAATTAAGAATTGCCTTCTCAGCTGTAAAAAAACAAGACATAGAACAGTTATTTGAAAATATTTACAATGCTTGCAAAGAATCAAAAGCAGACATAAAAAGTATGATGGACAAATCAAGCTATGATATTCTAAAGTCAATAGAAAACAAATATGTGGGAAGAATAATAGAAAGATATGCGGCATTATGTAAACCCTCAAACATAGTAGTCTTAGATGATTCACAAAAGTCCCTTGACTTCGCAAGAAAAGAATCAATCAAAAAAGGAGAAGAAAAATCTCTAAAGACATCGGGGCACACAATTCATTTCGACAATCCTAACGATCAGAGCAGAGACTTACAGAATACAAGAGTTTTACTTCCAAAAGGAAAAAAGATGTCTAAAGTAATCGAAACAATGGACAAAGAGCAAGGATTGAAAGATGTTCTAACAGTAATGGATGGAATAATGAAAGGTAAAACTCTGTATATAAAATTTTATTGCCTTGGTCCTCAAAATTCAAAATTTTCAATTCCCGCATTACAATTAACAGACTCCTTATATGTAATCCACAGCGAAGACATGCTTTATAGACAAGGATATAACGAATTCAAAAAGCTAAAAGGACATAACAAGTTCTTCCACTTTATACATTCAGCAGGAAAAACAATAAACGGGATTTCGCAAGACATAGACAAAAGAAGAGTTTATATGGACCTAGAAGAAGAAAGAGTCTTCACGGTTAATAATCAATATGCTGGAAATTCAGTAGGTTTGAAAAAATTAGCATTAAGATTGGCAATAAGCAAAGCAAACAGAGAAGACTGGCTATGCGAACACATGTTCGTAATGGGTGTAAAACCAGAAGGCAAAAACAGAACAACCTACTTCACAGGAGCATTCCCAAGTGCATGTGGTAAAACCTCCACGGCAATGATTCCAGGACAGACAATTGTCGGAGATGACATTGCATACATAAGAATAGATGAAAAAGGAGTCCCAAGAGCAGTAAACGTTGAGCAAGGAATATTTGGGATTATAGAAGACATTAATCCAAAAGATGATGCTTTAATAAATAATGTTCTTACTACGCCAAGAGAAGCAATATTCTCAAACGTCCTAATAAATGACAATACGCCTTATTGGTTAGGAATGGGTAAAGAAATCCCAGAAGAAGGAATAAACTATATGGGTAATTGGAAAAAAGGAATGAAAGACAAAGAAGGAAAAGACATTCCGTGTGCACACAAAAATGCCAGATATACCATAAGAATTAATGATTTAGAAAACAGGGACCCCAATTCGGATAATTCCTCAGGTGTAGAAGTTTCAGGAATAATATATGGCGGAAGAGATTCCGATACTTCAGTTCCAGTTTCTCAATCATTATCCTGGCAACATGGAGTATTTCAAGGAGCAGTAATTGAATCAGAAACAACCGCAACTGCAACAGGAAAAATAGGCGTAAGAAAACACAACCCAATGTCTAATATAGAATTTTTAGTTGTTCCATTAAGTGTTTACATAAGAAATCACTTAAAGTTTGGAGAGAGATTAGATAAAGTGCCATTAGTATTTGCAACAAATTACTTCTTAAAAGAGAACAATAATTACCTTAACGACAAAACAGACAAGAAAATCTGGCTTCTTTGGATGGATGGAAGAGCAAATAATGAATATAAAGCAATAGAAACCCCCATTGGATATATCCCAATATACGAAGACATCAAGACGCTGTTCAAACAAGTTTTCAATAAAGATTACACAAAAGAAGATTATGAGAGACAGTTCTCAATAAGAGCAAAAAATTATTTAGACAAATTAGAAAGAATGGAACAAACATTCAAACAAGAAGATGATATGCCTCATGAATTCTTCATCCATTTAAACCAACAAAGAGAAAGATTGAAAGAAGCAATAAACAAATACAAAAAAGAGACTATAAGCCCCTTTGATTTCTTACAATAGAAACCCTTTTAATCTACATTGATCTAAAAATAATATGGAAACAAGACACAAAGTAATGATAACCTTTCTTTCTCTGATTGCAATAACCTTCATTTTTTATAGTTCAACACAATGGATATCGAAAACAACAGGTTATGCGATAGGGGTGGATGAAAAAGCACAATTAGCGCAATGCCTTTCAGGAAAGAACATGACACTATATGTAACATCTAACTGCCCGGATTGTTTAAAACAAAGGGAAGTATTTGGAAGTTCATTCTCTCAAATCAAATATATAGATTGTACAGATTACAAGACCTGCCCTAAATTATCAGTTTTCCCTTCCTGGAAAATAAATGGAACAATAATTGAAGGCATAAAATCCCTGGAAGAACTAAAAGATATCTCTAATTGTAAATAATTAATCTTTCAAAAAGTTTAAAAAGAGTTAACAGCTGTTAACAAAATGAGAATATTACCACAAGAAATAGAAGTGTGGTATATAATACCTGCAATAAGAAGAGAATTAGCTAAAAGCCTTATTGAAACTCACAAAGTAACATACGAAAGAGCTGGACAAATACTTGGAATAAGCAAAGCAGCAATTTCTCAATATGTAAAAAACAAAAGAGCCTCAAGAATAAAACTTCATGATAAGATAAAACAAGAAGTTGAAAAATCTTCTGTAAGATTAGTAAAAAACAAAAGTGATGCAGTAACTGAAATAACAAAGCTCCTCGAGTTAATAAGAAAAAAGCAATGGTATACTACAGTCTGTAAGAGAATGATAAACAACAAACTTCAAGATTGCAAAGAGGTAAAAGCATGAAATCATTATACTTAGATAACTCAGCAACAACAAAAGTTAACAGCAAAGTATTAAAAGAAATGCAAAAATGCCATTCAATTGATTATGGAAACCCCTCTTCTCAACATTTTTTAGGAGAAAAAGCACAAGAAGCAATTACAAAAGCAAGACAAGAAATAGCAAAGACATTAAATTGTAAACCTCAAGAAATCTATTTCACCTCAGGGGCAACAGAATCTAACAATCTTGCAATTCAAGGTTTGGCAAAAGCAAACCCTCATAAGAAAAAGATAATTATCTCTTCAATTGAACACCCCTCAATAACCGAGCTATGCAAATACCTCCAAACATTAGGATATAAAATAATAAAAATTCCCGTTGATGCACAAGGACACATCAGAATTGACATATTAAAAAAAGAACTCTCCCCAGATACATTATTAGTTTCAATTATGCATGTAAATAATCTCTTCGGCACAATCCAAGACATAGAAAAAATAGGACAATTATGTAAAGATAATAACATTCCATTCCATACAGACTGTTCCCAGAGTTTAGGAAAATTACCTATTGACACAAATAAAGATAACATAACTATGTTGTCAGCATCAGCACATAAAATAGGAGGTCCGAAAGGCATTGGCTTACTCTACGTCAAAGAAAACACAAAGATAGAACCACTATTCTATGGTGGAGGACAAGAAAAAGGACTAAGGTCAGGAACAGAAAATGTTCCAGCAATTATTGGATTTGCAGAAGCATTAAAACAAATAAAAAAAACAAACAGAAACAAAGTAGAAAAGCTAAGAAATAAATTAATAGATGAATTAATAAAAATCGGAGGAAAAATAAATGGCTCTCTTCAAGACAGAATATACAACAACATAAACGTCTCGTTTATGACTCTTAGTTCAGAAGTCCTAGTTCAATATTTATCAAAAAAGGGCATTTGCATCTCCTCAGGTTCTGCATGTGAAAGCAAAAAAGAAAAAGAAGATGAAGCATTAAAAGCACTGGGATTAAACGCCATTGAAATAAAAGGTGCAATAAGATTATCAATAAACGAAGATTTAACTGATAAAGATATTATTTATATACTAAATGAAATAAAGAAGGCAATAAAGAAACTAAAGATATGAACACAAAAAACAAGATAAAATCACAAGAAGAAATAACAAAGATAGTTGAAAAACTAAAGAAGCAAAGCAAGACTATTGTAACAACAAATGGAAG
>Ga0172370_10001066_pt1 | contig 42932 bp, 33 predicted proteins | sample LakKiv5m_FD_114538 | JGI IMG/M metagenome (GOLD analysis project Ga0172370, IMG submission 114538) | Freshwater microbial communities from Kabuno Bay, South-Kivu, Congo - kab_022012_11.5m | ecosystem: Environmental > Aquatic > Freshwater > Lake | place: Democratic Republic of the Congo...
ACTATTCTCCACGATGTGCGCCCCTCGCAGCCCGCCGAGCGCGTTCGCGTGGCCTGGCTCTCCGAGTGGTTCGACGGCCTCGCTGGCACGCCCGCGGACACGCGTGTCTTCATCATCGATTCAGGCGCGCCCGGGGCGACCGTGTTCGTCGCGGGAGGAACCCACGCGAACGAGATTGCGGGCATTCTCACCGCCGTGCTCCTCGCGGAGCGCGCGCTGCCCTCCGCCGGGCGGCTTATTGCCATTCCAGATCTCAATAATAGCGCCTCAACCTACACAGAGAGCACCGCAATGCCTTCGTGGATCCGCGTCGACACCGCGCACGGCCCGCGCTTCTTCAAGTATGGCGCCCGCTTCACCGATCCGGTCCACCAGGGCGCGCCCGACCCTGAGCGCTACGTCCACCCCAAGGGAGGCGATGTCCTCGACGGGGCGGAAGCGCGCAATCTCGACCGGGCCTACCCTGGAGCGCCCGACGGGAACCTGACCCAGAAGCTCGCCTGGGCGGTGATGACCCTGCTGCGGAACGAACGCGTCGATGTCGCCTTCGATCTCCACGAGGCAGGAGCCGAATCGCGGCTGGCGGACATGATCGTCGCGAACCCGAAGAATCTTGACACCGCCGCGCTCGCGGTGATCAACCTCGAAATGGACGGACTCAGCATGAAGCTCGAGCCCTCGAGCGAGACTTTCCACGGGCTTTCGCACCGGGAGTGGGGCGACGCGACCGACGCGTACGCCTTCCTCATCGAGACGCCGAATCCGGCTCAGTCGAGCGAGAACGGGAACCCGACCGAGGACCCGAAGTATCCGCTCGCGCTGCGCGTCGCCACCCACCTCGCGAGCGTGGGCGCGATTCTCGACGCGTGGAACGATGGCGCCGTCCCCGACAAGCGCATCGCGTTCTCGTATTATCCTGACTGGCACACCGTCAGGGATCAAGGTGTCGGGGCGCTTTTAAACTAGAGCATACTTTACAGGAGGGTATAGAATGGAAATGAAGAGAGTGAGAAGTTCACGGGGCGTGCGTCGCCTCGCGCTGAGCCTCATCGGTTTCGTGGCGTTCGCGCTCGTCATCGCGGCGCCGTTGTCCGCGGCTGATACGCTGAAGGCGGAAGTGACCGCGCGCAACGGCATGGTAGCGTCCGCGCAACCGCTGGCTTCAGCGGCAGGGCTTGAAATCCTGATGGCGGGCGGCAACGCGGTCGACGCGGCCGTCGCGTCCGCGTTCGCGCTCGGCGTCGTGGAGCCCAACGCCACGGGCCTCGGCGGCGAAGGCATGATGGTCATCTACCTCGCGGACAAGAAGATCACGGTCGCGATCGACTACCGCTCGATGGCGCCCCTCGCCGACCTCTCGAAGGTAAAATTTGGCAGCGTGGGCCCCGTGGCAGTCGCGGTGCCTGGCGTGGTCGCGGGCCTCTGCGACGCGCTCCAGAAGTATGGCACGATGAGTCTTTCGGAAGTCATGGCGCCCGCGATCCGCTACGCGCGCAACGGCTTCATCGTGAGCGATACGCTCGCGCAGACCATCGCCGACAAGTTCGACCCCATCTCGAAGAACGACGCCCTGCTCAAGATTCTCGCTCCGGATGGCCTCCCCCTCCAGACAGGAGACATCATTAAAAATACCGACCTCGCGGTTTCTCTCGAGAAGATCGCGGCGGGCGGACCCGATGTGTTCTACAAGGGTGAGATCGCCGACGCCATCGCCGCCGACATGGCGAAGAACGGCGGCTACATCGGCAAGGCCGACCTCGCCGCGTACAAGGCAATCGAGCGGGAGCCCGTGCGCGGCACCTACCGCGGCTACGAGATCGTGTCCGCGCCTCCCCCCGTGGGCGGCCTCTCCGTCATCGAGATGCTCAACATGCTCGAGAACTTCGACCTGGCTTCCCAGGCTCCGCTCTCGCCGCGCAATGTGCACCTCATGGCTGAGGTTATGAAGCGCGGATTCGCGGACAATTCCGCCTACGTCGGCGACCCCGCCTTCACGAAGGTTCCCGTTGAGGGCCTCCTCGACAAGGCCTACGCCAAGGCTCGTGCCCAGGAGATCGACCTCACCAGGATGTCGCCCTCCATCAAGGCGGGCACGCCCTATGAGCACCCCTCGACCACCCACCTCTCGGTAGTGGATCGCGGCGGCAACATGGTAGCCCTCACGCAGACGATTTCAGGTTTCTGGGGCGCCTGCGTCGCCGTGCCGGGGACTGGCATCATCCTCAACAACGAGATGCAGAACTGGTCGCGAAGCGGCCCGAACTCCTACGCCCCAGGCAAGCGCATGCGCACCACGATCGCCCCGACAATCATCGCCAAGGACGGCGTGCCCTTCGTCACCATGGGAACCCCGGGCGCCGGCAGAATCATCTCGACGATGGTGATCCTCGCGGTCAACCTCCTCGACTACCACATGGGCGTCCAGGAAGCCATCGAATCGCCGCGCTTCTATGCCCGCGACACCGAGAAGGTTCTTTCCATCGAGTCTAGAATGCCGAAAGAGACCCAGGACTGGCTCGCCTCGATCGGATACAAGTTCGAAGTGTACCCCGACTACGACCTCTTCTTCGGCGGCGCTCAGGCGATCGTCATCGACCCCGCGACCGGCATGATGTACGGCGGCGCCGACCCAAGGCGCGACGGCGCGGTGTTCGGGTTCTAAGGAGAATTTTTCATGATGAGACAATACCGAATCAGGGCATTCTTTTTCGCGGTCTGCGTCTTCGCGGCGCTTGCGCCGATGGCTGTGTTCGCGCAGTCCTCGGCGCCGGCGGCGATGCTCGGGACCTTTCCGCAGCCGGGATACATCACCTCCGCGGGCCAGACCTCGGACGCGGCCATCGTCAAAGTGCTCGCGAACACGCGGCTCAAGCTCGGCTTTGGCTACGAAATTTCGGCGAAACCCCAGGCCTTCGCGGGATCGAAGACCCTCGTCCTCGTGCTCGGCGCCTCGAACAAAGGCCTCGGCGCGGCGGGAATGAGCCTCGACCAGGAGCTGGCGCGCGTCAAAGCGGTCATCGCCCAGGCGCAGAAGGATGGCATGAAGATCATCTCCATGCACACTGGCGGCACCGCGCGCCGAGGAGAGGCATCGAACAAGATCATCGAGCTCTGCGCGCCCGTGTCAAACATCGTCATCGTGGTGCAGGGCGGCAATGCCGACGGGCTCTTCACCGACCTGTGCGCGAAGGCAGGCGTGCCGCTCGTCCAGGTTCCCTCGATCGCCGAGGCGGGCAACGTGCTCAAGAGCCTCATGGCCCCGAAATGAAAAGGTTTTTTGCCGTACCGCTGATGCTCGCCGCGCTCGCGCTCACGTCTGTGGGCGCCGAGAGCGGCGTTGCGCTGGTTGCTTCTGAAGTACGGCCGGGAGCGGGCGTGACCGAAGTGCGCTCGCTCTCCGACTTTGTGCCCGCGCTGGCGGGAACGCCCTTCGACACGCCGGTGTACCTGCTTGGCGGCGCCAAGGATGAGGCTACCGCGGCGGGCGCGACAGACGGCGCCCAGGCCGCCGGCGGGGCCAAGGCCTCGAGCGCGCCCTTCACCGCGGCCATCGTGGCAGGCGAACACGCGAACGAAATCGCGGGGGTACTCGCTGCCTACTGGATCATCGAGCGCTGCGTCGTTTCGAGCGGGCGCCTCGCGATCGTGCCGCGCGCGAATGCCTCGGGGGCCACCTGGTCGCTATCGGGCGCGCAGGCGCCTCGCCTCATCCATCTCGACGGGCGCGCCATCCGCTACGGCACGCGGCTCTCGAATCCGCTCCAGGAGACGGAGCCGGACCCTGAGCGATTCGTGCCGCCGCTCGCTGCTGCTTCCTTCGCGCCGCTCGCCGGCCAGGAAGCGCGCAATCTGAACCGCGAGTATCCCGGCTCGCCCGACGGCAGGCGCACAGCCCAGGCCGCCTACGCGATCACCGCCATGCTCAGGGCTGAATCCGTCAAAATCGCCCTCGATCTCCACGAGGCGACCATGAGCTCGGCACTCACCTGGTCGATCATCACGAGGAAGGAGTACCTCGACGCCGCGGCGCTCGCCGCCCTCGACATCGAAGACACGACGGGCGTCACCTTCCACCTCGAGGACTCGCGCGATGAATTCGCGGGTTACTCGCACTGGGAGTGGGGCAAAATGGGCGTGGAGGCCTTCCTCGTCGAGACGCCGAATCCTGCTCAGCCGAAGGATGACCCATCGGTCGACCAGCTCCACCACGCAAAGGCGCCCCTCGCGCTCCGCGTGTACGTCCACCTCCGCGCCGCGAAGGCGCTGCTCGAGAACGCGAGCGCGATGTCCGGAGCGGACGATGCGCTCGTTATCGAAGGCTTTCCCTCCTCGATCGAGGAAGTTGGCCGCTGGCTCGAGGGGATATGAACTTCGCGCCCAAGGATGAGCGCCGCGCGTGCCGTGAACTCGGGCCCAGCGCGGCGCTCGAGCGCGCCCTCGACTTTGCCGCGCGCTGGCGAGGACTCGGAGGCGAACTTATTGCGCTCGATGATTTTTATCCGGACAGGGGATGCGAGTCGCTCGACTTTGGTCGGCTGCCTGAGTGGGCGGAGGAGATCGGGGCAGTAATCGCGCCCGCTGCCAGGCGCGCCCTCATCTGGACGATGCCGTCGCGCGGGTCGAGCGGGCCCTTCCAGGGGCCGTTACAAGGGCCTTTCCAGATTGCGCTCAGGCGGCCGCTCTTGTGGAAGGGCGGACCCGCCTTCATCCGCTACGCCGGCATCACGGAGGCGCGCGAGAGCGCTGCCAGCGGCAGGGCGGGGCAGCGCTTCAGCGGGCTCGAGCGGGCGAGCGGCGAAACACTCGTGCTGACACTCCCCGCGCTCGGCGAGTCGCTCACGCTCATCGCCGAAATCGAATGAAATGAGGGACTGCCTGGGGCAGTCCCTCGCCTTCCCGCCGCCCTCGCGGCTCCACGCGCCGCCTCGATCCGGCTAACGCGCGAGACCCGCGACACCCGAGACACCCGCGGTTTCCGCCGACCTCACTGCCGGCCGATCAGGCTTCTAAAAAAGTCCACACTCCGCTCAAGGTTCTCGATGCTCACCTTCTCGTTCACATTGTGCACCGCCGCCAGGTCTTCATTTGTCTGAACGAGGGGCGTGAAGCGGTAGATGTCATCCGAGAGGGCACGGTAGTGCTTTGTGTCGGTGCTCGCGGTGAAGAGAAAGGGACTCGCGACCGCGTCGGGGAATGTCTCCGCGATGGCGGAGGTGATGGATCGCCAGCCCTCTGACGTGGTCGAAGATTCTTCCGAAGCCTCGACGATATGGTCGGGGAATTTTGCGTAGACTTTCGCGCCGAAGGGCCTGAGGAGCGTGCTGAGCCGCTCGATCACCTCCGAGGATTTGGTGCCCGGGAGAATGCGGACGTTTACCACGGCCCGCGCCACCGTCGGCAGCACGTTTTCCTTGGGGCTCGCGTCGGACATCGTAGCGGCGCAGGTGGTTCTCACCATGGCGTTCGTCGAGGGCGAGGCTGAAAACGCGCTGACAATCGCGGGTTTCAGCTGCCTGCGAAGCGCAAACACCTGTCGATAGGGAGGCTTCGCGTGGGGCGCAAGCGCGCCAAGGAATTCCATCGTCGTCTTCGTGAGTTTTGCCGGAAAGGGATGCGTTTCGATGCTCGCGATCGCCCGCGCCAGCATGCCGAGCGCGGTGTGCTTCGGCGGCATCGAGGCGTGGCCGCCCTTTCCCTCGACCTCGATCACGATGTCGGCGTAGCCCTTCTCGGCGATGCCGATGAGCGCGATGGGCTTGCGCACCAAGTTGATGAGCCCTTTTCCGACGGGGCTGCCCTCGTCGATCACCCACGAAACCCGAACTTTCCGCTCCGCGAGCCACGACGCGATCGCGCCCGCGCCGCGCGAGCCGCCGACTTCCTCATCGCCTCCGAAGGCGAAGTAGAGCGTGCGCTCGGGCGCAAATCCCTGGGCAAGGAGCTCCTCGGCCGCTTGGAGCACACTGGCGAGCTGCACCTTGATGTCCTGCGTGCCACGTCCCCAGACAAAACCCCGCTCAATCGCGCCGCTGAAGGGCGGTTCCTCCCACGGATCATCGTCGGAGGCGGGCACGACATCGTAGTGCGCGCAGAGCATCGCGGGCTTGAGCGCGGAGTTCCTGCCCTGCCAGCGGAACACGATCGCCCGTTGCCCCACGAGCGTCCGCTCGAGCTTGGCGTGGACCGCCGGGAAGAGCTGTTCGAGCGCGCCGGGGAAGGCGGCGAAGGGAGTGGCGTCTTCCTCTTCAGGGAAAAATGACGACACGGTTCGGTATTTGACGAGCGCGGAGAGTTTTTGAGCGATATCCATGAGCGGTGTATCCTTTGCGGGCAATAGTAGAATGGAATCCGGGCCGAGGCAATCCTGCCGCATCGGCATGTGGGGCCGCCGCCCGCCTAGCTCTGTTGCGCGCTCCAGCCCTGTTGCCGCGCGATCTCGAGGTCGCGCGGGTTGTCGATGTCGCGGAGGATGAAGGGATCTTCGACATCGATGAGCGCGATGTCCGCGAGGCGTGCGCGGAAGAAGCCCTGGAGGCCGTCGGGGCCGTGCCAGCGCCGGATTTCGTCGAACAAGGCCCTGCGTATGAGGGGAGGGTGGCCGGTCTCCCCCTGGTACCTCGGGAGGGCCGCGGGGTGCGGGCCGATGCCGAGAGCGAGTGCGCGCGGGGTGGCGGGCGACACGAAGGGTATGTCGACCGGGAGAATGAAGGCCGCGTCGGTGCCGGAGGGCAGGGCGGCGAGGCCTGCGAGGATCGAGCTGAACATGCCGCTGTCGAAGTTGGAATTGTGCACGGGGATGAGGCCGCGCGCGCGCGCGGCCTGGGCCAGGCGGTCCGCGTCGAAGCCTGTCACTACGAAAATCTGTTCGATGTTGGCGTCCGCGAAGGTGCGCGCCGCCCGATCGAGCATGGTCGCGCCTTCGACTTCGACGAGGGCCTTGAGCGATCCCATCCTGGAGGAGTAGCCCGCGGCTAGGATGATGGCGGCAATCCGATCGAGCGGCAATCTTGGGGCGCGCATGCTGGATCAGGACTCCGAAGCTGGTGACGCTTCGAGCGACCTGTTGTCGGAGAGCGGTCGGACCGCAGGCAGCACTCCAGCACGCACCGCGATGATCTCGGCCATAATGCTGATCGATATTTCTTCGGGAGTGCGGGCGCCGATGGCGAGGCCTATGGGCGCGTGGACTCGCGCGAGGTCGCTGTCGGAGAAGCCCTCCGATTTAAGGGAGGCGAAAATGCCCGCGCGCTTGGTTTTAGAGCCGATGAGGCCGATGTAGCCCGCCTGAGTGCCAAGGAGGCTCGCGAGCATCGCCCGGTCGATGTCGGGTTTTCGGGTGAGGATGAGGGCGCAGTCCTGCGGGCCCGGTGCGATTGCGCCGCAGTGGGGTCCGGCGGCGAGGGGGGAGGCGAAGCTCTCGATGTGGCGCAGCAACCTGGCGCGCGGAAAGCGCTCGGCGCTGAGGAGCTCGGGCCGGTCGTCGGTTACGGTGACGCTGAAGCCCGCGAGGCTCGCGGCCTCGCAGGTGGCGAGTCCCACGTGGCCCGCGCCGAAGATGTACACGGTCGGGTCGGGTGAAAAGCCAAGCCAGAAGGCGCGCGCGGAGGGTGAGCATGAAGGATCGGCGGCTCGCGGCTGCTGAAACTCGAGCATCGCGGCGCCGCTGAAACCTGGTTGGTTTTCGCGGAGCGCGCTCTCGAGGAATTGCTTCGAGGCGAAACCCGCGCCGGCCACCAAATAATCTCCGTCAAACGCGGCCGCGAGTCTGATGGGCGCGCTGAGGGCTAGCGCAGGCTCTGATGCGCTACCTTTCGGCGTATCGAAAAAGGCGATTCCAGCCGGCGCGCCCGCGTCGACGCGCGCGAAGCAGGCGAGGAGCGCGCGGGCTGCCTCGCTGTCGGCTTCGATTCGCTCAAGGTGGATGGTAAGCGCGCCGCCGCAGGTCATCTGCGACTGGCTCGCCTCGGGGCTGAGATCGAAGCGCAGGTCCAGGGAGGGCGGCGCGGCAGCGCTCGCGGCCGAGGCGTCTATGTTGGATGCGGCCGACGCGCCGGGCCGCGCAGCGCCCGCGAGCAGCTCGCGCATCGCGGCGATCGTCTGCCCTTCGGCGAAACCGCCGCCCACGGTTCCCCGCATCGCGCTGGATTCATCCATGACCATGAGCGCGTCGGTGCCCCGCGCGGTGGAGCCCGAAGCCCAGGTCACCGCGGCGAGCGCGACGCGGGAATTCCGCGCTAGGCGCCCCGCCACCCAGTCCCGAAGCTGGTTCAAAGGGCGCTCACTTTGCGCGGGGAGCAGTGCGGGCGCCTGCGCCTTCGAGGCGGCTGCCTATGCTGCCACTCGCCGCGCCAGCCCGAATCGCCGCCAGCACGCGTTCCGGCGTGAAGGGGTACTCGGTGAGGCGCACGCCCGTCGCGTTGCGGATCGCGTTCGCGATCGCCGAGGGGGGCGTGTCGATGCCGATCTCGCCGGCCGATTTCGCGCCGAAGGGTCCCGAGGGCTCGTAGCTGTCCACAATTTCCACCGTGATGCGCCCCACGTCCTCGCGCGAGGGAATGGGGTAGGTCATCATGTTATGGCTGAGCATGTGCCCTTTCTCGGAGTAGCGCACGTTCTCGTAGAGGGCCATGCCGATGCCCTGGAGGATCCCGCCCTCGATCTGCACCTTGGCGAGCATAGGGCTGATCGGCGTGCCGACATCGGCGACCGCCGCGTAGTGCACCACATCGACCTTGCCGGTCTCGGTGTCGATCTCGATCTCGACGAAGGCGGCCATGTAGGGCGGCGGCGACTTTTCGCCCGAGAACGACTCGGTGGCCGCGATAGTCTGCATCGCCGCGCCGTCGTGGTAGAGGGTATCGAAGCTGAAATCGTCGAGGCTCAGGGTATTTTTGCCGTCGGCGCTGCGGAAATTCTTGTTTTCGTAGACAATGTCACCGGGAGCGGCGCCGAGCTTGCGGGCGGCGGCCGCGATCAGTTCTTCCCTGAGACTGCGTGCCGCGCGCTGCACGGCGGAGCCCGACACATAGGTTGTGCTCGACGCGTAGGCGCCCACATCGAAAGGGGTGTGGTCGGTGTCGGAGGAGTGGACCACGATATCCTTCATTTCTACGCCGAGCTCTTCGGCGGCAATCTGCGCCAGGATGGTGTCGGAGCCGGTGCCGAGGTCGGTCGCGCCCACGTGCAGCTTGAAGAAGCCGCCGTCCTGGAACTCGACCCGGGCCGAGCCCATGTCGATGAGGGGAATGCCAGACCCTTGCATGGCGATGGCCATGCCCTTGGCGCGCAGTTTTCCTGGCGCCACTTCGCGCACGAGGCGCGCTGGGTCCCATCCGATGAGCTCCTTGCCGCGCGCGATGCACTCCTCAAGCTTGCAGGATTCGATGGTCATCGCGACACCTTCGGTGCCCTCGCCCATGATGCGGAACACGTCGCTCGTCTCGCCCTCGTGGATCATATTCATGCGGCGCAGCTCGACGGGGTCCATGCCGATTTTGTGTGCGAGTTCGTCCATGGCGGCTTCGAGCCCCGTGAGTCCCTGGATGGCGCCGTAGCCGCGGTATGCGCCCGCAGAAACCTTGTTCGTGTAAACCACGTGGCCGCCGAAGCGGACCGCCGCGATTTTGTTGTAGAGGGGAAGGGTCTTCGAGCCCGCGACCATGAAGGTCGTGAGGGCGTGTTCGCCGTAGGCGCCCGTGTTGGAGAGAATCTGCATGTCGATCGCGCGGAGGTGGCCGTTCGGATCGGCGCCGAGCCGGACTGAGACGCGCATCTCGTGGCGCGTGAAGGTCGCCTCGAAGACCTCGCGCCGGGTGAGGGCGAGGCGGGCGGGCCGGCCAGTCTTCAGCGTGACCATCGCGACGAAGGGTTCGACGTGGATCTGCTGCTTGCCGCCGAAGCCGCCTCCGATGCGCGGCTTGACGATGCGGATTTCGCGGATGGGTTTCTGGAGGGCGAGACCGAGGAGGCGCCGCGTGTGCCAGGGGTTCTGCGTGGATGTGTAGATCACGAGGCGGCCGTGGACGTCGAGGTAGCTGAAGGCGACATGGGGCTCCATCGCGACATGCTGTTGCGCCTGCGTGTGGACGGTGGTCTCGATCTTGACGGGCGAGGCCGCGATCTCCGCCTCCACGTCGCCGAGCTCCATGTGGTAGGCGGCGGCGATGTTGCGCTTCGGCTCGAAGCCGATGGGGAACATCTCGTGGATTTCAGGTTCGGGATGGAGAATTATGGGGTTGTCGAGCGCGTTTTCGAAGTTGAGCACTGGCTCGAGCACCTCGTACTTGACCGCGACGAACGCGGCTGCCTTTTCGGCGGTCGCTTCGTCTTCCGCGGCGATGACCGCGACCTCGTCGCCGACATAGCGCACGAACTCGTCGAGGATAAAGCGGTCGTGCGGGCTCGGCTCGGGGTTGCCCTGGCCGGCGCGCGTATAGGGAACCCGGGGGCAGTCCTTCCATGTGAGGACGCAGGCCACGCCAGGGAGCGCGAGGGCGACCGCAGCGTCGATCGAGACGATGCGGGCGAAGGCGTGCGGGCTCCGCACGAGTTTTACGTAGAGGGCGTTCGCGGGCGCGAGGTCGTCGGTGTAGGCGGGCCGCCCGAGCACGAGGCCCTCGCCATCCACTTTGGGCAGGTCGTGGGCCACCACATGGAATTTGTTCGTTGCGGAGAGCGCTGGCGCTGGGCGCGCTGGGGCGCCGCTCGCCGATGGGTCGCGGTGCTGCTCACTCATGCTGGGCCTCCAGGTAGTTCTTGATCGCGCGGATCTGGCCCTCGTAGCCAGAGCAGCGGCAGAGGTTGCCCGCCAGATAGTGGCGAATGTCGGCCTCGCTCGGGTTCGCGAGCTCATCCCGCATCGCGAGCACGGTGAGGGTGAAGCCTGGCGCGCAGAAACCGCACTGGTCGGCGCCCTCCGCGGTCAAAAATTGCGCGAAGCGGCGCGCTTCATCGACGCGGCCCTGGATCGTGGTGATATTTTTTCCGTCGGCACGCGCCGCGAGATAGGAGCAGGAGAGCACCGGCTTTCCCTCGAGGAGCACGGTGCAGGCCCCGCAGTTGCCTGTGTCGCAGCCCTTCTTCACTTCTACATAGCCGGCACGCCGCAACACTTCGGTCAGCATCTCGCCGGGCGCGCACTCGAGCAGCTCATTTTTTCCATTTATGGTGATGGTGAGTTTCATCCCCGCACCTCCGCAATCGCACGCCTAAGAAGCGCGGGCAGAATTGCCTCGCGATACTCCGCGCCCGCCCGAATGTCGCTGCCGAATCGCAGCTCGGCGGGAGCCTGCGCCGCGGCTTCCGCGACGGTGGTGTCCGAAGGCCGTTCCGCACTTCCAAGCATCGCCATCGCGCGCGGGCAGAGGCGCGTCGCCCCGGGCCTGGCCCCCACGGCGATCCGCCATCCGTCATTGGTCTTCGCCACAGCGGCGTTCAGCACCGGGAAGTCGCTCTCGGAGATGCGCATCTGAGAGAAGGCCGCCCGCGCGCGGGCCGGGAGAATGAATTTTTCGATGAGGAAGGGACCCTCCGCGCCAGTTTCGACATAGCGCGCGAAGTCCAGCGCTGTCTTCGGATACAAGACCACCTTCGCCCCGAGGGCGGCAAGCACGGTGTTCAGGTCCGAAAATCCGTAGCGTCCCGCGGCGGTGCCGCCGATCGTGATGATATTGCGCAGCTGCACTCCGACGACGTGGCTCACCGCGGCGCCGAGCGCTCCCCCAAACCGCTCGGCCAGCAGCTCACTCGTCTCGATGCTCCTGTAACTCGTCATCGCCCCAATCTCGACGCCGCGTTCGGTCTCGCGGATAAAATCGAGCCCGAGTTCGGACAGATCGACCCCGAGCTTTATCGTTTTCGCGTTGGTCCGGAGCCATGCCGCGCCGGCAATCGGCGTGCCCCCTCGGTCACGGATGAGGCGGAGCGCCTCATCGATGCTCCGGGGACGGCTGTATTCTACTATTTCCATCTGCGCGCTCCTTTGAGGATGCGGGTGCACATCCAAGGCTCATTCAAAACTCATCGGACTTTTAGATTTAGCTCATCCATCCTGATTTCAGGTATCATAGCACAGCTCGGGCATGTGGGCAAATTGCGGGCGCCCAGGTTCGGTCCAGTCCAGCCTCGGCTGGCCAGGCGGCGCGCCGGTCGCGCGGATCTCGCGCGCGCCTGGGTGGCCCGCCATCGGTTCCTCTAGGCCGGCGCTAGCGCGCGCCGTTCCATCGAACGCGCACAACGCGCACGGGTCCCGGCGGTTCGCGCATCGGCGCGCGCCTGGGTGGCCCGCCATCGGTTCCTCTAGGCCGGCGCGATGCGCGCGCCGTTCCCCAGGATCTTATCGGCCGCATGAGAGGCTGCGCGCCCACCACGCCGAAGTTCCGCGCGGTTCGCGCGCCGGCGCGCCTTTCCATCGAACACGCACAACGCGCACGGGTCCCGGCGGTTCGCGCATCGGCGCGCCTTTCCATCGAACGCGCACAACGCGCACGGGTCCCGGCGGTTCGCGCATCGGCGCGCGCCTGGGTGGCCCGCCATCGGTTCCTCTAGGCCGGCGCTAGCGCGCGCCGTTCCCCAGGATCTTATCGGCCGCATGAGAGGCTGCGCGCCCACCACGCCGAAGTTCCGCGCGGTTCGCGCGTCGGCGCGCATAATCTACGCTGCCGCAAACCGCGCGCGGCCCGAATCGCGCGTTTTTCCCGCGCGACCGATTCTTCAAAGCCCGCCAACCGGCTATACTGACTCCATGGCGGAATTCGTTCATCTCCACAACCACACCGATTATTCCCTCCTCGACGGCGCGGCGCCCGTCCCGAGACTCGTTAAAAAGGCCAAGGCCCTCGGCATGCCCGGCATCGCCATCACCGACCACGGCAACATGTTCGGCGTCATGGCCTTCGAGAAAGAGTGCAAAGAGGCCGGCCTCAACCCCATCATCGGCTGCGAGTGCTACGTCGCCGGCGGCTCCCGCCTCGAAAAGACCGGCACCGAGAACGGCAACAAGTACTGGCATCTCCTCCTCATCGCGGAAAACCAGACCGGCTACCGCAACCTCCTCAAGCTCACCTCGGCGTCCTTCACCGAAGGCTTCTACTACAAACCGCGCATCGACGACGATATTCTCGCCGCCAATTCCCAGGGCCTCATCGCCTGCACCGCCTGCCTCGCGGGCGAGATTCCCTCGCTTATCCTCGCAGGCAAGCTCGAACAGGCCACCAGGAAAATCGCCTACTACCGCGAGCTCTTCGGCCGTGACCACTTCTACCTCGAACTCCAGGACCACGGCCTCGACGAGCAGCGGATCGTCAACCGCGAGCTTATCCGCCTCGCGAAGGAGCTCGATCTGCCCCTCGTCGCGACGAACGACCTCCACTACGTCGAGCGCGAAGACGCGGTGGCCCAGGACATACTCCTCTGCATCGGGACGAACCGGAAACGCAACGACCCCTCGCGCATGCGCTTCCCGAACGATCAATTCTACTTGAAGAGCGCCGAGGAGATGGCCGCGACCTTCGCCGAGGTGCCCGAGGCGCTCGCGAACACCCTCAAGATCAACGAGATGGCCCAGCTCAAGATCGATTTCCCCGGGCCGCTCCTCCCGGACTATCAGGTGCCCGAGGCCTTCTCGACGCCGGACGCCTACCTCAGGCACATCGCCCGCGAGGGCCTCGCCGCTCGCTACGGAAGCCCGAGCCAGGAGGCGCTCGACAGGCTCGAGTACGAGCTCGGCGTCATCACCAAGATGGGTTTCACGGGCTACTTCCTCATCGTGTGGGACTTCATCCACTGGGCGAAGGAACACGGCATTCCGGTGGGGCCGGGGCGCGGCTCGGGCGCGGGCTCCATCGTCGCCTACTCGATGCGGATCACCGACATCGATCCGCTGAAGTACGAGCTCATCTTCGAGCGCTTCCTCAACCCCGAGCGCATCACGATGCCTGACTTCGACGTGGACTTCGACTTCGAGCGCAGGGGCGAAGTGATCGACTACGTGGGCGAAAAGTACGGCCACGACCGCGTGGCGCAGATCATCACCTTCGGAACGCTCAAGGCGAAAGCGGTCATCAAGGACGTGGCGCGCGCCCTCGATATCCCGTTCGACGACGCGAACCAGATCGCGAAGCTCGTACCTGAGGATCCCAAAATGACCCTCGAGAAGGCGCTCAAGGCCGAACCGAAGCTCGCCGCTATGGCGCAGAATCCGGCCTACTCGGAGCTCTTCTCCATCGCAGCCAGGCTCGAAAACCTGCATCGGCACAGCTCGCTGCACGCCGCGGGCCTCGTCATCGGCAAGTCGACGCTCACGGACTACGTGCCGCTCTACAAGGATCCAAAAACAGGCCTCGTCGCGACGCAGTACACGATGGAGTACCTCGAGAACTGCGGGCTCGTGAAGATGGACTTTCTCGGGCTCAAAACCCTCACCCTCATCCGCAACACCCTCGACCTCATCCGAAAGCGCGGCGTCGATCTCGAAGAAGACGACATTCCGGACGCCGACCCCAAGACGTTCAAGATGCTCTCCGAGGGCAAGAGCACCTCGATCTTCCAGTTCGAGTCCCAGGGCATGCAGTCGATTTTAAAGCGCGCGAAGCCGGGGAGCATCGAGGACCTCATCGCCCTCAACGCGCTCTACCGGCCGGGCCCCATGGACTTCATCGACCAGTTCATCGATTCGAAGAACGGGCGCATGGCGATCAGCTATCCGCACCCCTCGCTCGAGAAGTACCTCAAGGGCACCTACGGCGTCATCGTCTACCAGGAGCAGGTCATGCAGGTCGCGCGCGAGGTGGCGGGCTACTCGCTCGGCCGCGCCGATCTCTTGCGGCGCGCCATGGGAAAGAAGAAGCTCGAGATTCTGCAGAAGGAAGAGGGACCCTTCATCGAGGGCGCCCTCTCGCGCGGCTACTCGAAGGAAGACGCCAAGCGCATCTTCGAGATCCTGACGCCCTTCGCGGGCTATGGCTTCAACAAGTCGCACGCGGCGGCCTACTCGGTGGTCGCCTACTGCACCGCCTACCTCAAGGCCAATTATCCGGCCGAGTTCATGGCCGCCAACCTCACGAACGAGATCAGCAACACCGACAAGCTCACGGAGTACATCAGCGAAGCCCGCCAGATGGGGCTCGCCGTCCTGCCACCCGACATCAACCGCTCCGACGCGAACTTCAGCGTCGACAATGGCCAGATCATCTACGGTTTTCTGGGCATCAAGGGCGTAGGCGAAGGCGTGGCCCGCGACATCCAGGCCGAGCGCGAAAAGCACGGGCGCTTCAAAGACTACATCGATTTTCTCACCCGCATGAGGGAGTCGGGACTCAACCGCAAGGCCTTTGAATCGCTCATCCTCGCGGGCTGCTTCGATTCGCTTGTCCGGCCGCGCCGCATGCTGATCGACAACCTCGAGCGCGCGGTGGAACACGTCGAGGGAGCGCGCGCCTTCGAGGCCGCACGCGACGGCTCGCTCTTCGAAATGGAGGATCTCGGCACCTTTCCGGACTTCGTCTTCGAGCCTGTCGAAGAGTTCACGAACCAGGAGATGCTCCAGTCGGAGAAGGAGCTCCTCGGTTTCTTCTTTTCAGCACATCCCATGGATGAGTTCAAGCTGATCTGGGAGCGGGCGTCGACACTCGACATGGGACACCTCGACCGCGCGAGCCCGAACCGCGAGTATGTGGTGGTGGGCCTCCTCGCGGAGTTTCGGCCCCACACGACGCAAAACGGCCGCCGCATGGCCTTCTGCAAGCTCGAGGACTACCGGGGCTCGATCGACATGGTGGTCTTTCCGGACATGCTCGAGAAGCACGAGCCCTCCTTCGTCAAGGACCGCGTGCTCTGCGTACGCGCCGTGTTCGACAACTCACGCCGCTCTCCCTCGCTTAAGCTCCAAGAGATCCTCGACCCGGAGTCGCTCAAGAAGGCGGCTTGGCGAGAGCTCCACGTGCGGCTAGCGCCGGGAAGTTTCGACGAGAACAACCTCTACGGGCTCCGCGACGCGGTATATTCTCTCCATGGCCAGTGCAAGGTCTTCTTCCATGTGCCGCTCTCCGGAGGAGGAGAGGCGACCGTCGAGGCTGGACCGCACACGACCTGCTCGGCGAGCGACGACGATATCGCCGTGCTCAAAAAGCATCCATCGGTAGCGGAGGTGTGGCGATCATGAAGGTCACGGTGCTCGGCAATGGCGGTTTCTACAACGAGGGTCTCTCCTACAACGCGCTCGCGATCGACGGGCGGGTGCTCGTCGAAACGCCCCCCGACATCCTGCAGTCCATCGCGCGGCAGGGCATGCGCCCCGCGCAGTTCGACACCGTGTTCGTGAGCCACATCCACGGCGACCACTGCTTCGGTTTTCCCTTTTTCTTCTTCAACTGGCTCTACGCGGGCGGTTCCGAGTCGCACTGGCGGAAGGGAAGCGCGCTCACCCTTATCGGGCCCCATGGCTTCGGCAAGCAGCTCAGGGCGCTCTTGCGCATGGCCATTCCCCACGAGCATCCCTACACCGAGGCCTTCGAGCGCCAGGTGCGCCTGGTCGAGGTTGGCGAGGAAGATATTGTCGACGCGGGAGGCGGGCTCTGGTTTGGCTTCATGGCGACACAGCACTCGGTGCCGACACTCTCGCTCATCGTGGGGGAACAGGGGCGGGATACTGCGCGCTCCACCCCGGTTTCGCGCGAGGCTCCTGCGCCCTCCGTCGGCGCGCTTCCCGCGCCCAGCGAGCGGTTCGCGGCGGCGCGTTTCATCTATAGCTCCGACACTTCGATGTTCGAGGGCGTCTCGAAGCTCATCGAATCGGGCGCGCGGCTCGTGCTCTGCGACACGAACGGCGATAAAGAGAATGAAGTGCATATGAGCCCGAAAGAACTCGCCGTGGCGGCGCGTGGCAGGCCCGGCGACATCGCCTCGGGGAGAATCCGCGGCATCCACATGAGCAGGGCGATGGAGCATTTGGGTGATCTTGTGTTTGTGCAGCCGGGGGATACCTTTACGCTGGACTGAGTGGCGGTGGCGCACATAGGAGCCCATCCGCAGCGCCGAACAGCGCCGCTACCTTATCAACTCGAGGCGGTCGCGCGCCTGCGCGGGCCCGCCTCATGGCAATCCGCGCCTTTACTCTGTCAACTCGAGGCGGTCGCGCGCCCACGCCGCGAAATCGTCCCAGCGCGCAAACCTGAAGTCCGCCGCCGGAGCGTTCCTGCCTCGCAGCGCGGCGCCCATTCCGGCAGCCTTCGATCCGCCGATATCGTAGTTTACATTGTTGCCGACATAGAGAATTTCCTCAGGGGCGATCCCCAGCGCATTCGTGAGTGCCTCGAAGACTCGCGGGTGAGGCTTGAGCGCGCCTGTATCCTCGGCGCAGAGGATGCGCGGGAAAAACCCGGACAGTCCGAGTGCGCGCAGTTTCTCCTCAGGTGGAAGGTCAGAGAGCGCCGCGAGCGAAAATCCACGCGCGCGGAGCGAGGAGAGGGCGGCGGCAACCCCGGGATAGGGGCTGATCGTCGCGAAGCGGCGCGGTATCTCTTGGTAAAAGATGCGCTCCATGAGGTCGCGTGCGCGCTCCTCCGTGGTGGTGCCGAGCCGCTCCGCCAGGAGGGCTGCCTGGAGCTGGTGCAGGCTTTCGCTGTCGTGCGGCGCGAAACGAGCGTCTCGCTGCAGCGCGCGCAGCTGTCTGCGCACCGACGAGAAGGCCGTAACAAACCTCGGATGCGCGAAAAAAAGATCGACGCAGCGGAGATTGAGCGATGAGGCGGGGTAGAGCGTCCCGTCGACATCGAAGGCGATTGCGCGCACACGCATAACGTCCACCATACTCAACTATATACAGGACGAATGGAGTCCCTGTCCACCGCGTCGATATGAAAAGAGCGGCCGCGACGCGACCGCTCCGCTGCAATTCCGTTCGTGGAGGGACTCAAAAGACCCTAGGCCGGTAACTCGTGTGCAGCAGCTCGTGCGAGAGATGGCCCAGCGGTTTCCCTAGGAACTCTTTGTAGAGCGCGGCGACCGCCGGATTCTCGTGCGACTTGCGGATCGGCAGGGCCCTGTCCTCGGCGTAGAGGGCGCCGCTCCGCGCGCGCTTCTTCTCGATGTCGGCGAGTACCGGCTGCCCGCCGCCGCCGATGCAGCCCCCGGGGCAGGACATGATCTCGATGAAGTGGTAGGGGCTCTTCCCCGCCCGTATCTCGTCGAGGAGGACGCGGGCGTTCGCGAGTCCGTGGGCGACCGCGACGCGCACCGCCGTTCCTCCGATCGACACCTCGGCGCGCTTCACCGAATCGAAGCCGCGCACCTGGGCGAACTCGATGTTTTCCAAGGGTTTTTTCTCGACAATCTCATAGACCGACCTGAGCGCAGCCTCCATGACGCCGCCCGTGGTGCCGAAGATGGTCCCCGCGCCGGTGGACTTCCCGAGCGGGTCGTCGAATTCTTCTTCGGGAAGGCTCGCGATGTCGATGCCCGCGAGGCGGATCATGCGCGCGAGCTCGCGCGTGGTGAGCGCCCAGTCGACATCGAAGAAGGGCCGTGCGCCCGCGAGCTTCGCGTCATTGTGTCGCCACCAGTCCCATGCCGAGTCCATCTCCTTCCGCCTCGCCTCGTACTTTTTCGCGGTGCAGGGCATGATCGACACGACGCGCATTTTCTCGGGAGCCGCGCTGACCGCCTTCGCGTAGTAACTCTTGGCGAGCGCGCCGAACATCTGCTGCGGGCTCTTGCAGGTCGAGAGGTGCCCGAGAAGGTCGGGGTAGAAGCCTTCGATAAAGTTGATCCATCCCGGCGAGCAGGAGGTGATCATCGGGAGGGTCCCCCCGTGCGCGAGGCGCTCGAGGAGTTCGCTCCCTTCTTCCATGATCGTGAGGTCCGCGGTGAACTGGGTGTCGAAGACCTTGGAGAAGCCGAGCCGCCGTAGCGCCGCGACCATTTTGCCCGTCACGAGGCTTCCCGCAGGCATGCCAAGAGCCTCGCCGAGCGAGGCGCGGATCGCGGGGGCGGTCTGCACCACCGTATTGAGGTTGGGATCGCCCAGCGCGCCGAATACTTCTCCCGATTCATCCTTCTCGGTGATCGCGCCCGTGGGACAGACCACCGAGCACTGGCCGCACTGCACGCAGGCGCTCTGCGCGAGCCCCCTGTCCATAAAGGTTCCGACTCTCGTCCGCGCCCCGCGCCCCGTAAAGGCAATCGCGTTGACGCCCTGCGTCTCTTCGCAGACCGACACGCAGCGCCCGCAGAGGATGCACTTCTTGTCATCGCGGACGATGCCCTCCGAGGTGTTGTCGGGCATGGGGTAGGTCTTGTAGGAGGGGAAGCGGTCGTTCTTCACGCCGAGAAGGCTCGCCATCGCGTGCAGCTCGCAGGTGTCCGCGCGGAGGCAGGAGAGGCACTCGTCGGGGTGGTTCGCGAGGAGCAGCTCGATCGCCGTTCTGCGCGCGCGTATGACGCGCGGACTCGCGGTGTGGATCTTCATGCCCGGCGTCGGCTTCTGGACGCAGGATCGGATGAGCGATTTCGCCCCCTCAACCTCGACTACGCAGACGCCGCAGGAGGCATTCTTCGAAACGCCCTCAAGAAAACAGAGCGTGGGAATCGTCACGCCCGATCTCGCGCACGCCTGAACTAGATTCTCCGATGGGTCAACCGCGACGCTGTGTCCGTCGATGGTGATATCAATCAAATTTTGCATGGGCCTGCTCCTTTATTCGCTGACGAAGGTTCCGCGCGGTTCACGCCGGTGCTCGCGCACGTCGCAGCGCAGACAGCGTTCCGCTTCGATGCGCGCCTGCTCGCCGGTGTAGCCGAGGTTGATCTCCATGAAGTTGCTCTTGCGGGCATTCACGGGGAGCATTGAGGCGCGAGTCATCTTCTCTTTGCTGATGTTGACGGGAATCTCCATCTTGTAGTCGAAGCGCCGGAAGAGATTGTCGAAGCGCTTCTTGCCGCTCAGCGTCAGGTCGATGTTTTCGGCGACGGTTTTCGCCTGTCCCATGGCCTCGGCGGCAGTCGCGGGGCCGAGCACGGCGTCGCCGATCGCGTAGACCTTCGCGTTGCTGGTCACGAGGGAGAAGGGATCGACCTTGAGCCGTCCATTTTTCAGGCGCTCGACGCCAATCGCCTCGATGCCCGGGATCTCGACTTTTTCCCCGATCGCCACGATCACCGTGGAGCAGGAAATGTCCTCATATTTATCGGTGGGAACCGGGGTGGGCCTGCCAGACGAGTCGACGGGACCAGCCTTCATGCGCTGGATGCGCACCGCCTTGGCGACGGGCACGCCATCTTTTTTCTGCGTGAGGATTTCGACAGGGGAGGCCATGCAGATGAGGTCGATGCCCTCGTCGAGCGCTCCCTTGAGCTCCTCTTCGTTGGCGGGCATGTCGATCTTCGATCTGCGGTAGACTACGGTCACGGTCGCCCCGAGCCTCATGGCTGAACGCGCCGCGTCGATCGCCGAGTTGCCGCCGCCGATCACCACAACCTCGCCGCCCGTGTGGATCTTCTCTTTCCGGGCGAGGGCTCCCAGGAAGTCGCAGGCCCTGTAGACGCCCTTCGCGCCTTCGCCTGCCACGCCGAGGCTGAGCTCCGAAGTAGCGCCCGCCGCGACGATCACCGCGTCGCTCGAGTCCGCGAGCCGCTGCCACTGCTCGGGTTCCGCGATGCGCGTGTTGTACACGAAGCGCACGCCGAGCTTCTCGATGAAACCGACTTCCTTCCTGAGCACGTCCTTCGGCAGTCGATACGCTGGAATACCCCAGCGCAGCACGCCGCCCGGCTCTCCGCTCGCCTCGTACACCGTGACCTCGTGGCCAAGCCTTACGAGGTACGCCGCCGCGGTGAGCCCCGCCGGGCCCGCGCCGATGACGGCGACTCTCTTGCCGCTCGAGGGCAGTTTTTCCTTCAGTATTTTCGCGTAGATCTGTTTCTCGCGGCCCATCTTGTACATGGTGTCGGCGAGGTAGCGGTGGATTTCGCCCTGGGAGACCGGTTCGTCGAGCATGTCGCGCCGGCAGCGCATGCGGCAGTGGAAGTGGCAGATGCGGCCGATGGTGCCGGGCAGGGGATTTTCGCGCAGCGTGAGCTCGAAGGCATCCTCGATCCGGTTTTCCTTGAGAAGCTGGAGGTATCCAGGGATGTTCATGTGCATCGGGCAGGAAGACTCGCAGAGCGCGATGTAGAGGTTCTCGCAGATGCCCGCCGGGCAGCGCTTGCCTTTGATGTGCTGAATGTACTCGTCGCGGAAGTAGCGCAGCGTGGTGAGCACGGGGTTGGCCGAGGTCTGGCCGAGGCCGCAGAGCGAGGAGTCCTTCACGGTGAGCGCGAGCTCCTGGAGCGTGTCGAGATCCTCTTCCTTCGCCTCGCCGTCCGAAACCTTCTGGAGTATGTGGAGCATCTGCGAGGTGCCCTCGCGGCAGGGCGTGCACTTTCCGCAGGACTCGCCCACCACGAAGCCGGTGAAATAGCGCGCCACGTCGACCATGCAGTTGTCCTGGTCCATCACGACCATGCCGCCCGAGCCCATGATCGCGCCGAGCTCGGCGAGGTGTTCGTAATCGATCGGCGTCTTGAAGAGGCTCGCGGGCACGCAGCCGCCAGAAGGGCCGCCGCACTGCACTGCCTTGATCTTCTTCTTGGGTCCCATGCCGCCGCAGATGCCATAGATGACACCCTCGAGGGTGCTGCCGAGAGGAAGCTCGACGAGGCCCGTGTTCCTTACTTTCCCGACAAACGAAAACACCTTGGTGCCGGTGCTCGTCGGTGTGCCGAAACCGGCGAACCACTCGCCGCCGCGCGCTACGATCACCGGGATGTTGCACCAGGTCTCCACGTTGTTGATGGAGGTCGGGCGGCCGTAGAGTCCGCTCTGCGCGGGGAAGGGCGGGCGGGGGCGGGGTCGTCCCGCGTTGCCCCCGATCGACGCGATGAGCGCCGTCTCTTCGCCGCAGACAAAGGCGCCGGCCCCCGTCACGACATCGATATCAAAGGAAAATTTCGTTCCGAGAATGTTTTTGCCGAGAAGCCCGATCTTCCGCGCCGCGTCGATCGCCGCGTTGAGCCGGTACACCGCGAGCGGATACTCCGCGCGCACATACACCACGCCGCGGTTCGCGCCCATCGAGTAGGCGCCGAGAATCATTCCCTCGAGCAGCATGTGGGGATCGGACTCGATCTCATTGCGGTTCATATAGGCGCCGGGGTCGCCCTCGTCGGCGTTGCAGATGATGTAGCCTTCGCCGGGGTTGTCCTGGAGCGACTGGCGCATGATCGACCACTTTCTCCAGGTGGGAAAACCCGCGCCGCCTCGTCCCCGCAGGCCCGCCTTCTTCACCTCTTCGATGATCGATTCGGGCGGCATGGAGGTGAGCGCGGTGACGAGGCTTCGGTAGCCTCCCACCGCGATGTACTCCTCAACGCACTCAGGGTCGATCATTCCCGCGTCGCGGAGCACGATCTTTTCCTGGTCTTTGAAGAAGTTGAGCTCCTTCCAAGTCGGCAGGTGAGCATAGCCCCGTCCGAACTCGAGCTTCGAGGTGCGGAAATCCCACTCCTCGATTCTCGCCTCGGCGATTTTCGCCACTTTGTCGAAGGCCTCGTCGCTCCGCAGTCCCTCCAGGATGCGCAGCGCCTTGCGCGGTTCGACATCCGTAAAAAAGAGGATAGGTTTCATAGGCCGCCATGCCATCACCACAGGTTCAGCCGCGCAGAAACCGAAGCAACCCACTCTTCTCAGGCGGGCTTGCGCTGGATCGATCTTCTCGCTGAGCGTTTCCCACACCGCGTCCGCGCCCGAGCCAATGCCGCAGGTTCCCATGCCCACCGAAATCCAGGGTGTGTTTCCATAAAAATGCGCGAGGCCCTCTTTCGCGAGGAATCCCAAGTCGACACTGGGCGTCATGCTTCGCCTCCTTTTTTAAGCTTCTCGAGGAGCGAGACGAGCTTCGAGACGGTCATGCGCGAAATGACCTTTCCGTCGATCATGATGACGGGCGCGAGCGCGCACTGTCCAAAGCAGGCTACGGTGCGTATCGTGGCGAAGCTGTCGGAGCTCGTCACGGAATTCTCTTCTTCTTCCTTGAACTCCTTGATTCCCAATCGCGCAAGCGCCTCGTTGAGCAGTACGAGCGAGCCGCGCGTGTGGCAGGCGGTGCCTCGGCACACGACGATCACATGCTCGCCCTGCGGCTTGAGGCTGAAGAACGAGTAGAAGGTAGCCACCGAGTACACCTGTGAGAGGGGTACATCGAGGCGTTTCGATATCTCTCTGAGCGTTCCCTCCGAGAGATACTTCTTCGGATCACTCTGCTGCGCATGCTCGAGAGCTCCGAGCAGGCTGCCATGTTTGCCTTTCCACGAATTGATGATCGTATCGAGGTCTTGGCTTGGACTCTGTGCGACCGCTTTAGGCATGATGCCTCCTTCTTCTCGAATGAAAATATTTTCGTATCGATTTGGTGAATTGTCAAGAAAAATTTATCTATAAAATAAGATTTCTAAATTCTAATATTTTCAAAATATAATGTTTGAGTTTTATTCAATAAAAAAATATCTATTAAAATGATCGTTGCGTTCACCTCGAATTTGAGGAATACTCTTCAATGTATGGCTGTCTGCGATGAAAATGGTGACGGCGTCCCCTGCGCGCGACCGTCGTGGCCTTCGCGCTTCTCGCAGCCGAGCGTCGAGGCTGTGGCGCGGAAGCTCAAGCGTGTCTTCGATCAGAACGCCTTGGCGGAATATCTATCCTGCACCGAGATACGGGACTACTCGTACTACGAGGAGCTTCTCATCCAGGGGCTCGACGGCATCAATCGAAGAATAACGGCGGGCTCGCTCCACCCCTTCGATCTCACGGAGTATCCAAAGATCATTCGATCGCACGACGGCGTGGTGCGCGCGTGCATGTACATCGGCTCCTTCGACCCCTTCCAGCTCACCCACCTCTCCGTCGCGGTGCGCTATCTGGCATCGAGCCTGTGCCAGTCGGATTTCGTCATCGTGGTGCCGGAGGGCTCGGCCGACCCTTCCAAACCGCTCAAGACCGACTACGGCTTTCGCCTCTCGATCGCGAAAATGCAGGTCGAAGGCATATTCGATCCCTTCATTAAGGTTCTGGACTTGGGGGTGCAGGCGGACACCATCGAGATCATGCGGCGGTTCATCGCGATGCACCGGGGCCTCACTCTCGAACTCACCCACCTCATCGGCTCGGATGTGCTCCCCATCGCCGCACGCTACATCGCGGAGGATATGCGCCGCTGGACCAAGGAGGCGCGCGACTCCGGCGTTCGCTACATTCACCGCGTGCACGTCGTGCAGCGCGGAGAACTGGCAGAAGCGGCCGAGCGTACGAGGGCCTTTGAGGAAGAGTCGGTGCCTGTGGTCCTCGACCCGAACATTGTCGCCACGCCTTCGAGCACCGATTTCCGGTCCCGGAGAGCGTTCACCATCGTGTTGCCCACCAACGCCATTCGCGACAAGATGGAGATCATCTTCCGGTACCATATGCACAAGAGCTGGACCTCCGATCAGGAATAGCGCAATCGCTTGAAAGTAGTGTATAACAAGGCCATGAACACGCTGTCTATGAAATTGATTTTCCTCGGTCCTCCGGGAGCTGGAAAGGGCACGATCTCCAAGATGGTCACTGAGCGTCTCGGCATTCCGCAGATCAGCACGGGCGACATGTTCCGCGCGGCGGTAAAGGAGAAGACTGAGCTCGGGCTTAAAGTGCAGGCGATCCTCGCCGCGGGAGGGCTCGTCCCCGACGAGCTCACCATCGCGATTGTGAGAGAGCGGCTCTCGTGGCCCGATGTCCGGCAGAGCTACATCCTCGATGGTTTTCCCCGCACGATCGCGCAGGCCGATGCTCTCGCGGGATTCTCCGAGCTCGACGCGGCTGTCGACTTCGAGGTGAAGGACGATCTCATCCTCTTCAGATTGACTGGCCGCCGCGTCTGCAAGGCCTGCGGCGCCATCTACCACAAGGTGACGAAAGCACCCAAGGTTGAGGGCGTCTGCGATATCTGCGGCGGCGAACTCTACATCCGCAACGACGATAAAGAGGAGACCGTGAAGGCTCGCCTCAAGGCATACCACGACGAGACGGAACCGCTCATCGGCTACTACCAGAAGAGGGGCCTGCTCCTCACGATCGATGGAAGCCCCGACGCGGAGACAGTCTACAACGCCTTCATCTCAGAGATAGGACGCTTTCTCAAAAAATGAGCCGTCGCGCAATCCTCGCCGCGTTCCTGGCGCTCGCGGGGGCGCTCGGCCTCTGGGCACAGGAGGGCATCGCGCCTGGAGACTGGGTGGGTACCCTCATGCTTCGCCAGGCCACACAGACACCATCCGCCGGGCAGAGTCTCTCCCAGCCGGGCACGGCAGGGCAGGGCGCATCTCCGGAAACCTACAGCTTTGAATTCGCGATTCACTTACTCCGCGACGACAGGGGCGTCACAGTGGATATTCCCGAACAGGGAATGTTTTCGTACCCCATCGATCGCTACAGCTTCAGCGAGGCGCAGATATCTCTTGTCCTCGACACGATGGGCGATGGTGAAGAGCTCACGCTCACGGGCAACTATTCTAGCGGCTTCGTTCCGCAAGGAAAGAGCCAGAAAGGCGGCATCGTCGGCGCGGTAAAGGGTCGCTCCTGGACTGGCTCCTTCTACGCGCAGCGGCAGGATATCCCGGCGCTGCCCGGCGAAGTTGCTCTCAATATCCCTGTGGAAGGCGGCTCGCTTCCCGCGACGCTCACCGTGCCGCTGAGAGCCGCACCCGCTCTGGACCCGAAATCGCCCCAACAATTTCCGCTCGTCGTCCTTGTGGCGGGCGCTGGGAGAACAGACCGCAACGGCAACAATGTCGATGTGCCGGGGAAGACCGATACCTTGAAACAACTCGCTCAGATGCTCCGCCAGCGAGGCGTGGGAAGCATCCGCTTCGACAAGCGCGGCACGGGCGAGGCGTACAAGCTTGAGAAGCCAGGGCAGATGACGAGTTTTACCCAGCATGTGAAGGATATCGCGCAGGTCATCTCTTCGGTTTCGGCGCTGCCTCGCGAGGGCAGGCTCATTGTGGCGGGCATGAACGAGGGAGCCTGGCAGGCGTCGGCGGCGCTCGCCCAGCTCAGCACGGACACCGAGGTGGATGGCTTCGTCGTCCTCGACGCGAGCGGCGTGGGACCTATGGAGACCCTCGCGCAGTCTGTGGAAAATCTTCCGCCCGACCTCAAGGCCACCGCGCTCGAAGCGGCGCATGCCCTGGTTTCGTCGGGCAAGCTCATCGACGTGCCCCAGGAGCTCGCGAACTTCTTTTCGCCCAACAGAACCGCGTGGCTCGCCACATGGCTCGCATTCGACCCCGTGGCGGCGCTTCGCGCGGTGCGGATACCCATACTCCTCGTCTACGGAACACGCGACATGCAGGTCGACCGCGCGGCCTTCGGCAAGCTCGTTGAAGCGGCCCCCAACGCTGGCGTGCGCGTGGTGCCCGACATGAACTACGCCCTCAAGATCGTGCACTCCGACGATGAGAATTATGCGGCCTTCACCGACCCCTCATTCAAGGTGCCGCCAGCTCTCGCGGATCTCCTCGCGGCGTACGCGAAAGCGCTGCCGAGCCCCGATGGGCTTCTGCCCTGGAACCCCTGAGCGGATTCGGCATTTCCGCGCGGCTTCAGTTCAACACAGTCTTGGAAGGGCTTTTCGGCGCGCCTGCGGGCGAAACCTCACCCTCGTTGAGCTTCGAAATCGAGAGCATCGCGTCCACCATCTGCCGCGCCGTCATCGCGATGGGCTGCGTGGTGAAGATCGCCCCGCTCTGGTCGATGCCCGCATCCGACGAGAGCGGAACGCCATACTCAGTCAGTTTGCTCGAGAGCAATACCCACATGAAGCGCATGATGGGCTTGTAGGTCTTCGCGGACTGCTCGTCCTTCATCTGGATTTCAAAGCGCGCGCTGTAGAGGGCTTCGGGGCTCCCCCGCGAAGGGGAACGCAGGTCGCGATCCGCGCGCAGCATGATGCCGTCGAAGGGGAGGGTGACTCCATCGAGGAGCGGCAGCTGGGCGATCAGCGCCGATTTCGCGTCGAGGTAGACGCTGAGGTCGTTGTCGCCGCGCTGCATGCCCGCGCGTTCCGCGATCGCGGCTGCCGAAGCTGAGATCGCGGGGGGTGTCTGAGGCGCCCAGGTCGCGAAGTGGAGGGTTCCATCCGAGGGGTCGCGCATGTAGAGCTTGCCAGATCGCGCCGCGTACCCGCCGGGAATCCGGTTCCAGTTGTCGTCGAAGAAGAATGAGACCGAGGTCAGGAATCCCGGGAAATCCCCCGCGAATACCGCCTCGATGGCAGGATTCGCCTTGTTTTCCAAGGAAATGCCGATGCCGGCGATATCCGCTCGGGCGAGCGTTTTGTCGAGTCTGTCTCTGTCGATGGGCTGGGCGCTCGCCGGCCGCTGGTCGGAGGCTATCGAAGCGAGGGCGGTGATGGTCGAGTCGTCGAAGGAGGCCGCCATGTCGCGTAAAAAGGCCCCCTTCGCGCGAACGAGGACCTGAGGGGTTTTCTCGAAGCGGTTGAAGAGCCCCGCGATGGCCGCGTCGCGCGGCACCGAGGCGCAGGAGGACGCGAGAAGAAGCGCGGCCGAGAGCGCGGCGAGGAGCCCCAGGCGCCCACGGACACTGGCGCTCGCTGGCGCGCTCCCGCGCGAATCGTACGCCGCGCGCGCATTCGCGCTCGAGCTTGGATCCGCGTCCGATTTTGCGGATTTTCTTTTTGGTGGATAAATCATCATAGAACGTGGATTCCTTTCTTGCGCATCAGGGAGTTGAATGCGTCGCGGTGCACGCGCGCCGCTCGATTCCACTCCTCGAAAGCTGAGCCTCGGTAGTTCGAGGCTGAAATTACCCCCCGGACCATCGGGCCGTGGAGCGGAGAAGCTCGCCATTCGCTGGAAAATCCCTCCGTGGAGATGGTTTTGAGCATATCGCCTGTGCTGTATTCCTTCGCTCCGAGGGCTGCCGTCCAATTGTTCGGGTCATAGGAAGGTACGTCGAAATATATCACATAATCGCTCGCGACCGCGAGCGCGTCGTGGCTGGATGCCTTTCGGTTCGCCCAGAGCTCCCGCAGCGGATCGAGGATGAATGCCTCATCGTCGAAAGAACCGCGGCGCGACGTGCGGAGGAAGCGATAGATCATCCGGGCCGCGTCGAGAAAGCGCGAGGAGTTGTCGATCCGCGCGTGCTCGGGCTTCAAGCGCGAGTCCTGCCAGCGGGCCTGGGGAAGGTCGGGCATCGTTCCTGCCTGCAGGTGCCCCACCGACGGAAGCATCGAGGCCGCCAATTTTACTGACGCCATGCGGCTGTTCATCTCCAGCGCGTTGAAGGCATCTTGGGTTCCGGTAAAGTTCTGGTGCGCCCAGGTGTCGGCGTAGGCGTGGAGCGCGATGCCGATCCTAAACAGATTGCCGCTGCTAAGAGCATCGATGAGGAGGGTTCGGGCGTTGCCGCTGTCGGGGCTCACCGCGAGGGGCTCGAGTTTTCCATCGGAACGCGCCGAGGCGCAGACTCGCGGGTCGCCGGGAATAAAATGAAAGGGAAGGTAGACATCTCTCGCGATAGTTTGGTCCCAGAATACATAGTTCTGTGTCACTTCTGTAAGATGTGAGACTTCTGTAAGAAGTGAGTCCTCTGTAGGAGGTGAGGCTTCGGAGCGACGCGCTTCGCTGGATGCGCGGCGCGATTGCGCGGAGGTGCCCGAGCGCTCGGGCTCGATGCTCCAGGAGAGCTTGGCGTCGTCCACCATCTGGCTCGAAATCGCGATCGTGGAGGATTCATTCGCCGTGAAACCCGCCTTGCTTGCGAGGTACCAGATCACGTAGTAATGAAATTCCCTGTTCATCCGCCCTATCATGAATGCCGTGGGGACATTGATCAAGTCCGCGTCCGAGGTGGGCAAATCGCAAAAATCGTGCTAAGGTAGACCACGCATGGAGGTGCACTGAATGGCGATCGAGCGGACCTACGCGATGCTCAAGCCCGGCGTGCTTTCCCGACGAATCGCGGGAGAGATCATCACACGCCTGGAGCGAAAGGGTTTCGACATTATTGGGCTGAAAATCATGCGCATTTCGCGTGAACTTGCGCAGACCCACTACGCGGAACACAGAGAAAAGCCGTTTTTCGGCGAACTCGTCGACTACATCACTTCGGGGCCGGTCGTAGCGATGGTCCTCGAAGGCGACCAGGCGATCAAGATCCTGAGGCTCATGGCCGGATCGACAAAGTCGCTCGAAGCGATGCCCGGCACGATCCGGGGCGATTACGCGATGCACACTAACGTGAATATCATTCACGCGTCGGATTCTCCCGAGGCCGCCGCGCGCGAGATAGGTCTCTTTTTCAAGCCTGAAGAGCTGGTCGGATGGAAGGACGGCAACTCAGGCTGGATCTGAGGGGAGCGCGGCGAATGGCGCGCGCATCGCGGCAACTTTTCAATAGATAAGGGTGAAAAACATGAGTGAACATTCGAACTTGAAAAACGAAGTCCCGGTGTGGAACCTCGACGCGGTGTATCCTGGATTCGCTTCCGGGGAATACGCTCGCGCCAAGCGCGATGTCGCGGCCGGGCTTGCGGATCTTAAGGCTGAACTCGCAGGTGCGGCCGCTCCTGACGAATTCACGAAGTTTTCGGACTGGCTTTGGGCGCTCTTGGAGAAGCTCGACCTCCTTGAAACGAAGGCCGACACGCTTTCCGCCTATGCCTACGCGCGATTCAGCACGGACACCGCGAGCGCGGAAGTGCTGGCGGAGCTGAATAAAGTGGAGGAGCTGCTGGTGCCGGCCGCGACAGTACGCGTGCTCTTCCGAAACCTCCTCGCGGCGAACGAGTCCGCGGTGCGGCGCGCGGTCGCGAAAGATCCTCGTTTTGCCGAGTATGCCTTCGTGCTCGAGGAAGCGCTCGCGCTGCAGAAGCATCAGATGTCCGCGGAACTCGAGGATTTGGCGGCGGATTTGAGCCGGTCGGGCGCGGACGCGTGGTCGCGCCTCCAGGAGTCGGTGCTCGCGAACTCGAGCGCGGTGTGGAACGAATCGACGGGCGAGCGCAAGACGATGGTCGAGCTGCGGAATCTCGCCTACGACGCCGATCGGGCAGTGCGCCAGCGCGCGTACCGTCTCGAGCTTGGCATATGGAAAAACTACGAGCTCCCCGTCGCCGCGGCGCTCAATGGCGTGAAGGGGACGGTTTCAACCTTGAACAGCCGTCGAGGATGGGCGAGCGCCCTCGACACTTCTCTCGCGCAGGCTCGAATCTCACAGGCTGCCCTCGACGCGCTCATAGGCGCGATGGAAGAGTCCCTCCCGATGTGGCAACGCTACCTGCGCGCGAAGGCGCGCCTCTTGGGGCTCGAAAAACTCTCATTCTACGACATCTTCGCGCCGCTGCAGACCGAGGGCGCCGCGATGCCCAGTTTCGACTGGAGCGCCGCCAAGGCCTTCATCGTGAAGCAGTTCGGCACCTTCGATCCCGCCATAGCGAGTTTTGCGGATCATGCCTTCGAGAGCTCCTGGATCGACGCGCGCCCCCGCGAGGGAAAGGTCGGCGGCGCGTTCTGCACGCACTTTCCGGCCGCCAAGCAGCCACGCGTGCTCTGCAACTTCGACGGGAGCTACTCATCGCTCATCACGATCGCCCACGAGCTGGGGCACGCATGGCACTACGAGACGATCAAGGACATGCCCATGCTCCTCTCGCAGTACCCGATGACCCTCGCCGAAACCGCCTCGATCTTCTCGGAGACCCTCGTGTCGAACGCGGCCATGGCGGGGCTCGACGCCCGCGCGAAACTTCCCCTCGTCGAGCTCCATCTCCAGGATTCTTGCCAGGTCATCGTGGACATACTCTCGCGCTTCTACTTCGAGCGCGCGGTCTTCGAAGAGCGGAAGAAGGGCGAAATCACTGCGGCGCGCCTCTGCGAGCTCATGCTTGATGCCCAGGCGAAAACCTACGGCGACGCGATGCGCGACGAAGAGCGGCACCCCTACATGTGGGCGGTCAAGGGCCACTACTACATTCCCGGGCTCTCGTTCTACAACTTTCCTTACGCCTTTGGCCTCCTGTTCGGGCTCGGACTCTACAGCCTCTATGAAGAGCAGGGCGGAGCGTTCGCGTCGAAATACCGCGAGCTGCTCAGGCTCACCGGCTCGCTGCCCGCCGTGGACGTCGCGCGGCGCGCAGGCTTCGACATCGAGACTCCAGACTTCTGGAGAGGCGCGATGCGCCCGCTCGCTCGCGAAGTCGAGTTCCTCGAGCGCCACGCATAGCAGAAGCGCGGAGAACACGGGCGCAGTTTTGTGCGCCCGCTCGCTCGCGAAGTCGAGTTCCTCGAGCGCCACGCATAGCAGAAGCGCGGAAAACGCAGGCGCAGTTTTGTGCGCCCGCTCGGATGCGGGCTGTCCGCGCCGCATTGTTCTTGGTTCGGATAAAAAAAAGAGGCGCGCCAACCAGGGCGCGCCTCTTTTCATGTTTTATGCCATATTCGCGCGATCGCGGGTATTCCGCCGATCGCAGCGTGCCGCTTCAGTACACCTTCAAAATCGCGAGCACCTTCTCTGCCCCGATCGCCTTCAGGAATCCGGCGAGCCTCGGCCCCTGGTCCTTGGCGATCAGCGCCTGGTAGGCGGCCCTGAAGAGCTGCTTCGCCTCGATGCCGCTCGCCTGCGCCACCGCGTAGATCGCCTCGGCAAGCGCGGTTTCTGTCTCGAAAGAGTCGAGCTTGCCCACCACATCGTCGCGAAGCCCGCGGAGTGCCGCGAGCTCCGTTTCGGCAAGCTCGGCGACCTCTCCAGGCTGGCGGAGCGCGAACTTGAAATCCTCAGGCGCGCACTCGGTGATCCAGTACCACGCGCACTTTGCCCGCACGCGCACGCGCGCTTCCTGCGAAGGCTTGAGATCAGGCAGCGACGCGACCACCTTGTCGATGTTGCCCAGATTGATCTGCAAGAGGTTGCAGAGGTGGCGGAAAGGTATCTGATAGGGCATCTCCCCGGGCACCTTTTCGACCTGGGAGAGCTCGTAGATTCGCCGTTCCAGCGCGGCCACTTCTTCGTTCTTCGCCTTGTCGACACCCCAGTAGATCCGCTCGGTGCGGTCGTAGTCCTCGTAAATCTTTATGACATCGAGGTCGAAGCTGATGACGAACTCGGTGTTCGGCCGTGTGCCCGCGAAGAGGTAGCGCACGATCTCAGGCTGATACACGCGCAGAAGATCGTAGAGGTCGACCACCTTGCCCTTCGATGAGGACATCTTGCCGGGGCTTCCCTTGATGCCGATGAAGTCGTAGCGGAAGGTGACCGGCGGCTTTCGGCCGTAGACATCCTCAACCACGTGCTTCGATGTGTCGAAGGAGCCGCCTTGCGAGTGGTGATCCTTGCCTGCGGGCTCGAAATTCACCTTCTCGAACTCCCAGCGCATCGGCCAGTCCACGCGCCACACGAGCTTGACGCCCTTCATGGTACGGATATCGCCCGTCTCCCTGTGGCTGCAAGAGTCGCAGTGGTAGGAGAGGCCCCAATCGCCGTCCCAACCGTCGATCTCGGTGGTATCCTTCTCGCAGTTCGAGCAGAACACGGAGACCGGCCACCACTCGCCCTGGATCTTGTGGTCCTCGTCGCGGTACTTGTCGAGGATGGTCTTGAGGTGCTCGCGCATCTCAAGGGCGCGGCGGATGCCCGCGGAGTAGGTGCCCACGCGATACTTGTTCGCCTGGTAAAGGAATTCCGGGTGGATGCCAACTTCGGGGAGGACGGTCTCGACGTCGACCTCGTGGTGGCGCGCGTAGGATTCGTCGCGGCCCCAGGGGTCGGGCACCATGGTGATGGGGAAGCGGAGATACTTTTCGAGCAGCTCCGGGTTCGGCATGTTGAGGGGAACCTTGCGGAACACATCGTAGTCGTCCCAGCTGTAGATGAAGCGCACGTTCTTGCCCATATCGCGCAGCGCGCGCACCACGAGTTCCACGGAGATCATTTCGCGGAAATTGCCCACGTGCACCGTGCCCGAGGGCGTAATGCCCGAGGCGCAGGTGTAGGTGTCCTGGTCGCCCCAGGTCTGCACTATCTTCTCGGCTGTCTGGTCAGCCCAATGCATCGTCTTCTTCTGTTCCATATCTTGCGAGTATAAATATTTTTTCGAATTTGTGAAATAGCGGCGGGGGCGGCGCGGCAGGGGAAGCAAGGCGGCCGGCGCCCTGTCCGGAACCAGCGGCGCCTGGGTTCCCGGCGCGCCAATCGAAGGCGCCTGCAATCTTTCCGGCGCTTACACCCTGAGCGCGCCGCGCTCCATGATCGTCACTTCGCCGCCATCGGGCATGAGGAGCACGACGGTCGGGTCCCTCACGAGGCCGTCGAGGTGGATGAGGGCCGGCGCGTCCTCGTCGTAGTTCGCGCCGATCGCGAAGTGGATGGTGCCGAGAACCTTTTCATCCTCGAGCATGTTGCCCTTGATGCGCGCGGCGGGATTGAGCCCGATGCCGAATTCGCCCAGATGCCGCGCGTTCGTGCCATACGAGAGGGCGAGTTCCGGAGCCATGCCGCGCTCGCGCACGAGGCTCGCCGCCATGTTGAGCCCGTGCGTCAGGGCCGCTTCGAGCTTTTTCGCCTCGTCGCCACCCTCCACGCCCACCACGTAGCCGCCTCGCACGGCGCAGGCTATCGGCTGTTGAACAACGATATCGCCCACGATGTCGGCGATGGACCCGTCGAAGACGATCGTGCCCTCGACCGCTCTCAGGGCCGGCGAGACGAAGACTTCGCCCGCAGGCAAGTTGCCGCCCGCGCCGGGCGCGCGAAAGTCGCCGTCGTCGCGCATCGCGGCGCGGCCCTGCACCGAGAAACTGAGATCCGTGCCGCCGGGGCTCTTCACGAGAACCGCCGACGCCCCATCGAGGAGCGCGGAGAGCCGCGCCGCTCGGTCCCGCATCGCGCCGTAGTCCACAGGCACCGTGCGGACAAACATGTCGCGCGTGATTCCCGGCGTCCACGCGGCGCGCACCGCCTTTTCGCCGTGCAGAAGATAATTGAAGATGTGGTCGTAAGCCCGGCCGTCTGCCCCCGTGAGCGGCGAAGCGAGGCGCGCCGCATCCTTCCCCAGCTTTTCAGTCGAAATCGAGAGGATGATGTCGGGCCGCGATTCGATCGCGCGGATCACCTCGTCCTCGGCGAGGCCGGTCTGGGCCTTCACGGGTTGCCAGAGGAGTTCGGAGCGAGCGCCGAGGGCCAGCGCCTCTGCATGGAGGGCGCGCGCGACCTCCGCCTGCTCGGTGTCCGGATTCGAGACGATGAGGACGCGCTCGCGTTCGCGCACGCCCACGCACTCGATGAGGGCGATTCTCGCCGCGTCGGCGAGGGTTGCGAGGTCTGTCGTGATCATTTTGTCCGTCTCCACTTGAAATCGCTCACTCTCGAGCTCGGCGCGATGTCCCAGCCATCGGTTTCGCCCCGCTGGAAATAGTTCCAGGCGAGTCCCGCGACCATCGCCGCGTTGTCGCCGCAGAGCGCGAGCGGCGGGAAGAGCACGCGCAGTTCCGCGCGCGCCCCGAGCTCGCGGCGCAGGTAGGAGTTCGCCGCGACGCCGCCCCCCGCGACCACCGTGGCGATGCCCGTATCCGCCACCGCCCTGTATAGCCGCGACAGCAGCGTGTCGATCGCGGTCTTGCGGAAGCTCGCCGCGATATTCTCGGGCGTCGCAGCGGCGCCGGGCCTCTGATAGGAAGGCAGATGGTGGATCACGGCGGTCTTGAGGCCGGAGTAAGAGACGTCGTAGCGGTGCTCGCCCTTGTGGAGCGAGGGTAGGGGGAACTTGAAGGCGCGCGGATCGCCCCGCTCGGCAAGCTCGTCGATCACGAGGCCGCCAGGGTAGCCGAATCCATAGTGCTTCGCCACCTTGTCGAAGGCCTCGCCCGCCGCGTCGTCGATGGTCGTCCCCATCACCGCGATCGTGTCGAAGTCGTCGGCGCGGCAGATGATCGTGTGCCCGCCCGATACGAGGAGCCCGATGAAGGGGTATTCGACCCGCTCGACGAGCTGCGGCGCGTAGAGGTGGGCGAGCATGTGGTTTATGCCTTTAAAGGGGAGATTCCGCGCCCAGGCGAAGGCCTTGGCGAAGGAGAGCCCCACGGCGAGCGAGCCGATGAGCCCGGGTTTCGCGGTCGCCGCGACACCGTCGATGTCATCGGGGCCAAGCCCCGCGTCCGCGAGCGCCTTCTCGGCGACTCCCATGATCCACTCGGTGTGCGCCCTGCTCGCGACCTCGGGCACCACGCCCTGGTAGCGCTGATGGAGGGGAATTTGCGTCATCACTACATTGGAAAGAATGCGGTGGCCGTCTTCGACGACCGCCGCGGCGCACTCATCGCAGGAAGACTCAATTCCCAGGATTCGCATCGCCGCGGCTCTCTTCGGCCTGCATCAGCATGTACTGGCTTATAGTCGAAAGCGAGTAGCCCTCTTCGACGAGTTCGGGGTATATCTCCATAAGGGTCGAGGCCAGATTCGCCGACCACACGTGGCCTATCATTACCGCCGCGCTGCTCTTTCGAGCGATGCGTTTGCCCTCGTCAATGGCGGCCAGTATCGATTCGCGATCGCTCTTATTGTCAAGAAACACATTGCGCTCCATAAACTTCGTTCCCGTTTCACGGCTAATATCCGCCGAAACGGTACCGGGTGCCGTGAGTGAATCAAGATAATACATGCCACGCTCTTTGACAAGTTTCAGAATCGGTGTCATCGCGGCCCTGTCTCGCGTCACGGCCGAACCCATGTGGTTGTTCATGCCTGCGGGCGGGTAGGGGAGGCTATCGATATTTTCGGCGACAGTCTTCTCTATGGTAGCAGTGTCCATGGAGAGGTAGACGGCGCCAGGCCCCGGATCGTTCCCTCCGAGGGCTTCCATCGGCTGGTGGAGGATCATCTCCTTGCCCGCCTCGCGGATGGCGAGCGCTGAATCGTTGCTATGGGGAAGTTTTGGCATGATGGCGAAGGTGATGGGGAAGGGCAGCTTGAGGAAGGGGTCGAGCTCCGCCTTGTTGTAGCCGACGTCGTCGATCACGAAGATGAGGGTCGGGTGGTCCGCGACTTTTGGAGGAACTTGTTCTCCTGTCGAGGGCCTCGCGGAGACGGCTTCTGGAGCCGCGCTCGGCGAACTGCCTTCCTGAGGCGCCGGCGCGCCGCTCGAAGCGCCCTTGTCTGGCTGGGCGCCCTTCTCTCCGGGCTGCCCATCTTGAACGCGCAGATCCTCGTAGCCGGGGGGAAGTTCAACGATATACTCAGGCGTGCCGTAGGGGCTCTTCTGGGCTTGCTTCGATTCCTTTGGAGCGCACGCGTTGATGATCGCGAATGCGCTTAAGAGCGCGAGCGCGGCGCCGGCGAGCACGAGAGAGCTGCGAATACCACGGTGGTGTGACGTCCTTCTCACCTGAGTATCGTACCTCGTACGAAACCTGTTCATCAAGGCGTTTTAGGCTGTTCCGCCGCTGGCGCGCAAAAAAAAGCGCGGCACCCCACGCTGGGCACCGCGCCGTATTCGAGGCCTTCCGCACTATGCGGTGAGACCGACACGCTCGGCGGTTTTCCACAGCGACTGCAGCGCCTTCTTCTCGATGTGGCGCACTGTTTCCGCGGAGCAGCCCACCCTCGCGCCAACCGCCTTGAGCGATCGTTGACTCCCACCCGCGAATCCGAAACGCTGCGAGACCACGTTGCGCTCGCGGTCGGGAAGCGTCGAAAGAAGCCAAATGCTCTCCCACACGACGCTCGCCTTCTCTATTTCGCGCTCGGGGTTATAGCGCCAATCCTCGTAGATATCGAGCACCGAGAGCTCATCCTCGCCAATCTGTTCGAGAGCTACCGGTTGATCGCCGAGGCGCATGATCGACTTGACCTCGGATTCGCTGCACCCCATCTCCATCGCCAGTTCCTTCTCGTTCGGCGCCCGCGAGATTTCGGCGCTCTTGCGCATCTGAATGGCCGCGAGCCGCCTGAGCGAGTCTTCCTTGCGGTGCGGGAGACGGATCTGTCGCCCGGTGTTCACGAGCGAGCGCGAGATCGCCTGGCGTATCCACCAGACCGCGTAGGTCGAAAATTTGACGTTCTTGTCTCCATCGAAGCGCTCGGCTGCCTTCACGAGGCCGATATTTCCCTCTTGGATCAAGTCCATGAGCGAGTGCGGCGGCGTCCACATCGCCTTCGCGATGCGGACTACGAGCCTCAAGTTGCCCTCGATGAGCCGCTTGAGCGCGCTCGAATCGCCATTCGCGATTTTCGCTGCCAATATCGATTCTTCGTGCCGCGGCACGAGCGGAATTTTTCTGATGGAATTAAAATACAGTGCGAGGCTCTCATCATTGTCGGCGATTGTCATAGTTGCTCCTCCCTATAGTTTTCTCGCTAGAGAGTGAAGCAAGGACCATGCCAAATTATTTAAAAAACGCAAAGAGTTGATATATACAGCTGCGACAGTGATTTAATTTTCTACGTGGTGAAGGCTGCGCGCCGAGCGAGGTCCGATGTGCGAGGAAAAGTATCTAAAAAGATACGTGCGCAGGCGTGTTGTGTCTACAAATTTATACAGAAGCTCATTTGACGTACTTGCGGGGGTCGACTGCCTGTCCGTTGTGGAAGATGCCGAAGTGCAAGTGCGGTCCCGTGCTCTGGCCGGTGTTGCCGGAAAGGCCCAGGACTTCGCCCTGGTTCACGCTTGCGCCTTTCTTTGTCATCACGCGGTCGAGGTGCGCGTAGAGCGACTGGTAACCGTCGCTGTGGCGGATGATCACATAGTTGCCGAATACGGCGTTGTAGCCTGTGTCCGCGACTTTGCCTTCTCTCGTCGCCTTGACGGGCGTTCCTCGGTTGACGACGATGTCGATCGCGGCGTGGAAGGTCCGCTGGCCGCTGAAGGGATTGCTGCGGTATCCGAATGGCGAGGAAATGGGGCCTCGGGCGGGCCAGATGAAGGTGGTGCCGTAGAAATTGCGCAGCACCGAGGCATCGAGCTTGGCGTTGGGGATGAAGAGCCTGTCGCCCACTTTGAGGACCGCCGAGGCCATGTTGTTCGCGTCGGCGATGCGCGTCATGTCGATTCCGTAGAGGCTCGCGATTTTCGAGAGGTTTTCGTTTCTGCGAACGCTGTGGTAGACGCCGTTCATGTTGGGTACTTTGAGGGTCTTGCCCACCTGGAGCTGGGACTTCGAGCTGAGGTTGTTGGCGGAAATGAGCGTGTCTTCCCGCAGTCCGAACTGGCGCGCGATTGTCTGAAGCGTGTCTCCCCGCCGCACGGTGTAGGATCGCTCGACGAGCATCGAGGGGAGCGGAGGAAGGAGAGCGTCGGTTGCCGAGGGCGTCGCGGGGTCAGGCTCAAGCATCGCCATGAGAGCTGCCTGCGCGGAATCCTCGTTGGGGAGCGAGATTATAGGGTGGGAGTTGACGATGAGTGACGAGGCGAGAATCGCGGCGCCAGCCATCGACGCGATGATGAAGGCTATGGCGACCGATCGCTTGGGGAGTCTGAGCTTGATTCCAAGGTGAAACCGGCGCGCGGGCGCCGACTGCGTGCTTGCGGCATCGAGGGCCGCTGGCGCGCCGGAATCCGGATCGCTCGAAGAGAGCTGCGGAGCTTGCGGTTCCGCGTTGGCGGACGATGGATCGATCCTGCCAAGCGTCGCGGGAGAAAAGAGCGGCGCCGTTACTTCGGGTCTGGTTTCTTTCTTTTTAAAGGGATTGGCGTTTCGCGCGCCGGCTGTCGCGCTTCGCAGGCGAGGGAGCCTCACCTGAAAACTCTGACGCTTTCTTGCTTTGGTCGCGGCCGATGCAGCGCTCAGCTCTTCTCCGGACATCACAGAGACAAGCGGAGTGGAGAGTGCCCTTCGCTCCTTCAGTGCCAGGTCGTCCGATTCATGCTGTGGATTCATCGCTTCTTTTGTATCGGCAGTTTCTGGCCGATAATTTACCCTAAGCCGTCGAAAAGAAGCGCGCAAGAGAACAATTGAGGGATTTTGAATGGAACCATATCGAAAATCGCGTTCAGCACGGCGGGATGGCGCTTTGATCACGATCGCGGCGGTTGTCGCGCTGGCCGTCTTCGCGCGCATGTTTGTCATCGATGCCGCGGTGGTGCAGGGAAAATCGATGCTTCCACGCTACAGGGGCGGGGAAGTTGTTATCCTCGTGAAGGCGGCCTACGGGCTGCGGAGCCCCGGCGGCCGCTATGTCATTCGCTGGGGCCAGCCGCGCGAGGGCGACGTGGTTGCCGCGGTGCGCCCCGACACAGGCGAGCGCGTGATCAAGCGAGTAGGTGAAATTCGCGGAGGCAGAGAGTCTCCTCAATATTTTCTTGTGGGCGATAATGGTCTGGAATCGATCGATTCGCGCGATTTTGGACCTCTTCCCCTCGACGATATCATCGGAAAAGTGTTGCCCCAGAGGTGAAGGATATGGAAAATCACGCCCAGGCTCGATTCCAGCGAAGGATAATCGTACTCTCCGTGGTGTTGGCGGTATTCGCGCTCATCGTGTTTGTGCGGTATGGACTGCTCGCGATTCAGGGCCCCGATAAAAACGCGCTCGCGACGAGTGCGCCCGTGGAGCGGGGCAATATTTTCGATCGGAACGGAAAGCTGCTCGCCTTCGATATTCCGAAGTTCAATCTCGCGATCCGAAAGAACGAGGTCGATCCCTACAGCATCTCCGACGATATCGCCATGGTCGCGCGCACGCTCGGAGTGAGCACCGAAGAGCTTCAGCGAAAGATTCGCGATTCGAGCACGAATTTTGTGTACTTGGCGAAGAGGATCGATGTCGATGCGGTGAAACCGCTTCAGGAGAAGCTCGACAAGGGCCAACTGTCGGGGTTCATCCTCGAAGAAATCAACGGACGTATCTACCCCGAAGGGCGACTGGCCTCTCACCTCATTGGATTCACGGGGGAGGGCAATCACGGTCTCGAGGGAATCGAGTATAAATACGACAAAGAGCTCTCGGGCGCCCAGAACGATGCTTCGAGAGGCGCCGTCTCCAAAGGCGATGACATCTATCTGACGATCGACGCCCGCCTCCAATACTCGCTCGAGAATATCGCGCGGCAGGCGATGAGCCTCAACAAGGCTGAGTCGATCTTCATTATGGCGATGGATGTCAACAGCGGAGAGGTGCTCTCCTACGTGCAGATGCCCGACTTCGATCCGAACAGTTTCGGCAGCTTCAAGGAGTCGGATCGGGAAGATCGGATGTCGGTGTACTCCTACGAGCCGGGAAGCGTCTTCAAGATTTTCTCGATGGCGTCGGTGCTCGACGCGGGGCTCATCACGCCGAAGACGACCTACAACTGCGATGGCGCGTACCGGAAAACCCTGCCTTCTGGAGAAAAGATCATCATCAAGGACCTGCACTCTTACGGCATTCTCGACCTTGCGGGCGTATTGGCGAAGAGCTCGAACGCCGGCGCGGGCTACGCATCCGACAGAATGTCAGAGAAGGATTTTTACTTGCGCATCCTGAGCTTCGGATTCGGGACAAAAACTGGAATAGGCTCGCCCGGCGAAAATCCGGGGAACCTTCGCGATCCCGCCTCATGGTCGGCCCGCACCAAGCCGACTGTCGCCATCGGGCAGGAAGTGCGCGTCACCGCGCTGCAGATGATCACCGCCTCTTCGGCGGTCGCGAATGGCGGCATACTTCTCAAACCGGAGACCGTCGCCCGGATCGAGGATGGAAACGGCAACTCAGTCTATACACACGAGCCGACCGCGGTGCGCAGAGTCCTCTCGCAGGAAACCTCGAGAGCGATGATCACCGCGATGGAGTCCGTGGCGAGCCTCGAGGGCACCGGTTGGCGGGCGAAGGTTCCCGATGTCTCGATGGCGGTGAAGACCGGCACGGCGCAGATGATCGATCCGAAAACTCGAGCGTACTCCGACACCGACTACATCGCGAGCACCCTCGGCATTCTGCCCGCGGAGAGCCCCAAGGTCGCGATCTATGTCGCGATCATCAAGCCGAAGGGCGATTCTTACCTCGGCGGACAGATCGCCGCGCCGGTGCTGCGCGATTCGGCCGAGGCGGCCATCAGCATCCTCGGCATGCCGCGCGGCAAGAGCCAAAGCGCCGCCCACGAAGGCGCGGTGACAATCTATGAGCCAGCGCCCGCCACCATCGGCGCCGTGATGCCGGATCTGTCGGGCTTCTCCAAGCGCCAGCTTCTGCCGCTCCTTTTGCGCACCGATCTCGACGTGCGGCTCGAGGGCGATGGCTACGTGACCGCGCAGACACCCCCGCCCGGTTCACCCGTACAGTCTGGCGCAAGAATAGTGCTTCAGCTAGAATAAACGCCCAGATCACATTTTGTTGAGGTGCGCGACATGACGAGAGATCAGGCAGTGTCTCTGTGGAGGCAGTGGAACAGCGACGATTCGCTGTGGCGCCACGCCCTCTCCGTTGAGGCGGCCATGCGGCACTTTGCCCGCAGGTATGGCGAAGACGAAGAGTACTGGGGCCTCGTGGGGCTCCTGCACGATATCGATTATCAGAAATTTCCCGAGGAGCATTTGAAGCACGCGAGGGAGATTCTCGCGCCCGCGGGGTATAGCGACGCGTTTATCCGCTCGGTCGAGAGCCATGGGTGGGGGATCTGCGGCGAGGTCGAGCCCCAACTGGTCATGGAGAAAGTGCTCTTCGCAACCGACGAGCTCACGGGTTTCATCGCCGCGTGCGCCTATGTGCGGCCCTCGCGCAGCGTGCTCGACATGGAAGTGAAGTCCGTGAAAAAGAAGTGGGGGAGCGCGGCTTTCGCGGCCGGTGTGCGCCGCGACATCATCGAACGCGGCGCCGGGATGCTCGGCATGCCCCTCGAGGAACTTATCGGAGAAACCATCTTCGCCCTGCGCGGCGCCGCTGACGACGTCGGGCTCAAGGGCAATCTATAACTTTATATAATGGAAAGAAACAATGCTTGAGAAGATTTCAGAGACTTTTACCGATGTTTTTCGAACGATAAGCGGCAAATCCTCGATCTCGGAAAAGAACGTCGACGAGGCCCTGGAGCGCATCAAGATCGCCCTCCTCGAGGCCGATGTCAACGTGCGGGTCGTGCGGCGCTTCATCAACGGCGCGCTCGAAGAGGCGAAGGGCGAGAAGGTGCTCCGCTCCGTTACGCCCGGCCAGCAGTTCATCAAAATCGTCTTCGACCGGATGGTCGCCCTCCTCGGCGACGAGCGCCAGGATCTCGCGCTCAGGGGAACCGACACGCAGAGCGTCATTCTCCTCCTCGGCCTCCAGGGCTCGGGCAAGACGACCACCGCGGCGAAGCTCGCCGCGATGCTCAAGAAGAAGGGCCGCAAGGTTCTCCTCGCCGCCTGCGACCTCGTCCGTCCGGCCGCCATCGAGCAGCTCGCGGTGCTCGCCGGGCAAGTTGGGGTCGACATTCACCGCGAGGACACGAAGGACGCCGTGCGGGTGGCGCGCAACGCTCTGGCGCGCGCGAAGCGCGAGGGCCACGATGTCGTCATTGTCGATACCGCCGGACGGCTCCAGATCGATGAGCCCCTCATGCAGGAGCTCTCGCGCATCCGCGACGCGGTTGCGCCCGTCGAGAGCCTCCTTGTCGCCGACGCGATGACGGGCCAATCGGCCGTGGATATCGCCAAGGCCTTCGACGAGAAGATCGGACTCACAGGCGCCATCCTCACCAAGTTCGACTCCGATACCCGGGGCGGCGCGGCGCTCTCGCTCAAGTCGATCACCGGCAAGGCGATCAAGTTCATCGGCGTGAGCGAGCGCATGGAAGGGCTCGAGCCCTTCTACCCCGACCGCATCGCGAACCGCATCCTCGGCATGGGCGACGTGGTCTCGCTCGTCGAGAAGGCCCAGGAGGTCTACGACCAGAAGGAGG